>Ga0137829_10126397_pt1 | contig 25097 bp, 27 predicted proteins | sample OV2TP2_FD_97737 | JGI IMG/M metagenome (GOLD analysis project Ga0137829, IMG submission 97737) | reverse complement strand
CCATCAAGGAGGCCAACAAGGAGATGACGAGGCAGTGGGAGAAGTTTTATGAGCTTCAGAAGAAGTATGGCGATGACATCCAAGAGTTTGGGAAACAGTGCGCGGAGAAATTGAGCGCGGTAAAGGAGGATGAGCGCGAGGTTCTTTCCGCCGACCTTGAGAAGGACAAGGCAGAGTACGCCGCCGAGATAGACAAGAAGTTTCAAGCGGAGTTAGAAGCCGACAACATCAAGATTGGCTCGGTGGCGCGGGTAAGGCAGGGTGAGGAACCAAAGCGAGACGAGCAAGGAAGGGTCACAAACTTTGACACACGAGTCGTGTTATCCCACGAGGAAGACCTAGAGGTTGAGATTGATGATAAATTGGCCCAATTTGTCGCTGACCAGCTCCTCAAAAACTGTGAGAAGTTTTGGTTCGAGGATAAGCTCTTTGAGGCCGCCGAGGCATTTGGCGCCGATGTTAATTCGCTTGTTGAATAATATGCCGTTACAAGCAGGGAGCTCAAAGAAGGCGATCAGCCAGAACATCAGGACGGAGATAAAAGCGGGCAGACCACAAAAGCAGGCTGTGGCAATCGCGCTTAATAAGGCAGGACTTTCAAGAAAAAAAGGTCGTGGAAAAGGCCGTTAATAATAGGATAATTAGTATGTCTATGACACACCAAGACCCCCCAGAGGAAGCGCCAGTAGAAGGCGCGCCAGAAGCGCAACCAGAGGCACCTATTGAGGCGCCAGTGGCGTAGTGGATTTTAAGGGGGATGTGTTTTTCATCCTCCTATTAAGTTCAGTATGTTACAAGTCCAAGAGTGTGATGAGTATCAGCACGACTGGGGTAATGTGTTGCGGCGGAACCCCTATAACCCATCAGAGAAGATGAGATTGCTTTATGTTCCATGTCGTCGGTGCATGAGGTATTTCCCACTTTTCTATGTAGAACAGGTAGTCAGAAGCAAAAAGTTTCTTGAGCAGGTGTATAAGGGCAAAGAGGGCGAGGCGTGGAAGGCAAAGAAGATCACCTTTTGGGATCGGTTTAAGAGTGATAATAAGGATTGGTAAATCTATGATAGACGGACTCGCGTCGTACAAAAAGCATCCGCCAGCAGTGTCAAAGGACTATCAAGAAAACTATGATCGCATCTTTGGTGAAAAGGGGACGGAAAACAAAGCTGGAGCACTATCAGGTAATACAACAACTAGAGACAACAGAAAACCAGAAACGGAAAGAGTGGCAGATGAACCACAAGTTGATTAAAAATGTGTCAACCTAGAGAAAAAAATAACATAAAAACTTATGCCACGACCAGGAGTTGGCAACCCAGGAAATCGGGGTGGGCAAAAAGGCAGAAGCGGCAACAAATCAATTCTGCGCCAATTTGAAGAGAAGGATTTTTTAATCAACGCGTGGACAGGGAAGATAGACCCCAAAGAAAATGAGCGGATTATTGCCTCGGGGAAATATGGGGGAAAGCATGTCTGGTTGAAGAAGTTATTTGAGGGAAATGATCTCGTGGTGAATAAGCTATTTGAGCGGATACACCCACCACCGCTAGAGCCAGAGAAGCCATACACGGTAGTTGTGTTTAATGCTTATGGAGATCAGACAGGTACAGTTGGAGCTGGACATGTCGCGGGCAAGACCTTGGCAGCTGGAGGTGCATTATTCCCAAGCCAGGTTCAAGATCGTCGTAGCGCATCGGCGGTCTGGGAAAACAAGCATGTGTCTGACCGAGCTAGTACGGCAAGCTCTCAAAAATGACAGCGCTCGGCACTTCTACATTGCTCCGACGTATCGGCAGGCGAAGATGATTGCCTGGGAGATGCTAAAGGCGATGGCGCCTAGACAGGCCGTCAAGGCAGCAAACGAGGCAGAGTTATTGATGCGCTTTGACAACCGTAGCGTGATAGAGTTAAAGGGCGCTGACTCCCCCGACAGCTTGAGGGGAGTGGGGCTGAATGGGGTAGTATTTGACGAGTACAGCCAGCAGCCAAGCAATATCTACACCGAGATCATCAGGCCAGCCATTTCAGATAAAAGGGGCTGGGTCATTTGGATCGGGACGCCAAAAGGCAGGAATGAGTTTTATCGGCTCTACAAGGAGGCCATAGACAAAAATGACTGGGAACGGTGGCTGTTAAAGGCGAGTGAGACGCACATCCTAGCCGCAGAGGAGCTAGCGCTGGCTCGGCAGGACATGGATGAGAACGAGTTTAATCAGGAGTATGAGTGCAGTTTTGAAAATATCGTTAGGGGGGCTGTTTATGGGGACGCCTGGGGGAAACTGATAGAACGTGGAGGCATCAAACGAATAGAATACGATCCAACCTTGGCTACCTACACTAGCTGGGACTTTGGGATTGGGGATGCCACGGCTATTGGGGTTTATCAGGTGCTGCCGCTTGGCACAGAAGTGCGGTTGATAAACTGCTATGAAAATACCGATAAGCCACTTGAGCACTACATCCAGTGGGTCAAGGGGCTGGGGATTGAGAAGTTTACTGGTCATTACGGCGATCCGTCAGGGAAGAGCCGAAATCTATTGACGGGAAGATCGGTATTTGAGGAGTTGCATCGCAACAAGCTCTACATCACGGCGAGGAAAAGTGACGTGATAGACAAGATAGAGGCGACAAGAAAACTTATCACTAACCAACTGGTCGTTGATGAGCGGTGCAGCAAGCTCATAGATGCCATTACGAGCTATCACTACACCTGGAACGAGGACAGGGGGCAGTATACTAGGGAGCCGTTTCACGATTGGAGTAGTCATCAGTGCGACCAGTTAGGTTACTTTGCAGTGAATTACTTGACGCCAGCTAAGTTGATGAGCCACGTTGAAAAGATGTTGGTTGAGTTAAAGGAGCGTGAGACAGGGCTTAATCTTGACATGTACAAGATATGAAAGTTATGCACATGTTTACAAGTTCTAGGCCCGTGGTGTATAATGTGCTTGAGGAGTGGAAATCACTTTACTGTCGCTGCGGGATGTTCTTACTTTCATTCAGGCCAAACAGGATGAACGGTGGCGTGCTGGTATTCTGTCGGCGCTGTGGGAGTAGGGTGATAATCTAGCAACAAGCGGTTGAGCCGCTCATGAGCGTTCATTAGTTGACAAAAGGTCACGGTTGGCGATGATGTGTTGGACTGCCTCGCTTGCATTAAGACCCAGACGTTAGATACCAAGGCGTTTACGCCTTCTTGTCTGACGCCTGGGTTTTTAGTTTATTCACGCCTGGTTCCAGGGCTTTGGCCTGCTCCCTTTTCGGCTTTTGGGGAGCCAGGCGCGAGAAAACTATGATACCCAAGAACAACTATCTTATCGTTGAGGTGATAAACCCAGCAGAGGAAAAGACCAGCAGTGGTATTGTCCTTCCTGAGATTACGCAGGCAGACAAGGTGTTCAGCTACGGCACTGTCTTATTTGGAAACGAGGAATACAACGTTGGTGAAACAGTGCTCTATAACAGGTATGTCCCCTACGACTTTGAGTTTGAGGGAAAGGTCTGCGTGGCCATTAAAGCGACAGACATTATTGCGGTGATATGACAGACACCTATTCTCCAGTGGATAAAGAGCTGGAGGATTACAATTTTACCACCAAGCGGATAAGTAAACTGATGAAAAGTCGGGATAATGTTGAGGGCAGGAACATCACGGACATCTGGCGGCGTGCTGATAGGGATTATGAGCCACATTCATTGAGGGGCAGTCGTAAGGTAGATAATCTTCGCACTGATAGGCGGGTTGTCTTGTCCGAGAATGATTGGCAAGTAGATAATTCCCAACCAAATCCATTTATCAAGGTACAGACAGCTATTGCGCTCCTGTTTGACCAGAATCCGACTGCTATTCTAAGACCGCGGACAAAAAAATACGCCGCCACGACCGCCCTGATGAAGGCGCTGTATGAGAACAACTGGGAGCAAGCAAAGTCAGACATTCAGCTTCATAAGTTTATTATGAACCTTGGGAAGTATGGGTTTGCTATTGGACGAACCTATCATCGTTACCGCGCAAGGGAGATACATGAGCTTGAGGAATATGATCCGACGACTGACCTGCGGAAATACAAAAAACGAGACATGGTGGAGTATGACGATGTATTTAGAGAGAGTTTGAATCCCTACGATTGTTTTATTGACGAGGGCGCAGTGCCTGGGGACATGCTCTCGGTGCGGGATTGGGTACATGTGAAGGACTATGATAAAGAATCCCTGAAAAACGAGTTTCAAGATTTCAAGAACTGGAAGTTTATTGATGAGGAAGGAGCAGAGAGATATAGGGTGTTTTTCTATGAGAACCAACAGATAGATGCCTATCGGGTGCTAGCGGTGCCCGTGGGAGACGAGATGAACCAACTAGAGGAAATTGTCTATCCTGGCGGGGTGATGTTGGTCAATGAGCCGCTCCCCTACGCACACAAGAGAGTATCCCTCTGGTTTGCGTGGTGGAACCTTAGAAGCACCCAGACGATTTACGGCATCGGGCTCCCTGAAATGATGCGGCAAGACCAGAATTTCTTGGACAGGGTACGGAACATGAACGCTGACCAGTTGCTCCTGTCAATTTACAAGATGTGGTTTTACTCGGGGACAGATCAGGTTGGGAGCGAGGGGCAGTTAGTAATAAAGCCAGGGAAAGGTCAGATGGTATTAGACCCAAAGGCCATTACGTTCCTTGATGTTCCTGGGCCAAGCCAGGCAGCGGTAAATACGATAGAACAGACAAAGAAGGATATAGATGACGTGACAGGGGTTATCCCTACCCTCATGGGTGAGGTAACTGGGAAGACCAAGTTTGAGGTAGGGTTGGCAAGAGAGGCGGCGCTACGACGATTGAGAAACCCACTCTTTAGCATCCAGCAAGCCCTAGAGGTAGACGCAAGTTTGACGATAGATTTGATGAAGCAGATTTATTCAGAGCCAGAGGTAGAACACATAGCCGACCCGAAAGAGATCATCAACTACCTAGATGAGGTAGAGAACAACCCTGATTTACACTTTATCCAAGATGGGGAGTTCTATGCGAATAAGTACCGAGAGTTCTGGCTACCGGTGAAACAGGATGAAAAAGGTGAGTTTACGCCAAGCAGAGAAAAAGATTTTTTCAGGGCAACGCCAGAGTTCATTCGCTGGGAAGGCGAGGTGAAGATTCAGGGAGAGTCAATTCTACGGCCAAGTAAAGAATTAGAGCGACAGAACAAGTTAGAACTTGCGAATCTCCTTATCCCACTATTAGGCCAGCCGCCGGAGATGGTATCAAAGCCCGCGCGAAGATTACTGGAGATAAACGACGAAGACCCAGACGAGTGGTTGCCTGACGCGTGGTTGGACAAGGGTGAGCTGGCGGAGAAGGCAGAGGTAGGAGCTGTCCCGAAGCAAGCGTTACAACAACCAGAGGCAGAGACCGTAGTGCCGGAGAGTGACATCGGCCAAGCCCAGCAACCTGGTCCATTACGACGGGCATTTAACAAAATAAACCCATTCTCATGATAGACGCGCAATATAAGACGGTATTAAGGGGATTTGCCTCGTCAGTACAGTTTCAGGCGATTGCGGCCATCATTCTGGAGCTGACGAAGATGTATCGTGAACAGGGCGGCAAGCAGGAGACCGAGTTTCAGACGCTATGGCAGTACGCCGAAATGGAGGGGCGGATTAAGGGTCTTAACACGCTTAGAGACGAGTTAGAACGACTGTCCTATGAACCACCTCCACATCCAGCGGAATAGGTACGCAGTGGCTGACCTGACACAACAAGAGGAGCCCATGATTGTTGAGGTGAATTGGAACGATAAGGTGCGTGGGTGCAAGGCGTATAAGTTTATCTGGCAAGGGAAGGAAATCATCGTGGACGCCAAGAACTTTGAGTCACTGCTGTTTACCGTGGGAAGCGAGAAGGTACAGAACACACTCCTCTCCATGCAGCAAGACAGGGCATTTGATCAGTCAGCCATCATGGAGGTGCCTATCGTCATCAAGACGACACGAGACGTTAGGTCAGGAGAGCTCATTAAGACGACAGCGAGGATTAACATCCCCGATAAGATAAAAGAGTATTACTCACTTAGATATCAAAAGTATGCCATACGTTAAGAAGCAAAAGTCACCAGAAGACACGTCTGACAAGCAGGCGGGTCAAATCTTAGAGGTGCTGTCAGCGTTAAACTTATCTCTCAAGGAACTCGGCGAGCGGGTAAATAAGATTGAAGTTGGCATGGAACACGCAGCCGTGCCCGTAGAGGTGATTAAGGAGTCCATTGCACCAACACCGCATTTTCCAGCTCGCGTGCCGGTAGAGATTGAGAATACGGTGCGGGAGTTCTTCGGGCCGAGTTTTGGGATTAAGGTAGAGGATTGCATTGACAAGCCCGCGTATATCTTAACGATTGACGTGCCGACTAAGTTTGCGTCAAGCATGGTCTTTCAAGGCGAGGTTGAGTATAAGTGCCTCTGTGGGCAAAAGGGGAAATATGTCCGCAAGGAGACAACTGCTGACTTTGCCTGTCCGAATGTTACCTGCACACGGGTCATCCCTATTCAGAAAGACCTGCGGGTAAAGGTTATCGGTCATGCCGAGGGCATCCCGAAGATACGCGAATGGTGTGGACTCGTGCGGAAGCAAATTATGTCTTACATGAACGATAAAGATGCGCCGTTGGCACTCTTAACTTAATTAACCGTGGAGGGCCGTGGGGTGCTGGAGGATACCCCCAGGCTCTTCACACCAAGCACGCGGTCAGGGCCGTGATACCAACCTGCCAGACGGGACTGGTTCACCCGACATATATGGATGAAGAAAAAGATTTCGCTGCTGCTCTCACGAAAGCGGCGAAGGAGTTAGACGATATTGCGGCGGAGCAACCCGCCCAGGAGCCGTCACCTGAACCAACCACTGATTCGCGCGGGAGTGAACCCGATATCAACACCGAACCAGCTGAGACCGCCGTTGAAGAGGAGGACAAGGAAGAAAAGAAAGAGGACATCTCTATCCCGAAGTATCGCTTTGATGAGGTGGCGAGGGAACTGCGCGAGACAAAAGCTCTTATCCAAGAGCTGAAGAAGGGTCAAGAACCGAAAGAAGAAGAGGACGACCTTGATCCAGCAACCCTGGAGCTCATCAAAAAAGGCGTAAAGAAACTTGGCCTGCTGACGAAGGAAGAGGCATCCCAGCTTTCCTACGACCAAATTATCAAGCAACAGGAGGATGTCTTTCTCAAGGAGCACCCAGAGTACAACTCTGATAGCGATCTCCGTGGGCGACTACTCGCGGAACTTTCCTACTACAACACGAAGCCAACTGACCCAACTCAATACCGTGAAAAGGTACTGGAGCGTGTCCATCAGACACTCTCTCCAGCTAAAGACACGAATGAGAGCAAGGTCAGGGCGAAACTTCAACGTGAGCGTACTGCCTCTCTTGGCTCTGGGGGTGGCGCGACAAAGGTCTCACCGAAAGAACCAGCGTTAAGCCAAGCTGAAGTTGATTACTACCGAAATACCGGCTGGTCTAACGAAACGATTGAAAAGTATTTCGGAGTGAAGATTACTTAATTCATTTTCTATGGCTTTTATTCTATTAAGCGGTGTTTCGCCAGATAATGCTGGCGCGATCACTGTGCCAAAGACTGCGGCGGCTATTGTGGTTAATGCGCTGCTTCAAAAAGCAATGGCAACCAATAACGTGGAGCACGCCACCGATAACGCGGTGATGCAGGCGGCAAACGCGGTGTTCGCGGTGTCTAACCAAGCGCGAGCGGCCGCAGATGCCACTGTCTCCTGTGTGCCAATCAACGATTCACAGATTTGGCGCGCAGATGGGTCAGCAGACTCGGCGGCAAACCAGCTCTTAGAACGCGTTTCCATTAACAGTCATCTGTTGGTTCAGAGCGATCAGGGTGACACAGCCACCACGGCAGGTATCTTTGAGATTTTAATGAACGTGGGTGTGGCGGCTGATCGTCTTCAGCTGGGACGGTTCATTGGCGGGAAACAAGTAACAGCATAATTAACAATTAACTATTCAGTATGCCTTTTCTATTGGATCAGGCGGCTGACCTCACTAACAAGGCGATTCAGAAGATCTGGTTAAAGAGCTCTGAGCTTGATGACAAGAACTTTGAGAAGTATGTCAACGTAAGCACGGGCGTGAAGGATTACCTCTATCGGGATTCCTCACTCTCGGGGCTTGGGACGGTGTCTTTTCACCCTGAAAATGCCAACATTGTTGAGGTGCAGCCAGTACAGGGTTTTGACCAACTCTTGGAAACTGTGTAGGGAGTTGTAAAATCATCTCTGATCTACGGCGAACGCTGAAATGCCAACGCCTCGCAAGCAGGGAAACCGTGCAGCGACAACGACTGAGCGAGATGACGCCAAAAGGTGAAGCAACAGTCTGAACATGGGGAAATACAACTCCATGAGAAGTCTCCGAAGCGGGACTTCCGTACATTTACAACTACAAGTGTAGTAAAAATGTAGCGTAACATTGTGATACACAAGAAGCGTACAGCGGTCTGCTTTCATTCTCATTGCAGCAATGGAAGTTTGGTATCCAGGCACGTGACCTGGAGGCCTTTACGCAGCAGTTATATATAGCGGCAGTCAGAAAACGTGAGCAGAACTTTGCGGAGCGACTATCGGTGGCCACCGCGGCTACCTATGTGCAGCAAAACGATACTGGGGCGAGAACGGTCGCTACCACTGGAGGTGATGGGATTGCGTTAATACCTAGCGCAATAAAAATTCTCTTTAATTTTCTTGAAAACCTAGCGATAGGCAACAAGGCGCAAGCAAGAGTAATCTGTGCAGCGTGAACGACTAAACAAGAGAACACCTGAAAAGGTGATGTGATAGTCTGAACAGCACGAATAATCGTAAAAAATGTGCTGATAGAGACCCGAAGAGGTTTCTACGTCCTTTGATAAAGTAGTTGAACAAAGGGGCGATCTTCTAAAAGATGCCAATCTTCAAAAACAATTACGAGAGTTGTTTGAAGATTTCAAAGGAAAGTAACAAATTGTTGGAAGCGCGGCTCACACTCGCGAAGACGGTAAATATGTACTGCCGTCATACTCTATAACTTGTTATGTATAAAGAGTAGTTTCGCAAAAAGTTCTTTGAAAATTTACCCTAGGCAATAAAATCTTCTCTGATCAATGTGGAAACTCTTCATTGGTTGTACGGCAATACAATCATTAAGACAACCACCTACAAGTAAGATTACAAGACAAATCCGTGAATACTGGCGTCAAAGACTTACAGTAGCAGAGACTAAGTGAGAAGACACCCTGCAAGAGGGTGAAGCGATAGTCCGAACTTATAGGAAACTATAAGAAGAAGGCAGAAATGTCCTTCTCCACTTTTAATAAGTGAGCAACAAAAATGGGTACTGCCTGGGGGAACTTGGTAACCGATGGGACGACGACCAACATGGATTTGGTGTGCACTTTCGCTTAAACATTGTTCTTTACAATGCGAAAGTCAAAAATTCAAAGTTCATGTAAAATCTCTACTGATTTCATGGAAACCCTGAAGATTCATAACTCAACATAGGCAAACACATGCAACCTATCAACTATGAAAAAAAGGCAACCAGATGCAAGCAAACTCCTGTTTTTTTAGCCTATATTGCTGGAATCATTGACGGTGAGGGAAGTATCTTTATCGCAAAGGTGCTCAACAAAAAAAGTGGAACATGGCAACATATCCTTCGCGTTACATGTGGTATGTGTGATGAAGCGCCAATCAGATTGATTCGTGGTGCGTTCAACTACAACAGCCGTACGTGTCTCTATCGTCAAGGTAGGAAAGAATCATATCGCCCAATCTACCAGTGGATTATTTCTGGGCCGATGGCACTGAATTTTCTACGTAAGATAGAGCCGTATCTCTTGGTAAAAAGAAAACAGGCATTACTAGGAATCAAGTTTCAAGAAGATAAAAACAACGGAAGATCTAACACGTCTGGTGGAAGAAAAGTTTCTGGTGGCACGCTCAATGAGCGAGAAAAAGATTATCTTCAAATGAAAGTATTAAATGGTACAGTTTTGCAGCAGCAACGACTAAGTGTAGAGACCACCGAAGAGGTGGAAGCGATAGTCTGAACTCGTAAGAAATTACGAGAAGGAAACCCGAAGAGGTTTTCTCACCCTTTATTGGGGAGTAACAACATTGTATGAATACGACGCGCATCGTGCGGCACTCCGCACCGCGTCACTCATAGTAGACCCGCGTGGCAACCCGATGGACTTGGAACCTTCTTTGTTCATCTTCCGCCGAGGGTCAGCGTCATACTTCCGCGCCCAGGAAATCTTGGGAGCCGTGAAGAAGGGACAGCTTCCTGGTGGTAACGACAACGATGGTTCTGGAGTACCAGCATTCAAAATCCTCGCATTGCCCTACATGACCAACGCGGCAAACGCCTATTGGTTTGGGCTGGACGAGCGGTACAAGAATGCTAAGTATGGCTTTCAGTACCTTGAATCACAGCCGATTAGTTTGGATCCAGTACATGTCGTGTATCGGACAAAAGAAATCCAATGGACGGTACAACATCTCTATGCCTGGGGGCATAATGATTCGCGTCCTTGGATAATTTCGGAAGGGGATAATTCCTGATTTTCGGCTAATTATAGCCAATTTCAAGGAGTGGTGATGGCAATTATAAAGTTGGGGTGGGTAGCTAGTTTATCCACCCCTCCACCACATAACATATTTTTAACTAGCAAGAATATGAGAATCCATTACAAAGATTGTCTCATTTGTGGAAGTAGATTTTGGAAAAAAATAACTACTTCAAAAAATGAATGGGACAACCAAACAAAATACTGCTCTCGTCAATGTTATTGGGAAGCAAGAAAGGGCGGCATAAAATATCCCGCTTACTGGAAGAGTAAACATCTGCCTGAAGATTACCGAAAAAGAATAAGTGAGACCTGTAAACGCAAAGGCATCAAGCCAAAAATTATCTCGGTAAGATACGGAAAAGATAATAACAAGTGGAAAGGTGGAATCACGCCACCTTACGCTAAAATACGGCACTCATTTGAGTATAAACAATGGCGTAAGGCAGTATTTAAGCGTGATAATTGGACATGTCAGATGTGTGGTGCACAAAACGTGATACTCAACACAGACCATATAAAACCATTTGCCCTATACCCTAAATTACGGATGAACTTGGCAAATGGACGAACGCTCTGTGTACCGTGTCATCAAAGTGTACCGACTACTGGCTTAAATCAGTGGACAAAAAGATAACGTATCTGGGTGGTAGCTCCCGTAAGTGGGGGAGGAGGGCAAGTCTCCTCCCCCTGCCCAGAGAGCTAAACTTGCCTAATGCTCTTAGAAGCAATTATTAACCTTTTCTCTGGGCTACCTTTGATTCCTAGTCAAGGGAGGTGGTGTGGCAACACCCACCGTTTGGCAAAGGAGAAAATAACTTCTAGGATATGGCAATTCATGATGGATTCCCCGTCGTACGGGGAAAATCATTTTACGCGAATGGACGGTCGCAAGGAGATGGGCGCGGGTCATTTTATTTCTTTGACGCCCAGGAAGGAACTGATCCACTAGCAACAGCGACAACGCGCGGACTCTTTGTGGATTCAACTAACCGTCTCTCGTACTGGAACGGTAGATAGTTGCCGTTAAAAAATCCTCTCTGATATACGGCGAAAATCTTGAAGAAGATAACGCCTCGCAAGGTTCCTCACAAGGTGATACCGGCGACAACGACTGAGCGAGAGGAGCGCAGAAATGCGTATGCAACAGTCTGAACACGGACAATAACAATAAGAAATCCGTGAGAGATACCCGAAGAGGTGTCTCCGCTCGTTGACAACTAATGCTTGGTTAATACTGACAGGAGCGATTTGAAACATGGTTTTAGGTAGAAAAGATATATCTTTGCTCAACAAAATAAAGCATTAGTTGACGAGTAGTAACATATTGACATCTACGGTGCGCTTGACTGGAGAAGGCGGCGTGGCGACAACGTGGGAAGGTCTTTACGCGGTAGACGCGACCTTTGCGTTGACAGCCGCGACATGGACAATTACACAATCGGCAGCCGCGGCACTCCTAACGCTCAACAAAACGAACGTCGGGGCAGGAGCAGTCATCGCAATCACTAACTCTGGCACAGGCGACGACATCACGGGAAACGCCGGCAACTGGTCAGTGACAGCAGGAGGGGCTATCTCTGTTGTGTCGGTGACCTCAACTGGAGCAATCACCTGTACAGCAATTTCAGATAACGCTGCGGGAGCCACACTTCAGGTTGATGGCAACGCGGGAGGTGGGGTGGACATTGGCTCTATCTCTACTGGTGGTATCACGCTTGGCCGAGCGACAACGATTACGACTGGCGGGCTTACGGTCACTGACACAGGAATTACGGTCTCTGATGGCATTACGGATTTGATTGACAACTCCAACGTGCTGTCAGGCCTTCGGTTGACCAACAACACCGTGACAACCTTTGGGGCTGGTGGCGCGTCCACTGGCGTGGCGTTGCTTCGTTCCACCTCACTGACGACTGGCTCGCTTCTCTCGCTTCAGTTGGCAGAAGGAGCGTTAGTTGGTGGATTTTATTTAAGGTGTTTTGACACCACTGGCGGCGCTGATGTATTTACCGTCGGAGAAGATGGAGCAGCCGTCATCACTGGGTTAGAAGGGTCAAACATGCTGACGGTGACTGCTGGCGATGTGGTTGTTTCTGATGGTTCACTTCTCATTACTGACGATGATAACGCGGCCTCATTCAGCGTCACCAACAATACCGCTACCACGGCGAATGTCATCGCCTTTCAAGGTTCAGGCGTCTTTACGGGGACGGGGACAAGCGCGTTTGTGTCCATTGAGCCGTCTGGCTTGACTACGGGCACGATCATTGACTTGACTTCAGCGACATTGACATCAGGCAACGGCATCACCATGACTCTGGCTGGGTTGACAAGTGGCGTTGGCCTCTCAATCACGGCAGCCGCGGCAACCACCTCAGCGGGTGTTGTAACAATTAACTCAACCATCACCTCAGGAAGTCAGTTACTTATCACTGGTGGCGGCGCCGGCATGCTTGTCGGTGGCACAAACATTGAAGTAGTAATGGGTGCGGCAGTGACCGGCACGGGACTTTCTATTACGAATATTGGTGTGTACACTGGCGCGTCTGGGATTCTTGATATTGATGCTGACTCGCTGACAACGGGACGGGTGGTAGACATACTTTGTGGTGATATTACAACAGGCCGCGCGCTCTCCATTGACATGGGGAATGGCGTCTATACGGGCACAGGCGCGGTGGTGATTACGGGTACTGGTGTCACAACTGGCGTTGTCTTTGTGCTTACGGGCAACGGTGTCATTACAGGCGCAGGACGATTAGCGTCATTTACCTCAACAGGATTAGTTGATGGGGTCGCCGTTGAACATACCTACTCGGCAATGACCACGGGGACGGGTGAGCAATTTGTCTGTGATGCGCTTACCACGGGAAACATCCTGTCGCTCACCTCTACGGGAGTGGTTATAACCACGGGTGAAGTTCTAAACATCGTGGCAAACTCTGCTACGACGTCTACTGGCTTGCTCCGAATCTCTGGCACCGCTCTCACTGATGGATGGTGTGGGCAATTTACTGGCGGTGGGGCAAACATCACTGCGACTGGCGGCGTGCTTGACCTTGTCTGTGGCGCGTCTACTACAGGAGGCGGTCTTCGGGTTGTCTCAACTGGTGCTTATGTTGGTACCGTTGGATTGTTAACCTTAACAGCTAATACGGCAGCGACTGGAGTGCTCGCAGTCATCACGGGAAACGGGCTTACGACCGGCACGGGGCTTCTGGTTACGTCGTCTGGAACCATGACATCTGCTGGTGAAGGTCTTGTTAATATCGTTGGTTCAGGCATCACGACTGGTTTTGGACTCAAGATTGACTTGACTGAAGCAACGCTGACCACAGGTTTCTACCTCAACTGCTTCGATGACACGGCAGTCGCGTCAGTGTTTTCTGTTGGTGAAGACGGTGTTACCACGATTGCTGGTGCAGCTAGTACCACGGTACTTGCCTTAACTGCTGGCAACGCGGTGCTTTCGGCTGGTTTTGTACGCACCACACGTCAAGCCGTTACACTTGGTGTCGCAGCTGCTACATTCGCAGCTACAAGTAACGTGGTTGAGGTAACTGGTGATGGCGGTGGCAACAGTGTCACGACCATTACCGGTGGCGGTTCAGGGATGGTCATCACGCTCATTTTCGTTGATGGCAACGTGACGATTGTCAATGACAACACTCACGCTGCTAACACGATTGACTTAGTCGGCGCAAACACGACGTTTGCTGACGACGCAACCCTAACGCTTGTCCATGATGGGACGGCATGGTACGAGGTGGCGCGGTCGGTGAATGCTTAATTATTAAGTTGTTACTCGCTCCTCTTTTCTTCTCACACCCGCGCGTTAGCGCAAGATGAGGGGAGGAGCAGTAACTTAATTCTATGGCTAGAATGTTAAATGCGAGTACCTTACGAGTAGAGACGATGACTATTGACGTCGCTGGCACAGCGGAACAACCTACAACATTTCCCGTTCCTGACGGTATTGAGGTGGTCATCTTGGCGCATCGTGATAACGTAGGAATTATTAAGGTTGGCAATTCTGCGGCAAATGCTCAAGCGGCTGCAGGTGTGGGGAATATCCCTCTGGCGCAGAATCAATCAGTGAGCTTCCAGCTTACTAATCCAAACCTTCTTTTTGTGGACGCGACAGTCGCTGGTGAGAGAGCGATAGTATTCTTTGAGACGTGACGTATGGCTGGAGATGGAAGATTTGTCGTAGGGCATGTTACATGGAATAAAGGTTTGCCCGCGTGGAATCGTGGAACAAAAGGAATTGTTAAGCCAAATAAAGGATCATTCAAAAAAGGACACAAATCTTTACTTGAAAAACACACCGAAGAGACCAAACGTAAGATAGGAAATGCGAATCGTGGAAGGAAACAATCTGAGGAAGTAATAAGAAAGAGAAGAATAAGAATGATGGGTCATGTAATGCCAGAAAAAACAAGAAAAGCAATAGCGGCAGGAATAAAGAAGAAATGGGATAGGATTGGTAGGATGAGTAAGGAAGAACGGATATGGCAAAAACATAAAAGACATCGTGTCCTTAAATTACTTCGCCAAAATAACAATTTACACACATACGGAGAATGGGAAATTCTGAAAAAACAATATGATTTCACTTGTCCCTCGTGTAAAAAACAGGAACCAGAAATTAAACTCACCGAAGATCACATCATTCCTCTTTCAAAAGGTGGATCAGATTCTATTGAAAATATACAACCGTTATGTGGACATTGTAATGCAGTAAAGCATACAAAAATAATAAAATTCTAGTTTAATCTATATGTGTGCAAAATTCCTAGATTCGTGGAGAGCGGGTGGTACCGGACAAGGGCCGTATATCCTTATCTCTCGCACGACAGGTGAAATTCCATTGATTGCTCGCGGGGTTGCGGGTCAGACAGCTAATATCTTTGAAGTCGAAAACTCCGCAGGCACGAACCTCTTTACGGTAGACCCATCAGGGAATGTCTCTATAGCTGGTTCCATTACCGCCGTGGTCAGTGAAACCGTGACGGGAAACATCACCTTGACGGGGAATCTAGTGGTAAACGGCAACACTACCCTCGGTGATGTGGCGGGAGATACATTAACAGTCAACGCAACCACTACATTTGCCAACCCAGTGACACTTTCTTCAACGTTAGCAGTGACGGGGCAGTCAATTTTCAGCTCATTTATCTCGGCGCCAACTCTTAATTTAGTACGACGCGGTGCGACTCCAGCAACCATTGGTGCCACTGGTCGGCTGTATACTTTCGCAGGGGATGCCGATACGACAGAGCTTTGGTACTTGGATGCGGCAGGTAATGCGGTGCAGATAACTGACGCGGGGGCGCTTGATGGCGCTGGAGTTCATTGGGACGATGATGAGGCGGCGACATGGGGAAATACTCCTGCGGCGCCAAATGTGCAACTTCTCTGGGAAACCGCTGATGCCAATGCAAACGAACTTTTATTGGTACTCCCAACAGGTGGTGCGGTTGATGTGCCAGTATTTGTTATTGGAGATGAATCAGCCCTGAATGTTGATTTGGGATTCTTTAATGGCGAAACAGCACCTGCTGTGGCGGTATTAAACGCAACGCAGGCATCATATCTGTCCATGAGCCACGACGGCACTAATGGGCGATTCGTTTTAAGCAACGCGGGGAGCGTGGCTTTTGTGCGTCCTGGACCAGCGGTTATCCAGTCGCAGATTGGGATGTTTGCGGGTGGTACGACCGTATTTAATGAAAATGGTATTGATGTTGATTTTCGGGTTGAATCAGACAACGTGACGAACATTATTAACGTCGATGCGGCATTGGATGTTGTGTCATTTGGCGGAGCGGGAGTTGATAATCAATTTATTACAATTACAGAACGCACGGAAACATCGGGTACCCCATCAGCGCTCGTTATCACAGGCGCCGCTCATACAGGAATCACCGCCGCAACAGAGGCGATTGGCATTAACTTAAATCAATCAGCTACGAAAACATGGGCAGCGGGTGCAGGTCCTTTGGCAACGCAACGGGAAATTGTGTTCCAGGCGCCAACGTATGTGGGAAACGCTGGGGGTGCACTTACTATTACCAATGCGACGACTGTGTACATCTCCGATGCTCCGACTGCTGGGGCGAATATGACGATCTCAAATTCTTACGCGCTTTTTGTTGATGCTGGAATTACAAGATTAGATGACCTGATTCGTTTTGGGGCTGATGGCACTGCTTTAACGGCAGGGAATCATGAGATAGGACGGGTGGTTACTGGGCTATCGTACAATGTGCCAACTGGAGATATTCATATTTTTTCTATAAATAATGTTGAGTCATTTAGGGGAACTACTTCTGGCGGATTTGGTTCATTGACCCTGATTGATGATAAGCGACTTGTTTTTGGTAGTGATAGTGATTGGCTTGCCTTCTCTTCCACAGCGTTTACCATTGATTGGTTAGAAAATGCAGTAGCAGCTTTTAAGTGGAGCGGGGCTGCGATTGCGAACTTTGCGGCAGCTGCCGATACAGCTGGAAATAGTATATTTTGGGAATTTCAGGGCGGTGGCACTTCAACTGGGGTAGGTCGCACAGCGGGAGCGTGGACAATAACTATGGGAGCTGGATCGGCTGCAGCGGGAGCCTCTGGGCTTGCCGGTGGAAACGGTGGTGACTTTATCTTGGAGGGTGGTGCTCCTGGTGCGGGAGATGGGGCTGGAAATGATGGTGAGGCAACAATCGTGTACTTCGGGCAAGTCGGAACTGGGGTTGGTGGTGTCAGCATTACCCAGCGTGCAAAGAATGAGGGGTCGCCTTCGGTCGGCGCGTTTGCAGTCACTGGAGGGGCACACACTGATCTCGCAAACAGTATCTTCACTGATACTTCGTTCTCCTTTAGCAACACTGCTAATTTTGTTGGAGGCGGTGCGGCGATTTCAACCTTGAGCGTCATTGGGGTTCGATCTCGTACCTATTCTGCTGATGCGGCACAGACAATTACGAACTCAATCGTGCTTTCAATAGATAATGTTAATGATGTCGCTGGTGCGAATGTTACCCTAACAAACTCCTATGGTATTCAGGTTGGCGGAGCGGCGGCTATCGGCGCGACTTCAGCGTCAATGACGTATGGTTTAATTGATATTCCTGCTCATACTGTGACGGTGACTGGTTCAACACAAGTTACGTCAAGCCCTGGAATTGCTGGTGTCAGAATTGGAATTGTTACGGTAACTGACGCGGCGGCAGTGACCATTGATTCGGGCGCGTCGTTATACATTGCAGGCGCAGTAACTGCGGCAGGTTCAGTGACGCTCACAGCTCCGTTGTCATTATGGCTTGACGCTGGAAGAGCACGTTTTGATGACCATCTGGTATTTGGGGCTGGAGTGGCCGTTGTCGGGGCTGACTATATGATTGGTCGAGATGCTGACGGCACAAACCAACTTCACCTTAACGTGCCAACGGGGGCTACGATGGAATTTTCGGTTAATGATGCCGCTGTCTGGACGAGTGGCGCATCGGTTATCACGACGACGGCAAATACCGATATAAACATGAGCGCCGGCGGGCGATTGTACGGTGGCGGGATGCAAATTAACTCACAGACACTAGCGGCAGATACCAATCTCACCATGGATGAAAATGATGGACATGTTGTGATTACTACTGGCGCGGTGTCAGTAAATACGGTGACACTTCCTGCCGCGTCAGGTAATGAAGGCATGGTTGTTTCATTTTATGTGACGACTGACGGCGGCCAGAACGCAAACATCGTGCGCGCTGGAGCAGATGTGATTCAAAACGGCAGCGCTGATTTAGGCAATACGCAGGTGGCGCTTGACGATGCGGGTGATTATTTGATGCTTGAGTGCGTGTCAAGCACCATGTGGCAGGTAGTTGTTAATAATGGCGGGACAGTTACCTAACTTGATATGGAAGAAGAACTCCACAATAAGGACATCCAGCATCTCGGTGAGAAGTTAGAGGCCGTGCACGAGGACGTGAAGGAGATTAAGGCGCAGGTCATTAGGGTTAATGGACGTGTCTCTAAACTGGAGATGTGGCGAAGTTTTATTTTGGGCGGTGTAGCGGTAACAGTAGTGTTCTTCGCTCTTTTCAAGGCAGTCATTCCGCTCATCTAATATGACGCCACTAGACGCTAGTGAATTAGCAAGATACTGGGAGTTTGAACCAGTGTGCCGCAACTACAACGGCAAGATGAAAGTCAATCAATTCTTTGGCAAGGAAAATACCTCCCTGAATCTACAGAAGCTGTACGTGAGGTATGGGTGGTTAGGCCATAATGGGCTTGATATCTCAGCAGAGTACGTTCATTGCTACGCCCCAGTTAAGTGTACCGTGCAAAACTTCAGGGATGAGAAGGACAATGAGAAGGCGAGGGGCGACTTCTTGAACCTCATCAGTGAGGAGCGAGAGATACATGGTCATAGAGTGCGGCTCGTAATCCACTACTTTCATCTCAATGATGTGTTGGTAGACGATGACCTGGTGGATGATGTCATAGCGGGAGAGGCCGTGGCCGTGACGGGTAATACAGGGTTGGATGCACAAGGTAAGCCACTCTCTACTGGCCCGCACCTTCACTTTGGAGTGTACCCAGAATACTTTGAAGGCGGAAAGTGGGTGAGAGATGGTACTAATGGTTATGGTGGCGCGGTAGACCCAATCTGGTTCTTTAATCCTAAAGACGTGGGTAATTATCCAACTAAGATTAAGAAATCTATGGCATTGCGACTCATTAAGGGGATGAACTCTGGAAAGGTGTACGCTCTTGGTTTAGATGGTAAGAAACACGCGCTAGAAACCGAGGCACAGCTTAAATTGGGTTCACAAATTGGACTCTGGGTTGACGAGTCAAAGATTGAAACAAGAGTCCAGGCAGAGATAGATGAATTATTAGAGGGAAACCCTATCTCAATCGGGGTTAAATAAAACTATGAAACAATTACTTAAAGACCATTGGAAACGTTACGTCATATCGTCAGTTCTTTCATTTTTGAGTGGGTTCGCTATCGCAGTCATCCCAGACATCGGTAATCTAGGCATTGAATCATTGAGGGACGGTTCGCTTGTTGGTCTGCTTTTTCTTGGAGTGCGGGCGGGCGTCAAGGGATTGCTTGAGGTGTTTTTGGGCTGGTATTCATTAAGAAAACAATAATATGCCACATAAAGGTTCCTACGGCGGGATGAAGCCGTCAAAAGCAATGAAAGTAGAAGCAATGAAGATGCACGAAAAAAAGAACATAGGTAAAAAGAAAGGTCGCTAGTCCACTGTCAATCTCGTCCGACGGGGAATATCAACACCCAAATTATTGGATAGTATCCCCATCAACACAGAGACAGACGGTGGTTGAGGCCTTACCATGGCCATGATCCTAAATAGTGGCCATGGATAAGTTCTTAATAATATGATAGTGCGACAAAAAGACAACTGGAGCATGTGGCAGGACTGCCATCCGTCAAAGTTTCACTGCGACAAGAAACCACACAGTCGTTATGGTGTGACTGACGGGAAAGAGTGTTCGTTTTTTGATGATTGGCAAGAGGCAGAGGCGTTTTTTATTCAAAAGACAGGTGAAAGGTCGCTAGATGAGCTGTTAATTAAAAAGATATAATTCTATGGCTACCTGGGGCACTTTACGCACGACTCTCAATCAACGGCGCCTGACAACGAGTACCAATCCGATAGACATAGATGTCGCGGGACTTCAGGCGATAAACGACACACTTCAGGAACTCAAGACGTCAATCGGAGCATCAGGACTCCCGCACTTTTGGGACTTTGACATCCGCCGAAGCACGATAACGTACTACACTGACGTGGAGGATTATGCGCTTCCCGCTGACTTTATGCACCTGATGGACGTACAGGCAGTGACGAACAATAATTATTATTTTAGATATGTGCAGCCGACCAGATTTGATGTGTTACAAGCAAAGTCAGAGTTTGACAACTTTTTAACTATAGAACGACGTGATGGCACCGAGCGTATCAGAATTGACTATACGAATACCATCGCCTCTGACATTGACCTCCACGCGGCGACAGGGTTTGACACGAACGGCACCTGGACAAGAACCGTGGCCACCTCTGATGCGACGAACATCACGACTGATACGTCACTCTATAAGCGGTCGCCGTCATCCATCAACTTTGACATCCTTGTCGCCCAGTCAGCAAATAATTCGGCGACCATCTACGTGCCAGACATGTCAGTCGTTGATGCCACGGCATATGATGAACTCGGTTCAATCGTGATGTGGTTTTACATCCCACTCGTGACTAACATCACCTCTTGTGATCTGTTCTGGGGCTCCGATACGGCTTCAACACCAGCGACGAGAGCTAATTTTTGGACACGAAATGTGACCACGCAGGCCGACGGGACTGCCCTTGCGACTGGTTGGAATAAATTAAGATTTGACTGGAATGGCGCGACTGAAACTGGAACCGTGGTGCCATCTACCATTCGCTATCTTGAGTTTCGGGTGAACTACGCGGTCGCTCAAGGCAATGACACTGATTTTAGAATTAACGACATTCGGCTTAACCAGCCAGAGGAGCTTGACCTGTTCTACTACACTGAAAACGCGGCCAAGAGCACGGCGGGCACCTATCAGGCAGAGCTTACGACGGCTGGTGGAAATACCGACGAGACCCTGTGGACAGGGACTCACGAGTGGATGAGGCAAGTTGTCATTGAGGGAGCTCTTGAAAAGATATTTCACGAACAGCAACGGTTTGACCTGTCAGATAAACACCTTGCGAGATACCAGCGACTGCTTCAGCAAGCGATGATTCGGCTTCCGAGCCAAGCGAGATTTCCCGAACTTCCCCAGATAGTCGCGCCGGAGTTTGACTATCCTTATTATGACCTATGAGCAAGGTGTGGGTATTGGACAAGTGGTACGGGGGACTTTCTACTGGCACGAAAGTGGGGGTGTCAGGGAGTTTTGCCGCTGGGAGAGGGTTAGATATTTATACCGACCCTGATTTGTTATCAGTGAATCGGCGCACCACGTTAGACAGCGGGGCGACCGTCACTGATCTTGTTAAGTGGCAGAAGAAGCTTGGGACATCAAGTTTCTTCTATGGGAACACCGGCCGACTTTACAACCGCACGGCGGCTGGGGTGTGGGCGTTAGACAGGTCAGTTGGGGCAAGTTCGGGGAATGGGTTAGAGGTTTTTAACAGCATCCTTTACTATTCGCGGGATGCCTTCCTCGGAAGTCGGACGGCAGCCGGAGTATTCAATGATGCTGTGGTCGCGCTGAACAATGATGCCGACTGGCACCCGCTCAAATCTTTCTTAAACGTTCTCGCCGTTGGTAACGGCAATACACTGTCTACGTTGAGCACCGCAAATGTCTTAACCAATGCCTTTTCACTGCCGGCGGGATTAAAGATTAAGTGTCTAGAGGTGGTGGGGGATTACCTGGCGATTGGCGCGTGGTCAGGGGCGACGATCACGGAGAATGACGAGGGGTACCTCTTTTTCTGGGATGGTGTAGCGACAACATACAACTCTTACATCACGGTTAAGGAGTCAGGAGTGAACGCGCTTATCTATGATGACAACCAGCTTATCGTCTTTGCTGGCACCAAAGGGAACTTCTATGTCGCCACGGGGAGTGAGCTGATAAAACTCAAGCGACTCCCTGGTATTGGGACGAGCTACGCGGATGTCTGGCCTGGAGCAGTGACTAGGTGGAACGGACGAACTCACTTTGGGGTGTCGGGAGAAACTGGTTCTGCTACGATGATTCAGGGAGTTTACTCTTGGGGATCGGTTGAGAAGAATTACCCAGCCGTCTTAAACCTTGAGTATCCTATCTCAACGGGGACGACCACGGGAACCACGCTTCAAATTGGGTCAGTGGGGGCGATGTCGCCGACAGAATTATTTATCGGCTGGCGAGATGGGGCATCTTTTGGGGTAGATCTTGTTTCCACAACAACCCCGTTTGCTTCGGCGACTTATGAGAGCGTGGTTTTTGACGGTGGCAATCCATTTCAAGGGAAGGTGTTTTACAAGGAAAAAGTGACAATGGCACCATTACCTACCAATACCACAGTCGCCGTGGCGTACCGAACAGACAGAAACACCGCATATACAACCATCGGCACCATCACGGGCGATGGAGCTATGACAGAGTTTGTGTTCTTTGAGCACATTGTTGCCAATGCTATTCAGTTTAGATTGACCCTTTCAGTGTCGGCTGGGACAGCCGCCCCGCAGATTTCAAGTGTGTCGTTTGAATATGATGATACCTCTGACGTATGAGCGAACGCATTGAACAAGAAACCTTACCAGATGTGTCTGTGAATGGGCGCCCTACTTTTGGTAATCAAAATCAAAATGAAGTTCAACCGGTGAGTGGGTTGGGGAACATCGGGAATAAACAACTCGGGATGCCGGGGATTACCCTCGTCAACGGTACTATCGGTGGATGGAGGATCGCTGACCAACAGATTTCATCGGGGAGTGTGAGCATCAGTGCCGTTAATCAGTTAATGCTTTTCGGCGCAGCAACCGCTCCTCTTACGGGGACAGGTATCTATCTCGGCCTGGATGGTGGTTCGGCCTATGATTTCAGAGCTGGGAACCCCGCGGGTCAGTACATCCATTGGGACGGGTCAGCAGGGACGCTTACGGTGTCTGGGGCGCTTATCGCGGGAGAAATCCACATCCCTGACAGAGACACCACGGCAAACAGTTTCCATGTTAATACTGGGGGAAACATGTGGATTGGCGCCACCGAGACTAATTTCAACGCGCTTAATCAAAACGCCCAGGTCTATTTTCTCAACACTGGCGCGGGATTTACAAGAACAACTTTGCAGGTGGGACTCTCCACGGGAAACTTCATCACGATAGATGGGGCTAACCTTCGGATTCGCTCCAGCACCTACGTAACGGGTGTTTCGGGCTTCACGGTTGAGCCAACACTCGTGGAGGCGGAGAATCTTCTCGCGCGTGGGATGATGCGCGGTTCCGTCTTTCAATTTGACATTATTTCATCAGTAGGCGGACAGGTTATGGTGGCAAACAGTGACACTCTGTCAACTGACATGACGGCTTTAGATGCTTCTACTCTCACGATTCGCGGTTTATCAGCTACCCTCGCAGTCAATGACATCCTCGTCATGCGGGCAACGACTGCTTTAGGTATTCAAGAAGAGTGGTTGCGAGTCACTGCCATCGGCGCGGCGCCGACATATACGGTTACCCGTGACCTTGCGGGTTCATTCGCGGCAGATACGAATCCAATCTGGCAGGCAGGCACCCCTGTGGTAAAACAAGGCGTTTCAGACGGTGCCGCGGCCTTTTCAGGTGGATGGCTTCGGTTATTCGGTGAGGGCACCAATAGTCCCTATTACAGCGTCTACCAACGAACAGGGGTGGCCTATAATGCCTTCACCGAACGAGTGCGGATGGGGAATCTCAATGGCTACCTTGATTATGTGGCGGACATTTTTGGGTTTGGAGTTGGGTCTTCAGTAGCGGGAGAAGCCAACATTACCTTTGACCCAACCAACGGCATTCGGATACGCCAGGGGACAACGAATCTCATTACCATGGACATGGCAGGCACAGCCACACTTCTTAATCTAACTGTCGGCGGTTCTCTTAATATCTTAACTTCTGGAAACATACGGTCAGGCCAGACGGCCTATAATACGGGAACAGGATTTTTCCTTGAATATAATGCAGGGACACCACGGTTCTCTATTGGTGATGGCGGGGTGTCGCAGTATCTAACTTGGGACGGAGTCACGCTAACAGTCAATGGCAGAACTTTTGGTTCTGAACCTACCTTTGGTGATGGGTCAGACGGCGCCGTGACGATTGCGGCCGACACAACACTCACCCGTGACATGTTTTATTCAACACTCACGGTAAACGCTGGATTTATTCTTACCACTGATGGCTATCGTATTTTCTGCACAGGGACAGTGACAGTCAACGGGACGATTCAGCATAATGGTAATGCTGGAGTTGTTGGGACAGTTGGCGCAGCCGGAGCTAACGGTCCAGCAGGAGCAGGCGGGGCAGGCGGGGCAGGCGGGGCAGCGGCCACCGCACTCTCAAACACGCGATCATTATTTGGAAACCTCACGAATCAGGCAGGTGGCACAGGTGGAGATGGCGCCGCGGCTGGAGGAAACGGAGCGAACTCTGCGGCTGGAGCCGCAGGAACGGCATCTACCGCTTCGGTTGCGGCGGTAAATGGTGCCGCAGGTGGTGTAGGAGGCACCGCGGGTACTGGTGGTGGTGGTGGAGCTGGAGGTGGAGCTGGAAGTGGCGGAGCGGCTGGAGCAGGGGGAACAGCCGCAGAATCTGGCACTAAACCACGGGCATCGGCGACCGCTGTTCTGATGATTGACACTCGTTCTACCGTGGTGCAGCTTCAAGGCCCTGCCAATACGGGAGTATCATCGGGTGGCGGTGGCGGAGGAGGAGGAACTA
>Ga0137829_11018085_pt1 | contig 25494 bp, 18 predicted proteins | sample OV2TP2_FD_97737 | JGI IMG/M metagenome (GOLD analysis project Ga0137829, IMG submission 97737) | reverse complement strand
GCCAACCCTGAAGTAACAAACGTCGCCATCCTGCAAGACATACTCTTTTCCCTCAATGCGCACCAGACCCTTCTCTTTCGCGCCAACCCAACCATTTTGTTCAACAAAGTCCTTCCAATTCACCACTTCGGCGCGGATAAACGTTTTTTCAAAGTCCGTATGGATGACGCCAGCCGCTTGTGGCGCCGTTGCTCCAGCGCGGACGGTCCACGCGCGCGTTTCCGGCTCGCCAGACGTTAAAAAGGTGATTAAATTGAGCAGCGTATAGCCCGCAACAATCAGCTTGTCGAGGCCGCTTTGTTCGGTGCCTGACTCACGCAAATAGGCGGCGGCCTCTTCCGGCGAAAGATCCGCAAGTTCCGCTTCAGTCCGGGCAGATATATAAATAATAGGACTTTTTGTGTTAAGCGCGACGACGGTTGGCATCCCATCGTCGGTGTTTACCACAACAAGCTGTGGTTTTGCGGTTAAAAGCTGGAGATCGTGGAACAACTCCTTAAACTCCGCGAATCGTTCGTGATCGCGCGCCGCAGTCCCCTGTTCCAAGCCAGCCACCACGGCCTCAAGCACCGCTTTTTGCTGAAGTACTTTTTTGTCCGCGCCAGCCTTCATTTGTTTCGTAATTTGTTCAAGCCGTTTTTTGGCGGCTTCGAGGTCTGCAAGCGCGAGTTCGGTTTCAACAATAGCCAGATCGTCGTTTGGATCAACGCGATTGTTTACATGGATGACGTTAGGGTCTGAAAAAGAGCGCACCACCTGAACCATCGCATCAACTTCTCTAATATGAGCCAAAAATTTATTGCCCAGGCCCTCTCCGGTTGACGCGCCGCGCACCAGGCCGGCGATATCCACAAATTCAATAATGGTTGGCACCACCTTTTTTGATTTTGAAATGGCCGCAAGCTGCGCCAGACGCGCGTCTGGAACCTCAACAACGCCCGTGTTGGGTTCAATGGTGCAGAATGGATAATTAGCGGCGTTGGCCTGCTTGGAGCGCGTGAGGGCGTTAAACAGCGTTGACTTCCCCACGTTTGGCAGACCAACAATTCCTATAGAAAGTGGCATAGCGGCTCTATGGTAGCGGAAAGGGCGGTTATCGTCCAGCCGCGCGAACACGGGTCTCAAGGAGTGCCCATTCGGCGAGGCGTTTTGGTTCGTTAAAGCGTTGAATGTAATTAGGATCGCCAAGCGAGACAATGAGGTGGTTTCCGGCGCGGCTTGTCGTTAACATTACAAAGCACGCACCCGCTTCCTCGGTGTAGCCGGTTTTGCTTGCCACGATGCGATACGGCAACGCTTCCTGCATAAGTTTATTGGTGTGGTGAAAATAGTGTCCCGTTTTCTTGTCTTTATCTACCACCTCTTCAAACCGATACGCCGGCAGAGAGAGCGCGCCGGAGATTTGTGGATATTTAATCGCTTCTTGGAATAGCGCTGCCACTTCCCGTGCCGTGGAGACATTTTCCGCTTTTTGACCGCGCACGAGATCAGCAGATAACCCGGTAACATTAAAGAATTTGGTGTGTTCAAGACCCAGCACACTCGCTTTTGCGTTCATTTTGTTTATAAATGCGGTTTCCGTGATGCCAATCGCGTCAACCAGCATGCGTGTTTCTATATTAAGCGATCCGGTAAGCATGCCAAACCAAAGATCAGCTACGTGGAACACCTCGCCGCGCTTAATGTTCATATAGTTTTTGTAGGCATAGTGCTTTTCTGGGGTGTAGGTGGCGGTTTTGTTGAAATCAAGGCCATTGTCAAGTAAAACGATGGCGGTCATGAGTTTGGTTAAGCTAGCAATAGGACGGATCACGTCCGATGCCTTTCCGGCAAGCTCGCTGGAGTTGTCATTTAAAATAAGCACGCTCGCCGCGCGACTTTGAAAGCCCGTGTCTTTTGATAGCGATTTTTCCGCGGCAAAAACAGGCGATGCCAATGGAAGCGTAAGCGCCGCGGAGAGTAATAAAAACGAGAGGCATCTACTCATTGGGTCATTATAGCACGTTTTCTAGCATGCCTTCTTCCACAGCTTTTCAGCAGGTAGCTATTCTTATTTGTATACACTAGTGTATACAAATAAGTTATTCACATATATCAACTTATTTAAAAATTAAAATTTGGCCAAAATTAGCCAAAGTATAAATTATTTGTATACTCTAGAGTATACTTTCGTTACTGTGTATAATTCTGTGGAAAACTAACAAAAACAGTGTAAAAGTATACACTGGCGTATACAAAAAGGCCGTAACGGCCTTTTTGATGAGTTTTTATTTATCAACAAGTGCTGTGGACCCACGGGGAATCGAACCCCGAACTCTGCCATGCCATGGCAGCGTAATACCGCTTTACTATGGGCCCAATCGGTGGACTTGAGGGGAATCGAACCCCTGACCTCCGCAATGCGAATGCGGCGCTCTACCAACTGAGCTACAAGCCCGAGTGCGCTCTATTGTAACGCTTTAGGAATCTTATTTCAAGCGTCTGGCGAGTGACTTTTCCTACGTGGTGCAGTATTCTTGAATTAGTCCTAACGCATTTTTCCGGAAAAATCCCCCCGCGAAAATTCGGAAAGGCGGCGCCCGCCTCGACTCGCCGTCTCGGCGAGGCCGGGGAGCCGCACGAATGACAATTTCAAGTTTTTTTTTGGCGGCATTCGGATTACTGAAATTCTAACGAATTTCAGTCTTGGCGGCAAATTCTTTGTTCTTTAAAATTTATAAAAAAGAAAGGCGCCGTACCCGTAGGTCGTGCGCCAGTTAGCCTGAATCTATGAACAACATCATTGGTTCACCGGAGGACTTCGAACTTGTTTCTGCCGAGGTTCTTGAGAACCATTACGCCGTTCTTGTCTCCGAAGATCACGTCGGTGAGGCCGTCTCCGGTAACATCACCGATTGCAACGGACGGCTGTCCTGTACCGAGGTTGACGTTGCCGATGACCACTGGAGCAGCGAACTTGCCGTTGCCAGTGTTCACCAGAAGTTTGACCCCGTCTTTGTCGCCGAAGACAATGTCGTTCAAGCCGTCTCCGGTAACATCACCGATTGCAACGTCCGGCTGTCCTGTACCGAGGTTAGCTTGTGCTATCGCCGGAGAGCGGGGAGGTGCGGACGACGACTGATCGCATCCGGTGAGAACAATCAACGAAGCAAATGTGGCTAACGCAAGCATGTTTTTCATCGAGACTTCTCCTTTTCTGTTTGGAAATGTGCTGTATCGAGCCGCCATGACTCGACATCAAACTACCAAGAATATAGCATATCCAGTATGAAAAGTCAAGGTTTGTGCGAAGATAACAAAAATAGCCCTATTTCAGGCCATTTCTAACTCTTAAATCCTTATGAAAATTTTTCTTTTCTGCTTCTAACGGAATCGGGAATTTCTTTTTGCCCCGAAAAATCCGTACGATTTGGTCGCGGCCGAAGGCCGCGAAGCTCCAGCCGATTTGACTTTTCCTACGTGGTGCCCCCGGAAGGAATTGAACCTCCATTTCTCCCTTAGGACGGGATAGTTCTTCCGTTAAACTACGGGGGCGGATTGATGCTGGCGGTAACTATTGTACCATGCTAAGATACAATCCTTCTTATGAATTTCGTATTGTTTTTCTCCGTCATTACCGCGCTGATCGCCATCTCTACACTGGTAATCCTCCTTTATTTTTTGCGTAAAAAGCCAGTACCGGATGATAGCACAGCCACGCTGCTTTTGCAACGTCAGATAGAGGGTCTTAACACGCAATTAAACGAACAACTGGGTCGCATGGGTGACCAGATGGGCAAACGGCTTCTGGAGAATGCGGAGGCCATCTACAAAACCAACCAGGCCGTTGGCGAGCGTTTAGACAACGCCGCGCGCGCCTATACATCCGTTACCAGCAAACTAAGTCAGCTTGAGGAAGCAAACAAGCGCATTGAGGATATTGGCAAAGATATTTCATCGTTGCAGGATATTTTTCGCTCACCAAAACTACGCGGCGGCATTGGGGAACATTTTTTGGCAGACCTGCTCGCTCAAATTTTACCGGCCGGACAGTATGAATTGCAACACACCTTCAAGAGTGGCGAGCGCGTAGATGCCGTTATTCGCCTCCGTGACGGGCTTTTGGTGCCGATTGACTCTAAGTTCCCTCTTGAGCATCTTACGCAGTCCCTAGAGGCGCAGGACGCGCCAGAACAAGAGCGGTTGCGCAAGGCGTTTATCGTCGATGTCAAAAAACACATAGATAAAATATCCAAGCTTTATATTTTACCTGAAGAAGGCACGCTTCCCATGGCGCTGATGTATGTGCCGGCGGAGAATGTTTATTATGAGACGATCATCCGTGGCGGCGATGGCGACAAGAATGTTGTGGAATATGCCCACGAGCGCCGCGTGATCCCGGTTTCCCCAAATTCTTTTTATATTTATCTTCAAACAATCTTGCTTGGTTTGCGCGGCATGCAGGTTGAGGAGCGTGCTCAAGAGATACTCAAACACCTTGGCCAATTGCGCGGAGATTTTGAACGGTTTGACGAGAACTATCGCGTGCTTGGAAAACATTTGGGAAGCGCATCAAAAACATACCAAGTTGGTGAGAAAAAATTGGAGAAATTTGGAGGCCGTTTGGAGATCGGAAATAATCAAAAAAATTCACTTTATTTATCTCCTGAATCAGCCCCCCTGGGAAAAATAAATGAAGGTGAAAAAATTGTTGATTTGCTAGACGAAAATGAGCAAACTGGCGTGGATTTTTGACGTCATTTTTTGATACTATTTTTGGTAAAAATTTTGATAGATTTTGTGACAGAAAAATAATGGATTTAGTGATCAAAAAATAAAAGTTATACACAGCGGCAATTGTGCCGCTTTTTTATTTTTGTGATATAGTATGTATGAGGCTGGATCGAGAGATCTAAAGAAAAAGTTTGCGCCTTGCAAGGTAAATTTTTTCTCATCAGTCCAATTTGTTTTTTTGAAAAATATTTTTTCAGAGGATTTTTGTGAATATTAGGTGGCCCGCAGACAATCATCGTATCGTTTCGTTGCTGCTCGTTGCCACTAATCCTGCACGATTGTATACACTTGTGTATACAATCGTTTCTGTGGATAACTCTGTGGAAAAGTAATAAAAAACTGTTGATTGTATACACTTGTGTATACAAATTTGTGGATAAAACCGGCTTAATTGCCGTATTTTTATTTTTTACGCTGTTGTTCTATAATTGATAGTGAACCCCAAATCCCTCGTTTGCCCCCGGAAGGGGGCGACCGAGTATTCGGGTCATTTCTTCCTGGGCTGCGTCACGCGGCCCCTTTTTTATGTAAGAATTTTTACAATGTGGCGTCTTCGCACACCAGAAGCACAATGTTTATTAATTTTTAATAGTTCTGCCGCCAGGAACCCCCTGGAGCAGACACAAATAATAGTATGATAGCGGCAACAAAATTGCTCGTTGGAGCAGCAACCATAGGCATGGCATTGATGCCCATTTTCGTCCGGGCAGAAGACAATATGAAGTGGAAGACGAAGGCAGAAAAGCATAACATAATTGAATTGCAGAAAGAACGGCGCGGAGGAGAAGTCAAGAATGTCATAATAAAGGTTGGTGCCGCGGCAACCACCACCGTAGAAATGCGGTTTATGGTGCGTGGCGTTACAAAAGCGTGGAATGAGTATCGTGCAAAGGTAAAGAGTGCGGAAAAAGTGTACCAAAAGAGTGAACACACCGCGCGGGTAACATTGCTGCAGGCACTTCGGGTGGCGGCAAAGACGAAAGATGGCGCCGCCGCCGTCGCCGCGCTTGAGGCGTACTTCAAAAGCGATACAGAGGCCGACGCAAACTTTGATGCGACGCGTATTAAGGCGCGTGGAGATTTGGTGACAGACATCAAAGCGCTCTTCTCCTAGTTGACACGCGTTTCGTGCGGTGATACACTACGGTTACTTTGTTATTGAAACTATGCCAAATCAAGATAGTGCACGAAAATCATTGCGTCAAACCAAAAAGCGTGCGGTGCGCAACAAGGTGCGTCGCGAGGCGTATCGGAGCGCCATCAAACAGACGGTGAAGGCCACTCAAAGTGGTGCGCAGGAAGATGCCAAGAAGTTTGCGACGGCTGCCCAAAAGGCGTTGGATAAGGCCGCCAAAACGCGTGTCTTGAATCGCAAGACCGCGTCACGTAAATTATCGCGGCTCATGAAAAGGGTAAACGCAAAAGCCAAATAACATAAAATCCCCCAGCCGGGGGATTTTATGTTGTGGCAGTCATTACCAGGCGATCAACGAGAGTATCCGCAGGTACGGCGGTTGTTTTAAGCGCGGTTTCTATTAAAAGGAGGTTGTTATAGACGCGCTGGAGTTGGTTCTCTGCATACCGTTTCGCGAGTGGTAATGATTTTTTTATAACAAACGGGTGAAGCCCTGTTTCTTTTGCCGCCGCCTGTTCTTCGCGTGGATTCAAATCGTGCAACTCAAGCAAGATGCGGAATTGACGTGTGATCATGGTTAAGAGATAAAATTCATTGGCATCGGCGCGACGTTGCTCGTGCAGGAGTTCTAGCGCCAATGTGGTATGACCGGCTGCCAGCGCATCCGTGAACGCAAAAATGTTGTCATTAATTGATGGTTCAATAAAGGGTTCTACGTGTGGGCGTTGAATTTCTTCCGCGCCGGCAAGAGCACACGCTTGTTCTGTCACCTGCGCGAGTTGCCACGTTTCCGTGACGCATGTTGCAATGAGACGCGCGGCGCCGGTGGTGATGGAGCCGCCTTGTTTTTGTACTTCGTTTTTTACCCACGCCTCGCGCTCAAATTCTTGCAGGAGCGGGAATGCGGTTGAGTAGGGTTGGGTTTTGAGGAAATCTAGAAGCGGGTTTTTTGACGAGCCTTTCCCGGTTTTAACGCCGGTTTCGTGGAAAATAATCACGGCAGTGTCTTTATACGCGCCTGCGGTGAGTTTTTCGCACAGCGCTTCTTGCAGTTCTTTTTCGCCATGCTCCAAAAATCCGTGTAGGACGAGCAGGCGTTTTTCTGCCAAGAAGGGCATAACGCCGAGTTCGTTCCAAAGATCCTTTGGCACCATTTTTTTGCCATCAAGCATAGCAACATTGAGACCTTGCGGGTCCCGCTTTTTTTTGAATGACGCGACCATTTTGTTGAGATACTGTCGGCTGCGATAGGTATCTTCGCCGTAAAGTAGGATGTACATTTTAGCACGAATATTTTTTATGATGACTGGATCCCGGATCCCGCGGCGGGTCCGGGATGACTCCTTAGCGCGGCGCCAGGGGTCATTTTGTCTCCCCCCAATTTTTACCAATGCCGACGGAGACGTCAATCGGGACTTCAAGTCGCACCACCTCCTGCATAATTTCTTGGAGCTTCGGCGCGATTTCCTTGGCGCGTTTTTCTGTCACCTCAAACACCAGTTCATCATGCACTTGTAACAGCATTTTCACGTCATCCGGCCACGCGTGGCGGATTTTTTCATCCACCACAATCATCGCTTTTTTAATAATATCAGCCAATGTTCCTTGCACCGGATGATTCACCGCCATGCGCTCACCCGCATTGCGGAGTTGGAGATTGCCGGCTTTCAGTTCCGGAATGTATCGGCGGCGGCCAAACATGGTTTCAACATATCCGTATTTTTTGGCGAATGCGATGGTGTCATCAACATATCGCTTGATTCCCACAAACGCCGCAAAGTAGCGATCAATAAATTCTTTCGCCTCAAAGTGAGAAATACCGGTGCGTGCCGCCATGCCAAAAGCGCCCATGCCAAAGAGAATGCCAAAGTTGATTGCTTTTGCGGAGCGGCGCATTTCTTTGGTTACTTCGGTCACCGACACGTGATGAATGGCCGCGGCGGTTGCCGCGTGAATGTCCTGCCCGGATTTGAACGCGGCAATCATTTTTTCATCGTGTGCAAGATGCGCGGCGATGCGGAGTTCCATCTGTGAATAATCGCATGTTACCAACACGTTTCCTTTTTCAGCCACAAATGCGTCGCGAATTTCACGGCCGAGCTCGGTACGAATGGGAATATTTTGGAGATTGGGATCAGAGCTTGAGAGACGGCCGGTGGCGGCAACGGTTTGATTAAACGTGGTGTGAATGCGGCCGGTTGTTTTATTGATGAGTAGAGGCAACGCATCCACGTAGGTGTTTTGGAGTTTGACGAGCTCTCTGTATTCTTCAATAAATGGAATGATGGGATGCAGTGCATGCAATTTTTCAAGTTCCATTGCGGCCGTGGAGAGTCCGGTTTTCCCCTTTTTGACACTGAACGTTGGTAGCTTGAGTTTGGTATACAAAATTTCGCGGAGTTGTGTAGATGACGCGATATTGAAAGATTCCCCTGCAAGCGCGTGGATACGCTTCGTAATTTTTTCAACACGTTCCGCGAGTTTTTTTGAGAGAGACGCGAGCGTTTTAGTATCAATTTTGACCCCCTGTTTTTCCATGCGCGCAAGCACGGGGATGAGTGGCATTTCAATGTCTTCAAAGAGCGCCAAAACGCCTATTTTTTCTAATTCGTTTTTGAGATTCTGATAGAGCGAGGTGATTGCGATGAGCTCGCGTGCCGCATGTTCATAATCCGCGCCAAAGAGTCCCTCGCGTTGTCCGGCATCCAATTGGATGCCAAGCCGTTTCAATATAACGGTTGCGGCATCGTGTGCGCGGGAGCCCGGATCAAGAAGATATGAAGCAACCATCACATCAAAAAGTTTTGCGCCGACAACATTAGGTGCGCGGAGAAAGAGTTGTTTGACATCGTGTCCGACGATGAGATCGGTTTGGAGTAGATTAATAATTGCATCTTTTTGGATCTGGTCACATCGATCAAACGGGATAATAAAACCATCACGATCAATGCAAAGTATCGCTGCTGAAATCCCAGCCGTGATGCGATCTTGGCCATCAGGCAGCAGTTGCATGCCAATGATCGGTGCCACATGGGCACGACGCAAGAGCGCATCAATATCGCTCTTTGTGTGAACCACGGCAACGGTTGTTTTAACCCCTTTTCCTTTTTTGGTTTTTTCTTCACCCATCCCCGTTGTGGTTTCTCGCGGCAGTCGTTTAAGGAGCGAGGTAAATTCAAAACGCTGAAACATCGCCGCAACTTTTTTCCAATCGGTAGTGGCCATCGCGGCGTCACGGAGCGAAAATTGCAGAGGCACGTCGGTGCGAATGCGCGCCAAAGTTTCGCTCATGCGCGCATCATCCTCTCCATCACACAATTTTTTGCGCATACCGGCCGCGATACGTTCGTCGCCTCTCGCGGCAGCATCCAACACTTTTTCGAGTGAGCCAAACATCTGTAAAAGTTCTGTTGCGCCCTTTTCTCCAATCCCCTTCACACCGGGAATGTTGTCACTGGGGTCTCCCTTCAGGGCTTTGTAATCCACAATTTGTTCCGGTGTCAGGCCGTAGCGATCTTTCACCTCTTTTGCCGTGTACGTGAGCGTATCAGTGATACCCTTTTTCAGCGTGAACACGGAAGTTTTTTCGTCAACAAGTTGTAGCGCATCCATATCGCCGGTAACGATAATCACGCCGGTATTGTCGTTTGTTTTTTTTGCGAGGGTGCCGATGATATCATCGGCTTCAAAACTCGGCACCTCAAAAATAGGAATATCAAATGCGCGCACCAACTCCTGCACCAGCGGAATCTGATCATATAATTCCTGATCCGCTTTCACGCGCGTGGCCTTATATTTTTTGTATACGTCATCGCGAAATGTGGGGCCAGCCACATCAAACGTCGCCACGAGGTGTGTTGGTTTGAGTTCTTGGAGTACCTTGAGCAAGATTGATGCAAAACCATACACGGCGTTCACCATCATTCCCTCTTTGGTGGTAAGTGGCGGAAGTGCATGGTAAGCACGGTGAATAATGGCGTTGCCGTCAATGATAACGAGTTTGTTTTTTATCACAGCCATGGGGATAGCTTACCAAAATTAGAGGACTTATTCACGCACCGTAATACTATTTTCTGATCCGTTAATGGTGCCACCATCTTTCAAGATGAGTTTTGGTTCAAGGATGTGGGTGCCCGCTTGGGGGATGTTATTCCAGGTCATGAGGATGGTATCAGTGATGGCGTTTGTTTCACCAATCAATGTGCGAGCATCCTCGTTTGCGCGATGTACAAAAATTTTAATGGACTGAATGCTGTCTTTTTTGAATGGACGCATCTCAAGAGTGAGAGGGAAGAGAGATGCAAATAGCGTGGTGTTATATTTTGGTGCCACCCACGTTACATTCGGCGGCTCCGGTGCCGCGTCAAGGGAAAAGGGGACCTCAACCGAGGTCATGTTACTGACATCATCGTATGCTTTCACGAGTAATGTGTGTTGGCCGTTTTCCCATTCACGATTTTCATAATGAAGGGCAAATGGGTGATTTGTCGCCTCACCAATGAGGGCGCCATCAAGAAAATAGGTCACGCGCGCGACACCGCGTGGTGCTGACACCTCAACCTGTGCATCAATGATGCGCTCACGAAGTGTAGCGCCGGACTGGGGCGCAATAACCGTAAGCGATGGGCGCAGCTCTTTTTTGTGCACATCATCAAATTCCATCGGCGCATCGCCAAGAATAAAGGTGCGATCCTCGCCATTTTTTTCCATCTCTTTTTGTTTTTTTTCAATCCATACGCGCACACCCGCTTCCCACCCAGTGTATTGCGGGTCAGCGGCAGGATTGGCTGGCGCCGGGCCCGCAGGATCGTCTTTATTAACGTAATGCAAAATACTATGGGGTTGCATATATATCACTTCTTGGGTGACTTCTTCCGGTGTGTCTTCAGTGGCCAGTTTACCGGAAATGCGATCAATTTTTACCGGCACCCCACCGGCGTCCGTGCCGTTTAAAATTGGTTTTCTTGTTTTGGTTTCCGGCATCGGTGGAAATGACTCAACGGGTTTCCCTTCCAGTGCTCGGCGCATAAATGCATTCCAAATTGGCGCGGCGCCTGCGGTGCCGCCAACGCCCGGTTTCATGACTTTATTGTCGTTGTTGCCCACCCACACGCCCGCGGCAAGTGAGGGGGTGTATCCCATAGTCCATCCGTCTTTGTAGTCGTTCGTGGTCCCGGTTTTGGCGGCAACGGGTCTCCCCGGTAAGGTAAGCGGTCCACCTGCGCCAAACACGTACGCGCGCGCGGCGTCATCGGAGAGTATGGCAGAAATTTTTGCCACCTGTTCTTTATCAATCGCTTGCTCTCCCGGCGGCAATTCATATTTGAAGAGTGTGCTACCGGCGTGATCTTTCACTTCAAGAATAGTGGTAGTGGGATATCGTTTGCCCTGATTGGCAAGCGTAGCATAAGCGCTCGTATGCTCAAGAAGTTTGACTTCTGCACCGCCAAGCACCAGTGCTAGCCCATAGTTGTCTGGATTAGTGAACGTGGTGTAGCCAAGACGTCCTGCTAACGCAAGCACATTATTGACACCGGCAAGATATAACATTTTTACGGCTGGGATATTGAGCGAGCCCTGGAGCGCCTTACGCACCGTTACGGGTCCATGCTCTTTGGCGTCATAGTTATGGGGAATATACGATCCTCCGCCCGCAGCAAAGTTGGTGACGGTGTCATACAAAACAGTATGTGGCGTGTAGCCGCGTTCAAAGCCGGTGAGATACACAAATGGCTTAAATGATGAGCCGGGTTGCCGCAAACGAAGCGCCACATTAACTTGACCATCAATGGCATCATCAAAGTAGTCGCGTGATCCCACCATGGCGATCACCCCGCCTGTTTTTGTATCTATGGCAACAAGCGCGGCGTTTGACGCGTTATTATTTTTTGCATTGTATTCGCCGCCTTTCGTCACCTCCTCCTCGGCTATTTTTTGGAGGTCATAGTCAAGCGATGTAATGACCGTGAGCCCACCGGTTTCAACTATTTTTTCACCGAAGCGTTCGGTGAGCCGTTCTTTGGCGTAGAGCACAAAATGAGGCGCTTCAATATTCGCGAGCCGGGCTTTCAGTTCAAGCGGAATCTGTTTGGCCGTCTCGGCTTGCTCGGGTGTGATATAGCCCTGTTCTGTCATCACCTCCAGCACATAATCACGGCGCGCGTTGAGCGCTTCGGGATTATTAAGATACCGCGTTGGCGCCTTGGGGAGCGCGGCCAGCGTTGCCGCTTCAGCAAGCGTTATATCATGAACCGTTTTGCCAAAATATGCCTGGCTCGCCGCTTCAATGCCGTAGTTTGATGAACCATAGGCGATTTCATTGAAATAGAGTTTTAGGATCTGGTTTTTGGTATAGGTTTTTTCTATTTTGGTTGCCAAAATCGCCTCTTTAATTTTTCTGATTAACGTTCGTTCGTTGCCCACGATGGCGTTTTTGACTAATTGTTGCGTGATGGTTGAAGCACCGCCCGATCCTTCTTTGCGGCCCAAGATATTGCTTGCCGCGGCGCGGAGAACGCTGGCCCACCGTATGCCTTTGTGCTCAAAAAATTTTTTATCTTCAATAGCAATGGTGGCGTAAACTGCGTACGTGGGAATTTCCTCAAGTTCTATCAGCGTCCGTCGTTCATTGTTAAAAATTTCGTACAAAAGATGTTTACCCGTGCGGTCATATATTTTGGTGCTTTGCGCCACCACGCGATCCGTGAGTTTATCCGGATCAGGGAGTTGACTATTCACCACTGCCACGAGAATCGCAAGAATAAGCGCGCTGGCGATACCCAAAAAAAGCGCGCTGGCGATTGCGATACGAAGCGCCCTGCGCGGGTTTGTTTTTTTGGCGTGATGCAATGCGGTTTGCGTGTGGTGCGTCACCGCCTGCGTTAATTTTTTTGGCTCCGGGAGAGGCATAGTATGACTTCACGGTTAATGATACACCTATTGACTTAAACCGTGTAGTGTGTTACTATAGAGCACGTGTTTTCTAGGGTGTTACCTAGAATTTTTTGTATGAACAAAGCCAAAAAATACCTTATTTCATTCACCAAAAAGGCATCACAAACGCTTTTTGCAACGCTGGTTGTTGCGGTTCTTCTTGTACATTCTTTTTATCCACAGGTGGTTAATGCTAAGACCGGCGAGCCAGTGGCTCCGGTGGCGCGTGTTACCCTTCCGGTTGCGTCCGATCGCGCACCACGCAAGGTGACCACCGTGGTTGCTACCGCATACAACTCACTTGCGTGGCAGACGGATAACACACCATTTATTACGGCCTCTGGAACCCACACACGTCACGGTGTTGTGGCGGCCAATTTTTTGCCGATTGGAGCACATGTGCGATTTCCCGACGTGTACGGCGATACGATTTTCGTGGTAGAGGATCGCATGAATAAAAAGTATTATCGTGGTCGCGTAGATATCTGGATGGAGGAATACAAGGACGCAAAAATCTTCGGCGCAAAGCGACTCAAAATGGAAGTGTTCTAACGGATAAAACAAAAATCCCCGACGTGTCGGGGATTTTTGTTATGGGTGAGGCCACGGCCGGATTTGAACCGGCGAATAGGAGTTTTGCAGACTCCCGTGTTTGACCGAGCTTCACCACGTGGCCGTGCATAAAGAATAATTCAGAAAATGCCTTTTGTCAATCCCGTGACGTACTATGGCGCCACAATTGCGCGGCGTGGGTGAGTGGCACGGGTGTGGTGTAAGCGCGGGAGACCAAATCATCAATGATGGTGTGGAGACCACGACTGCGCGCCGTGTTTTCAAAATCGGGCGCGTAGAGGTCATCGGGTAGATGATCGGGCGTGCAGAGTTCAATCGCAGAAAGCGTGGGGCCGTGACCGTGGAAGTTGCACGCCTCGCAACCCGGCGCGTGCGCACTTTTCAAACGACGCAACAACGCGGGATCTGTATCGCGAGAAAATTGTTCCAGCACATCCGGATGAAGCGGCATGGGAATGGCGCATGATGGGCACGCACTTCGGAAGGGGGCATGCATGACAGAGAGCTTAAAAAGTGGATCCCATAAAAATGCTGGCGTGTGCGCATGCAGTTCGCGCACAAGCGACGCGGTATTTTTACCCGGAATACCAACCACGATGACGCTCCCCGCAATGGCGGCCTGCGTAATCGCGTTCCATATTTCCGGAAGTTCGTTGGGAGTATCGGGTAATGTCATGAGCACAAACGGTGGGAGGCGGTGCAGTGTTTCGCGCACCACGTCAAGTGTGCTGTGGCCAAGGAGCGGTTCCATCTGTAGATGCTGTGGCGAAGCATACTCGCTCAAAATGTCTTGTACGGCGTGGAGCAAGGTAATGGTGCTGCCGAGCGTTGGCGCGGAGGCCGGAATCACACCCGCGCGATTATCCAACGCATCAACCACCACCGCGCGTTGACTTGGTGTGAAGACATTCTCTTCTTTTTTCATGTCTGGATCAAGCGAACTCATGGTAATTTTTTCGCCACCCGCGATAGGCACGATGCGCACCCATGCGGTGTAGGCAGTGTTGCCGATAGTAATTTCCAGAATATCTTCCTGCCACGTGTGGGCGAGCGCGGCATTGCCGCTCAATTGTTCCGCCAAGAATTGCGCAAGCGCATGACCAACCGATGAGGGGATGGTGAGCAGAAGTGGCGGTTCATCCAATCTCATAATCCGGCAGGTAGCGGCATCAGGAAGAATAGTAATTTCAATATCTGAATGAAGAGCATTCTTGCGTTGATGCTCCAGGAGCGCGGCGAGGAGGTGTGCTACATTAGTGTTCATAGGCGACAGTAGTATATCACTTGACGCCCGGGAACCACCATGATACGATGTCTCCACTACTGGCTATGTACGAAATTATTTGTATTATTTCAGGTGACCTTACAGAGAGCGATGCGGCGGTTCAAATTGCCGAGTTGCAGGATAAACTGCGCACGCTTGGGGTTACGATTGATGAGGTGGTTCCGCTCTCAAAACAGCGCATCGCCTATCCAATCCGTCATATTCGGTTTGGCTATTTTTACGCGTTCTATTGCAGCATCGGCGTGCTAGACATTCAAAAAGTTCAGCGGGAACTGGATCGTCATATGGGACTGTTACGTACATTTGTACGCCGGTTTGACCCCGCCATACACAAGAAAGCATGCGTTGAGGATTTTGCCGTTAAGATGGCGACCTCCGCCACGGTTGTCGCTGCGCCGCGCGAAGCGACCACCGTGGCACCGTTTTCATTTGATGAAGTGCGCACTACGCCCGCCGCGCCACTGGTACAACAAGAAGTTGTTGCAAAATCTTTCAGCGCCGAAGAGATTGATAAAAAACTTGATGAACTCTTGGCGTCAGATTTAATGCCAAGCGAAAGTGTTTAATGACCTATGATGAGTTTAAATCGCGCCCAACTTATTGGGAATCTCACGCGTGATCCGGAACTTCGGACCACGACTAACGGCACCGCCGTTTGCTCATTTGGTATGGCTACTAACCGCACCTTCACGGATGCTCAAGGACAAAAACAGGATCAGGCAGAATTTCATAATATTGTCGCGTGGGCCAAACTTGCGGAAATTTGTGGGCAATATTTAGCAAAGGGGCGGCGTGTGTTTATTGAGGGTCGTCTTCAGACGCGCGAGTGGCAAGGGCAAGATGGCCAAAAGCGACGTACCACGGAAATTGTTGCGGAAGATATGATCATGCTTGATCGCGCGCCCGCTGGTTCCGCGTCCGCAGGCGGTATAAGTCCGCGCCAGAGCGCGCCGGTTGCATCCGCAGGAGAAATCCCAACCATCTCGTATGACGCGCCTGACGCGCCGGCGGGAAATAATAGCCCGAGCATGACCGAGGAGGAAATTAAAGTTGAAGACATCCCATTTTAATCTATGCTTCGGGAAGCAGTAAAAGAACAACTCAAGGCGTGTCACTTCTGTGTACAAAATATTAAACGGGTGGCGCTGACAGACACCGCGCTTTTGCGCCGTTTTGTTTCTTCATACATGAAGATTTCGCCGCGCCGTCGTTCGGGTCTGTGCGCTAAGCATCAGCGCGTTGCTGCGCGTACCATCCGGCAAGCGCGCGCTGCTGGCCTCATGCCGTTTATCTCCCGATAACGCGTCATTCATGGGATCCTATAATGATATTGCCAAAGGCGTTGTTGTCCGGATAAAAAACGATCCACATGTCGTCATTTTTTTTCAACCCATTAAACCGGGTAAGGGCGTGGCGTTTGTGCGTACGCGTTTGAAAAATTTGGTGAACGGCAGTGTGCTTGAACAGACGTTCAAGGCCAATGATCCGGTTGATATTGTGAGCGTTGAACGCCAAACATTGCAATATCTCTATTCCACGGAGACCGAATACACGTTTATGCGTACGGATACCTATGAGCAAGTGTCGCTTGGGAAGGACAGCGCGGAAGACAGTATGAAATGGATGAAAGAGAGTGATGAAGTGATCGGGCTTTTTTTTGAGGAACGATTGATCAGTGTTGATATTCCAAAAAAAGTAGCGCTCAAGGTGGCCTTTACGGAAACGGCGGTAAAAGGCGATACTGCGTCAGGCAACGCCATGAAAGAAGCAACATTAGAAAACGGCACGTTCATTAATGTACCACTCTTTATTAAGCAGGGGGATATCATTTTGGTGAACACGGATACTGGTGAATATTCCGAGCGGGCTCATGGATAAGAGTTGATAGGAGGGTCGCATTCCGCGCTATCCTGTACAAGCAAGCGCACCATTCGCTCTACGCGATTAGCGCGGACGACTCGTCCGTGCCAAGGCCATGGTTCAGTGCGCAGCACGAAAGTTGTAAACGAAAACCATCCCGATATATCGGGACGGTCTTTTTTATCCCGCAAGCTTCTCCTGTTTTTCTACCTCCTCCCAAACTGCTTTTCTAATTTTTTGCACCAACTCCGGATTTTCATTACGGAGATACATACGCGCTTTTTCACGACCAACCCCCAATTTTTCCTCGCCGAATGCATAGCTATTGCCGGATTTTTGAACCACGCCGTGGAGTACGCCGGTATCAAGCAGATCACCTTCTACGGCAATACCTTCGTTATACATAATATCAATGACGGTGGTTTTAAACGGCGCCGCCACTTTATTTTTTACAATTTTGATTTTCACTTGGTTGCCGATGATCATGTCCCCCTGTTTTATCTGCGCGGAACGGCGCACTTCAATGCGGATGCTTGAGTAAAATTTGAGCGCGTTGCCGCCGGTGGTGGTTTCCGGATTGCCAAAAAACACGCCGATTTTATGCCGCGTTTGGTTAATGAAAACAACAATGGTGTGAGATTTTGAGGTGATGCCCGCGAGTTTCCGAAGCGCTTGTGACATGAGTCGCGCCTGAAGGCCCATGTGTTGTTGTCCCATCTCGCCTTCAATTTCTGCTTTCGGCACGAGCGCGGCGACGGAGTCAACCACAATGACATCCACCGCGTTTGACCGCACCAGTGTTTCTACAATATCCAGCGCCTGTTCGCCGGTGTCAGGTTGCGAAATCAGAAGCTCATCAACATTTACGCCGATTTTCTTTGCGTACTCTGGGTCAAGCGCGTGTTCGGCGTCCACAAATGCGGCCAAACCGCCGCCACGCTGCACTTCCGCCACAATGTGTTGCGCGAGCGTTGTTTTTCCGGACGCCTCGGGCCCAAAAATTTCAATAATGCGTCCGCGCGGCACCCCCCCAACGCCCAACGCAATATCCAAGGACAGACACCCGGTTGATACCGCATCAACGTGCATGCGTTCTGCCTGTCCTAATTTCATGATTGACCCTTCGCCAAATTTTTCTCTGATTTGATCAATCGCCGCTTCGGCGGCCTTTTGTCGTTCTTTTGATGTCTCAAAGACCGTTTGTTCTTGTTGTTCCATAGGATTTAAAAAAGGAGGCATTCCTCCCCCGTTAACTCAATAAATAGATAAAATTATGGTGTTCTGTAATCCGCATTTTTTAATGAAATACGTGGAGCGCTGGCCGCTTCGCGCACGACGGTACGCAATTCCGTGCGTTGCTTGCCGGATTTTTTGGTTGCTTGTACCGCAATGGTGTTGACTCCCGTTTCCAGAGGAAGCGGCGCTTGGAAAAATCCTTCCTCATTGTTTTGGATCGGCACGCCATTCACCTGAACCGCCACTTCTTTTTCAGTATAGCCCTCAATAAGAACAGAGGGCAAGGTGGTCACCAGTCCGTTTTGTGGACTCATAATGGTCAGGGTTGGCGGTTTTAAGAAACGCACCATTTGTCCGCCAACCAGGAACGCGCCAAGACCAATAACTCCCACCATCACCAGTCCGCGCATAAGTTGGGGGACATTCAAAAAAGCGCTGCGTTTTATACCACGAACCGGATGTGTGGTGCACGGAGTGTCGCTGTTCATGGTGTGCCCCGTTTGTTCTATCGCGAAAGAATCTACCAATGTTTTTGTGGTTGCGCTGTTTAAACCAAGCGCATGAGCATACCGACGGATGTATTGTTTAATATACACGGGCGCCGCGGGAATCTCCTGCGGTCGGCACGCTTCAATGAGCGTGAGATAACCGGCCGGCAGTTTTGTTTTTTGTGCCAATGTTTCAAGGGTGAGGCCACGGGCAAGACGCGCCTGCTTTAACCGTAAGCAAAAGCGCGGCGGTGTGGTTATTTTTTTACTTTGAAACACGGTCATAAAATTTATTGCTCGGGGATCTCATTGTCCTCTTCTTTGGAACCACGTTCTATTGTATCAAGATCAAGCGAGTCAAGCAAGACATCGCGTGGTTTGGCGCCATCTGCCGGCCCCACCACGCCCGCCTCCTCCAGTTCATCCAAGAGACGCGCCGCCCGCGCGTAGCCAACACGCAATCGTCGCTGTAAGAATGAGGCGCTTGCCTTTTTGCTTTCCACGATAAGATTTCGTGCTTCGCTGAAAAGTTGATCACGATTACCTGACCCTTCATCAAACACGGATCTGCTCCCCTCCTCTCCCGCACGATCAAAACCAACTGTGTAATGCGGCGCATCTTGGTCTTTCAGAAAATCAACCAGCCGCTTGATTTCCTCTTCAGAAATATAACAACCCTGGATACGTTTTGGTTTTGACATGTCCGCAGTCAAAAGAAGCATGTCGCCTCTCCCCAGCAATTTTTCCGCTCCCGCGTTATCCAAAATGGTGCGCGAATCAACAATGGAGGCAACGGAAAACGCGATGCGCGCAGGAATGTTTGCTTTCATAAGTCCCGTAATCACATCAACACTCGGGCGTTGGGTGGCAATGACTAGGTGAATACCAACCGCACGCGACATTTGCGCCAGTCGCACGATGCCTGCCTCAACTTCAGCGCCCGAGGCGGCCATCAGATCAGCAAGCTCGTCAATCACAAACACAATAAACGGCAACGGTTCTTTGGCGCGCTGGTTGTACGAGGTGACATCGCGACTACCTGCGTGTGCCAGCAAGTCAAAACGGCGTTCCATTTCTACAATGGCCCATTTGATGGCGCCAACGGTTTTGTTCACATTCGTAATAACGGGCGTGAGCAGGTGCGGGATGCCGTTATAGGCCGGCAGTTCAACGCGTTTTGGATCAACCATAATAAACCGCAGGGTTTCTGGAGCGTGTTGGTAGAGCAGACTGACAATCAGTGCGTTAATTGCGACGGTTTTCCCTGATCCGGTTGCACCGGCAATCAAGAGGTGCGGCATGCGGTTTAAGTCGGCAAACTGCGGCTTGCCTGCCACATCTTTTCCCAGCGCAAAAATAAGGCCAGCAGGATTTGGTTTGGCACTTTCTTCTTCCAACAATTCCCGCAAGGTTACCATGGCAACCCGCTGGTTTGGCACCTCAATACCCACCAGTGATTTACCGGGAATGGGCGCTTCAATACGTATGGGGTGAGCCGCAAGAGCAAGCGCTAAATCATTGTGGAGGGCCGTAATGCGATTCAGTTTAACCCCTTTGTTTGGTCTGATGGCATATTGCGTTACGGTTGGTCCTACCTGTATCTCGCCCACATCAACCGAAATGGCAAAATTGGCCAGCGTCTCTTGGATGATCGCGCTGTTTGCCTTGATATCTCCGGCCGTTGGTTTTGACTTTAAGGTGTAAAGCAAGGAAAGTGGTGGCAAGTTGAATTCCGCGCGGGCTATTTTTTTACGCGCAGGCGCTTCTCCATCTTCGGTCTCTGCAAATTGACTCTCTTCCTCGCCTCCTTCTTCTGTTTCTTCTCCTGTTTCCGGCGCTTCTTCTTCATCATAATCAGCATCCGTCATGTCTTCCTCTTCAAGAAGCGGCCGGCTAGAAAATGATGGTTCTCCTTGGTCGGTTACTTTCGGTGGCGCGATCACATGCGCCAACGAAAGGATGCTCCGCCCCACCCATCCCAAATGGGCAAAAAAGACGCGATGCGTTTCAATCAGCCGCGCAAGCGATATGTTGAAAATGAAGAGAAGCGAGATAACAAGAAGCGCGAGCAATATCATGAGCGCCGCCCAGTAATCAAGATAGTTTTTGAGTGGCCAGGCAAGCGCCACCCCAAAGAGCCCGCCGCCGTTTCCCGCTATCGCCTGGCTTACTAATTCAGTCATGGGGAAGTTTAAATGGAAGATGGCGTTGAGCGAAAGGAAAAAAAGAATGAGACCAATAAAATGCGTGAGTTTGTAATCATATTCCCCTTCTTTTTCAATGAGATAGCCAATCACAATCAGTACCACCGGCAATGCAAAGCTGGTTTTGCCAAAGGCAACCGAGAGAAGCGCCGCCCAAAATGATCCCGCAAGTCCGGCCAGGTCAAAAAAAGAAAGCAGTGAGAGCCCCGCGAGCACAAACAAAAAGACCGCGAGTACCCCGCGTTTAATTTCTGGGTTAAAATCAACCCGATCAAACAACGAGGCGTTGCGGCGCGACCCGGGACGATGGTGGTATCTGGACATACGTCAAGCATATAGTATATCACATCACGCATATTTTGCCGTTTTTCCACAACAATTCTTGACACGTGTTTTCCATGCACTATAATCGTTACATTCCTCCATCAAGACCTGCGAAGGAGTCCGTGTTGCAATAGTATCGAGCGAGGGAATATAAATACTCTCCTCAACCCCGGCATTTTTTTGCCAGGGTCATATCCCCTCGTTCTGACCTATTGATTTACAGCGCGTGTCGCTTTCGCAGGTCCTGGCGGAGGATTTTGTTTTAAAAAAAGAAGGGCAGGAGATGTTGTGTCTCGCTGTCCTTCTTTTTCTCTGGTTATTGCACTCCTCGCAAATAGCGAATGGTCCCGGAATCCCGATAAATCGGGATGCCGGGGGACACTCGTTACTCACAAGCGTCGTATCCGGAAGGGCTCGGCGCAACCCGAGTGCGTGGCACCACGGGCATGGGCGTCGCGCCCATCCAGGTTTGCCCATAAACTACGTTGGGCTCTATAGTTTGCGGGCTGGCCCGCCAGCAACGCCTAAGCGTAGCTTTGCGGGCTGGCATTGGTTCCTTTTGGAAAAGGATGGTCCTCCCTGTGGGGAGGCAGCGAGCGTGATGGAACGTTGAGAAAGGAGGATGGGTGTTGCAAAGAGCGCCCATCATCGCCCGCTGTCTCGTCACAATTTTAGACAGACCCTTAAAAGAACTGGCAAGTATAGCAGATTTGACGATTTTTGTCAAGGGAAAGACCTGATTTTTCTCTAGGATTAAATAAAAAATGGTACTTATCCAGGACTGTGGACAATCCAATTTGACAAACCTTTTGACATCATGTATTCTATAGGCGAATTTTAAAAGTGCCATGCTTCCGTGGGCAAAGTGGTGGGAATTGCCCTTATTTAAGCAAAAATTAAATGCCGGCGCTCCTCCGCGCAGACAAAAATTAGCCAGGTTTTAATAAAAACCGCCTTTTGGGCGCCTCTTTTTGTTTTATGATCTTCAAACGACAGCGAGTACAAGATCGTGAACGACGTTATTTCACGGAGTTTAAGGATGCCATAGAACTCCCTCCGCTTATTGAGGTACAGAAAGATGCGTATCGCTGGTTTTTTGAAAAAGGCATCAAGGAACTTTTTGCGGAAATTTCTCCCATCACGGACTTTAGCGGTCGCGATTTGGAGCTCTATTTTGACGACTATTATATTGATGAACCCAAGTTTGCCGAAGTTATCTGTCGCGAAAAGAACATTTCCTATGAGGCGCCGCTCCGCGTCAAGGTGCGGCTGGTGAACAAACGCACCAACACCACGCATGAGCAAGAGGTGTATTTGGGTGATATTCCGATGATGACGGATCGCGGCACGTTTGTGATTAACGGTATTGAACGCGTCATTGTTTCTCAGCTTATTCGTTCGGCCGGCGTTTACTTTACGGCAGAGGTAATGCGCGGCCGCCGGTATTACGGCGCAAAAATTATTCCTAACCGCGGTGCGTGGATTGAAATTGAGACCGATCACAGTAACATTCTGTGGGCAAAAGTTGACCGTCGACGCAAGGTGGCGGTTACCAGTTTGCTCCGCGCGCTCGGCGCCGGCGATTCTGACAGTATTCGTGAACAATTGAAGAGCGTGAACATGCATCCGCATATTAATTTTGTTGAAAATACGCTGGCGAAAGATCAGGCCGGGAGTGAGGAAGAGGGATTGGTTGAGGTGTACAAACGCATACGACCCGGAGATCTTGCAACACCAGAAAACGCCCGCCAGCTTATTCACGCCATGTTTTTCAACTTTTCCCGGTACGATTTGAGCAAGGTGGGCGTGTACAAATTTAATACGCGCTTTGATCTTCCATTTAAGAAAGAAGATTCGGAAAAAATTGAAAACCGCATTTTGTCAGTGGATAAATTGATGCACGTGGTGCGCGAGGTGGTGCGCTTGAATGTGACGCAAGATGAGCCGGATGATATTGATCACTTGGGGAATCGTCGTATTCGCGCGGTGGGAGAATTGGTACAGAGCCGTTTCCGCGTGGGATTGGCGCGCATGGAGCGCATCGTGACCGATCGCATGAGTACCTATGATGTTGAAACATTGACGCCAGCGCGGCTCATTAATGCGCGGCCGGTTATTGGAGCGGTTCATGAATTCTTCATGAGTTCACAACTTTCCCAATTCATGGATCAAGTGAACCCGCTTGCGGAATTGGAACACAAACGGCGCGTTTCCGCGCTCGGTCCGGGTGGTTTGGCGCGTGACCGCGCGGGTTTTGAAGTGCGTGACGTGCACCAGACGCACTATGGCCGCATTTGTCCTATCGCAACACCGGAAGGCCCCAATATTGGCCTCGTGGGACACCTTGCCTCGTTTGCGCGGGTGAATGAGTTTGGATTTATTGAAACGCCGTATCGCAAAGTAGAGAAAGAAAAAGACGGTCGCGCGCGTGTGACGAATGACGTGGTGTATTTGAATGCGTTTAAAGAAGAAAAATCAGTAACCGCCTCGGCCACAACGCCGATTGATGCGGATGGTTACTTTACACAAAAGCGCGCGAGCGTGCGTAAATATGGCGAACCATCCATTGAGGACGCCGATACTATTGATTACGTTGATGTTGCGTCAAATCAAATTGTTTCCATCGGCACATCCCTGGTTCCCTTTTTGGAACACGATGATGCCACACGCGCGCTCATGGGTACCAATATGCAGCGTCAGGCCGTGCCGTGTATTAAACCGGACGCGCCGATTGTCGGCACCGGTATTGAGTGGCGCGCGGCAGCGGACTCCGGCTACATGATTACCTCGGCAACTGATGGCGTGGTCACCGAGGTAGATGGCGGGCATGTGGTAATTGCGGACAAGGACGATACCCTGCATGCGCACACGTTACACAAATTTATTCGTTCCAATAATGACACGAGTATCAACCAAAAGCCCGTGGTTTCTTTGGGACAGAAAGTAAAAAAAGGAGAGCTTTTGGTTGATGGGACGGGTATGGATCATGGTGAACTGGCGCTTGGACAGAATGTGCTTGTTGCCTACATGGTGTGGGACGGCTATAACTACGAAGACGCGATTATCGTTTCAGAACGACTGGTGCAACACGATCGTTTTACATCACTTCATATTGAGAGTTACATGACTGATGTGCGTGAGACAAAATTGGGGCCGGAAGTGATTACTTCGGACATCCCGAATGTCTCTGAAGAGCGTTTACAGAACTTGGACTCTGAAGGTGTGGTGCGCATTGGCGCCGAGGTTAATCCCGGCGATATTTTGGTAGGTAAAATTACCCCGAAAGGTGAAACCGATCTTTCGCCTGAAGAACGTTTGTTGCGGGCGATTTTTGGCGACAAAGCACGCGACGTGCGCGACTCAAGTTTGTATTTGCGCCATGGCGAACATGGAAAAGTAATTGGCGTTCGCACGTTCTCGCAAGAACAGGGTGACAAACTTCAGCCCGGCGTGATCAAGCAGGTTCAGGTGACCGTGGTTGATATGCGTAAAATCCAGGTTGGTGACAAGCTGGCCGGCCGCCACGGTAACAAAGGTGTTATTTCTCGCGTGGTTCCGGTTGAGGACATGCCGATGCTGGAAGATGGTACGCCGGTTGATATTATTTTGTCGCCGCTCGGTGTTATTTCTCGTATGAACTTGGGACAGCTTCTTGAGGCGCACCTTGGTTTGGCTGCAAACGCACTCGGGTATCACGTGGCAACGCCGGTTTTGGATGGTATTCCTGAAGAGAAAATTAAAGAGGAACTTGAACGCGCGGGTTTCCCCACAAACGGCCAGATTCAACTGTTTGATGGTCGCACCGGGGAACCGTTTGAACACAAGACAACGGTGGGATACTCGTACATTTTGAAATTGAATCACATGGTTGATGATAAGATTCACCAGCGTTCTATCGGTCCATACAGTTTGATTACCCAGCAACCGCTTGGCGGTAAGGCACAGCATGGTGGCCAGCGCTTTGGTGAAATGGAAGTGTGGGCGCTTGAAGCATACGGCGCGGCGCAAACATTGCAAGAGATGTTGACGATTAAATCCGATGATGTGCAGGGGCGCGCACGCGCGTACGAGGCCATTATCAAGGGCGAGGAGATTTCTCGGGTGAACATTCCGGAATCATTCCACGTGTTGACCCGTGAACTCAAAGGTCTTGGTCTGGACATTGAACTCTTAAAGCGGAGCGAGTCCGGCAAGTACACAACCGTTGAAGAATCCATGCTTGATAAAGATCCGCGTAACACCACCTTATAATATGTCCCATCCTTTGCATACCATTGATTTTGACGCGATTCGTTTGCGCATTGCATCGCCCGAGGTGATTCGCAAGTGGTCGCACGGCGAGGTGAATCGGCCAGAGACCATTAATTATCGTACGCAGAAACCGGAAAAGGGCGGATTATTTGCCGAAGAAATTTTTGGCCCCACGAAAGATTGGGAGTGTTATTGTGGCAAATACAAAAAAATTAGATATAAGGGAATTACGTGCGATAAGTGCGGCGTGGAAGTAACCCATTCGCTCGTGCGTCGTGAACGCATGGGGCACATTGAGCTTGCTGCGCCGGTTGCGCACATCTGGTTCTTGCGTTCTGTTCCTTCAAAGGTTGGCACCGTGCTTGATATGGGTGTGCAGTCCATTGAACGTGTGGTGTATTTTGCTTCCTTTATTATCACCAAGGTTAATGA
>Ga0137829_12178890_pt1 | contig 25828 bp, 17 predicted proteins | sample OV2TP2_FD_97737 | JGI IMG/M metagenome (GOLD analysis project Ga0137829, IMG submission 97737) | reverse complement strand
GAGAAATCATACGCGACAAAAAATCCTCTTCCATGTGCAAATAACTGGCAAACGTTTTCACGATTTTGTGCCGGCGCGCAAAAAGCAAAACGGGAATGGCGGTAAGGTACGGCGAATGAACGCGCACGACCGAAAAAGGATGAGCGCGATAACTTTTGCAAAGCGCCCGATAGATATTAATGTAATAACTCACGGCGTTCTTTATGGCCGGCATCATCCGGACGTGCCACCTTGCGCCACCGTCGCTGAATGGTTTATTGCTCGGAAGAATAATCTCAACGTCAACGTGCCGGGCAATTTCTTTAAGCACGGTGGCGTCATACACCTCTCCCCCGAGCGTTGAAGCGGGATTGATTCCAGATTGCGGCGCGGCGATACGTAAACCGGACTGTGGAAGACGCGGCGGTTGTTTTCCAAACCATGCGCCAACCATAACCCACACTAACCATTTTCTCTGCGCCAGCGAGAGAACGATACTTTCTAAAAACACCAGCGGAAACGCGGTGGCCTGCGCCCACGTTCCGCACCACTTACGCACCAAAAAACGTTTGTGGCGCCAGTAATACGCGTATTTCTCTTGCGGCACATCTATGCGTACCCCGCCCACGCTTCCCGGCCGATGCGTCATGCCATATGAACCAATGTACCACAGCGTGGCGCCGGCGCGCGCGAGCGCGAGCGAAAAATCTGTGTCTTCAAGGATCGCGTTTCCATCGTTCAGCGCCTCCTCGAAACGAAGCGTGTGGTACTGATCAAAACGATAGATGAGACAACCGCCGGGAAGGTGATCAACGCGTCGCGGGTGCGCAAGCGTCTTAAAATAACCACCACGTATGAAGCCACACGGCAATACAACCGTGCCAATAAACGGTTGCAATATCCACTGCGCCAACCGATTATTCATCGTGTTAACGATCCCGCTTTGTCCCACGGTTTCAATCCGAAAACAAAATGCCGAGTAGCGCAGTGCCGCCTGATATACCTCTTGAACAAATTTTGTGTTCACCTCGCAATCATCGTCCAAAAAACAGACGAGCGCGGGTGAATTCCGGAAGGTGGAACGCCATGCTGTAATGGTATCAAGAAGGATATTCCGCGCGCGCGGCAGACCGCTCGGCGCGGGCGTGGCGTTGAAACGAAGCTCAAATCTAGATGTTTGGAAAGATTGAAGAAGCGTCTGACTTTCCAAAAAACCGCCATCATTCAAAACAAAAACCGTAAACGGTTGGTTGCCTTCTTGCTGTGAGAGTTGCCCAAGAAGTGTCCCAAGCGATTCGGGACGCCGATACGAAGGGACGGCAATAATAAGATGAGGCGCCATATATAAAGGGTACGCTAACACGGGCGTAGCAAATCGTCAACGGCAGATGACCCTACTGAGGCATCTCAAAATCGGCGTAGTATTCTTTGGCTAATCCTTGGTAAAAATCACGACGGCTGGCCTCCCCCGTCTTGCCGTAATACAGAATAAGCGCGGTAAATGCTTTACGGGACGGCCGAAACGTGGCGAAGAATGGCGACGTTCCCTCCGCGCACTCGCGCCACGTCACCTTTCCGCTTGCGCACGACATCACCTGATCCAATGCCCAAGAGCCGCGGAGTGTGTCGCCATGTTCAATATGCAAAAGACCAAAACGCTGCCATTCATCAAGTGAACTAAAGACATTTTCCGGCGCGCCCACCAAACGAATAGCGGTCTCATAACTTGCGATGGCATCTTCATAGAAAGCGGCCTTCTCAAAGAATTCGCCCAGCAACCGATGGATAATGGGCAGTGATGGCGAAAGCGCGCGCGCTTGCTTTAAGAGCACGCTCGCGCGCTGAAAGTCCGAGATGGCCACCACGGCGCTCGCGCGCAACAACCATACTTGTTGCCGTCGTGGTGAAAGCGCGGTGGCCTGTTCATACACGCGTTCGGCAAGCGCCACGGCATCAGGATGCGTATCGCGGAGATGCTCATGTTGAAACAAGAGCGCCTCGCCTTGTTCAAGCGCGATACGAACGTTGCGCGGATGCAGACGCACCACCTTTTCTATCTCACCCACCAAAAACGTCGCCACCTGATCCAGGGCGTCTTTTGGCAACTGAACAACACCCGGCGCATTAAGAAACGCCCGCACCATTTCACGACGAATATCATCGCGATGCGGCGTGGGGAGCGCCAAGGCCTGTTGGTTGACGCCTAACCAGAACCCCGCGTCTCCGCGATCCAGCGCCTCGCCGGCCAAAATTTGCAGATGGTTCGCGCGCGCCGGCACCACGTTTACATAATACGCGAGCAGAACGGCGCCGATGACCGCGATCGCGGCGAATCGCCCTGCGCGTACCGGCGTAAACCAACGAGCCACACGCCCAAGCGGTGCGACGGCAACCGCCTCTTCAGTGCGATAGATGAGGAACGCCACCACCACAAACAACGTCAGATACGAAGATGGATTTTCAAACACAAAAATATTTTGTACAAAATGAAAGACGAGCAAACCGGAAAAGAGCAGTAATGCTTCGTTTCCAATGCGCCGCGCGCGATACCCGCGCGCGAGAAGCATGCCAATCGCGATCCATATCCCAAGGTACAACAGTAATCCAACAGTGCCCGTGGTCGCGAGCGTCTCAAGAATCGTGTTATGCGCCTGGTCAACCCATGTTTCCGCGAGGCCATGTTTCAACTGTTCCGGACGATAAAACTCGTTATAGGGAATGGCAAAATTAAACCAGCCCCATCCCGTGATGGGTCGCGCGCGCCACGCTTCAAGCGCGATGCTCCAGGTGCGCAGGCGTGTCTCGCTCGCGCCGGTGATAGAAAAATCCGCAAAACGACGCAAAACGGGCGTATCACCAAACCGGCCTTGTTCAGCGCCGAGCACAATGAACGCGGCAATAATAGTGACGACCGCGAGCGCTCCAATGCCAATGCGGCGATTCCGCGCGCGGGTGCTCACCACAACGGAAAGCGCGCACATCCATACTACCGCCACACCCAAACCAATCACCGCCCCACGCGTTTCAGACCATATAAAACCACCAATTGAAAGGGCAATGGCGCCAACCAAAAAATAAAACGCGGACTCACGAAAACGACGCCAATAATAGGTGCGGAGCAGATACCACGCACACACGCCAACATATACCGCATAAACCGCAAGATAGGTTGGATTACCGAGTGTGCTTGCGGCACGTTGGCCGCCAAACAAGAAATTCGGATTAAATTGCTGCACGAGCGCGCCAATCAGAACGAGCGCGCCAACGCCAACCAAAAAAAGAAAAACCTTCTTCCACCACGCATCCTCGCGAAAAACACTGGCACACATAACCAAAAGCGCGAGATAATGCGCCATGGTCACGATACCGAGCATACGTTCATGGTCGCTCCAGAGTGAATGATAGAGATCAGCGCCGAATACCGCAGAGACCGCAACCCATCCCAAAAAAAGAGCGACGGCTCCGAGCACCAGGGAACGCGGCGGCCGATAGGTTGCCGGCCGCACGGCGAGAAGCGCGAGATACCCGCCGAGCGCGAGCACGATAACCGCGCGAAGATAAAATACTTTGGCGGTGATGAACGGAAAAATAAAATAGTTGGAAATAAAAACAACCGGAGTTAAAAGTGACGCGATAAGGAGCCATCGCGTGACCCGAAGTATCTTCGCTTCATGACGAATGATCCAATGATACATACTTATTTTTTCTTTGGTTCTTCCTCGGTGAAATCAGTAAAATACACCTTAGCAAACGCAGCGTACTTTTCCGCGGTCTCTCGCTCACCCGTGCCGCGGTAAAAACGCGTCAACACCAGAAACACATCCACGCTGGGATTATATGACACCCCCCTGTAGGGCACGGGACACGTGGCGCCCGTATCGTGACCTTTGCAAGCCAGAAGCGCGCGCATCATCGCAATGGAACGCGGACCGTTTCCATATTTTGCCATATCAAGCGCGATCTGTTCCGCCTCATGAATACTAAATGATTCAGGCGACAAACGAAAGGCGATATCCTTGATAGTGGCTGATTCTATCCTATTAATGCGCGCGGAATCAAGATAATTCGCATAGACCCGCAGAATAAACGGCGAACTCGGCGCAAAACTACGGGCTGTGCGTATAAGTTCCAGTCCTTCGGCAATCATGCCGACACGCAATTTGTGATCAGACCACAAGAGATATAACTGCTGACGCTCTGGTGATGCCGCTACCGATTGTGTAAAAAAACGATCACCAAACAGCGATCCTTGACTGAAATCATTCGGCATCAGCTCCTGCGCCGCATACCACAACTCTGCCGCCACCATGTTATAGATGGGATCGCGGGGATGTCGTTTGGCGGCTTTTTCCGCTTCGGAGATGGTGGTACGAAAAACGTTTTGCAATTCCTGGCTCCGATCACCGGGCTGTATTTTCACGCGCAACAACACGCGTCCCATTTCCTCGCGAAGATGATCAACGTGCGGTGACGGAAGTTCGGTTGCCTTTTTATGCAACGCAAACCACGCGGTGGCGTCTTGACGCCCCTCAAGCGCTGTCAGCCCTTGAAACATGAGCGCGTTCGCGCGGAATGGCACATAGTTCACATAATATACGAGCACCGCCGCGCCAATGATAACGGCACCCGAGAAAACCGCCGACGGTGTTCGCCGAGACGCCGCCACACCACTCATGCTGGCGATCGCACGCTCGGGTGCGGTGATATGCGTCACATACGCGAGCACGGCAAAAAACGTTACATACGAGGTAATCTGTTCAAACGCAAATAAGTTTTGCACGGCGTGCATGACGAGTAATCCAGAGAGGAGCGCCAAGGTAGACAGTGGCACACGGCCGCGCACCCACCCGCGAATCAGCAAAAAGAGCGCAACGACAAACAACGCCACATACGCTAAAAACCCAAGCAGTCCCTGCGTCACGAGGGTATCCAAGAAAAAATTATGCGCGTTATCAAACCACGTTTCTCCAAACGCATTGTGTCGCATCTGTGTCCCCTGATATTTTTCATTGAAGGCATACACATAATTGAATGGCCCCCAACCGAGGATTGGTTTTTCTTTCCACGCGTCAATCGCGACACGCCACGCAAAAATACGATTCGCGTTGGTGCCGCCTGAAAGTGAAAAATTGGCAAAACGACGAAGAACGGGAATTTTATTAAACGCGACGTGATCATTGGTAGCGCCAAAACCAATGACGCCAACCGTAAAAACAATCAAAAGCCCCAGCGCGCTCCAGCGCGCACGGCGCGTGGCGCCGGCGCTCGCGATCCACGCAAGCATAACGAGCACGGCCGCGCCAACGCCAATAAAAACACCGCGTGTTTCGGCGTTTATAAAACCAAAAACTGCCAACCCAAACAGCGCGGCAAGCGCCCACGTCTGCCATTGCTTCCACCACATACCTGCGCGCACTTCATCAAACCAAACAAGGCAGATAATAAAACCGGCGTACACCGCAAAGAGCGCGAAATAGATGGGATTACCGAGTGTTGATGCGGCGCGATCGCCACCGAACAAAAAATCGGGACGCCAATACTGTATCGCGGCAGACACCAACACAAGCGCCGCTACAACCAAAAAGATGCGCCAAAACCATCGCCACGCTTCGCGCGTGCGAAAGACACTGACGGCCATGATATAAAACGCCGCAAAATGCATCAACGCGACAAGTCCAAGCATGCGCTCGTGGTTCGCCCACAACGAGCGCCGGACATCAACACCCGTCACGGTTGCAAGCGCCATGATTGCAATAAACGCAACCACGGCAATCAAGAGCGCGCTCTTGCGCGGCCGATACGATGGATCAGAGGAAATTAAAAGTATATAACCAGCCGCGGCAATTGCCACCATGGACTGAAAAAACCACGCCTTGGGCGTGATAAAAGGAAAAATGAGCGTGTCCGGCATGACCATCAGCGGCGTGAAAAGCGCCGCGTACAACGCCCACTCCGTTAACCGAAGCCACCATGTTTTGTGTGCGCGCACAAACGTCTGCATAATGCAGGTATCGTACGCTCGTGGGCAAAAAAAATCAAGTACCAGCACCACCGCTTGACACGCCCCGCGCCTCTTGGTACACTAGGGTTCATGAAAACCGACATCCATCCAACCTATTATCTCGAAGCAAAAGTCACGTGCGCCTGCGGCAATACGTTCACCACCGGCTCCACGGTGGAAAAAATCACGGTGGAACTTTGCAATAAGTGTCATCCTTTTTATACTGGTAAACAAAAATTTGTAGACACGGCTCGTCGCGTAGAAAAATTCCAAGAACGCACGGCCAAAAAAGAAACGGCTGCCAAAGGGCGCCGCGGCAAAACAGTCAAACGCACCGCGCGCGCCGCAAAAAAGAAAGCGGCCGCCGGCATCGCGTAACCACCACACAAAATCCCGCTACATCGGGATTTTGTTATATAATACCTATCTATGAATACCACGCACGAACATATCAAAAGCCGTCTTGAAGAAGTAACACGAGAACTGGAAAACGCCGCGCAGGAACCGGAAAAAATCAAGAAGCTGTCTCGCGAGTATCATGAACTGAAAAAAACAGCGGATATCATTGCCGCACTGGAACAAACAAACGCGCAATTGAGAGAGACCGAACTGATGGCCGGCGCCGAAACCGATCAAACCATGAAGGACTTGGCGGATTTTGAATTGCAAACACTAACACAAAAAAAAACCGCGCTCACCGCGGAACTTGAAGAACGCGTATCGCCAAAAGATCCGCGCGACAGTCATGATGTCATTTTGGAAATCCGCGCGGGAACCGGCGGCGACGAATCCGGTATGTTTGCCGCAGATCTTTTCCGCATGTATTCTCGCTTCGCCGAACGCAAGGGTTGGCGCGTAACGGTCTTATCGGAAAACCGCACCGAGGTGGGCGGTTACAAAGAAATCATCGCGAGCATGATGGGAGAACACGTCTATGGCGCCCTGAAATACGAGCAAGGAGTGCATCGCGTGCAACGCGTGCCGGAGACGGAAAAACAAGGACGCATTCACACGTCAACCGCCACCGTTGTCATCATGCCAAAAACCGAAGAACAGGATTTGCGTATTGATCCGAATGATTTGCGTATTGATATTTTCCGTTCCGGCGGAAAGGGCGGACAAAACGTCAATAAAGTTGCGACGGCGGTGCGCATTACCCACATTCCGAGTGGTATGGTGGTCTCGTGCCAAAATGAACGGTACCAACACCAAAACCGCGAACAAGCTATGGAAATTTTGCGCGCGCGCCTTGCGGAACTTGCGGAAGAAAAACGTCGCGCTACCGCAACCAAAGAACGCAAAAGCCAAATTGGCACCGGAGAGCGCAGTGAAAAAATCCGCACCTACAACTTTCCTCAAGATCGCATTACGGATCACCGCATTAAAGAGACCTGGCACAACATGCCCACCATTCTTGATGGCAATTTGGATGAGCTCACCCGTGCGCTCAAAAAGGCAGACGCGGAAACCAAAACAACATGAAGCGATTTTCGCTGTATCTTTCACTCATCACCATTCTCGGCGCCATTCCCCGTATCATACTTCTTATGAGACGGGGAAGTTTTTGGTTTGACGAACTTTTCACGCTGGAACTTGCCAAACTGCCGTTTGGCGAAATGCTCGCGCTCGCGACCCGCGACACCAATCCGCCACTTTGGACGATTATCATGTGGCCATGGGCACATCTCCTCCCGCATGACGAATGGATAGTGCGGATACTGGCGCTCGTACTCGGCACACTGCTCATACCACTCATCGGTCTACTGGGGCGCGCATGTGGACGGGATCGTGCCGGTCTGATTGCCGCGCTCTTTGTTGCGATATCGCCGCCCCTCATCTATTTTTCAACAGAAGCGCGCATGTACGCGCTCTTCACAATACTCACCGTAGCCGTCGCGCTCACCGCGACACACGTCATAAAAAATCCATCGCGCGCCGCGCTCGCTATCTATACAGTCACTTCAACGTTCCTGGCGGCATCGCATCTCTATGCAATCATCCCACTCGCGACCCAGTATCTCACCGGCCTCATGCTCCTTCCACAAAAAACCAAAAAAACATGGCATATCCTTCATGGCGGTTTGATACTCGCCGTCGCCGCATGGTTCTTCTTTTCATATTACGCAAAATTGCCCGATCTGGTCGGAAATAGTTGGTTTACGCGCGTGATTCCAGGAATCGGCTGGCCGTTCTCCATTTTTTCCTCGCTCTTCGTCCTTCCGGGCACTCTTCACACGCTGCTCTTTTTTGCAATCACCGCAATTACCTTGACGCTGATCCTCATCGGTATCGCCTTCGTGTTTAAACGGAATGAACAACATCTCATATCCTCAATCATGCTGATGCTACTCGGCCTTGCGCTTGCCTCGCTCATAGGTCCAGCGAAAATAAAATATTTTATTTTCATACTGCCCGCAACCGCGTTTCTCATCGCGTGGATGCTCGCGGAAACACCTATGCGATGGCGCCATGTGACGTTCGTTATCGTCACCATCGCCGCCATTGCCAGCACCACGCTCTTTATCCGCACGTTTCGTTTTAGCTGGGATCGCGTGGCGCGCGTAGCCACTGAAGAATCAGGTATTGCAATCATCATTCCGTGGGCGGTCAACTATCTACCTTTTTCGTATTATTATCATGGCGAAAATCCAGTTGGCGTCATACGATCACCCGGCATGGATGTGGTGACGATATCAACACTTCTCGCGTCAAACTGGAAATGGGAATTGCCGCAAGAACATATTGAAAAAGAACTCGCGCGCATTGTACCGGAAGACGGCGCGCTTCTTGTTGTACAAAGCGACCCCTATGTTTTTGGCGTGCAAGAATGGCTGGAGGCGCATGGCTGGAGGCGCGATGAACCACAAACCTTTGAAGCAAAAAATTCTTTTGACGCGCTTCACTCCGTGCGTGTGGAACGCTACAAGAAATAGTGTGCCTCTGGGGCAAAGCACTCGCTGGAGATCGCGCCTATAAAAACCAAACGCAGCGCTTTCGCGCCGCGTTATGACCCCTTACTGCTTTGGCTAACTTGCACTTGCCCCACCATACCATACTTCATGTGCTTCTCGTGTCGTCAGTAGCGACAACCGTATCATCTGGTCACCCTGTCGTTCAATGCGCCTGGTTCTATATCCGTGTGCTGCAAGCCAGCGTCCCATCTGCGGTGATGCCCATATCCGGGAATTTAAGATCACCATAGGACTCTCCTCTTTAGGTTTATTTATTCGGAACGAACGAATCGGAGAAGCATTCTTCAACCATCCGTTCGAATATGCCGCGAGTGGATGGTATGGCCTTGCGGACCAGGAACCAATCCTCGTGCCATGGAATCAGGAGCTCACGACATTCGTGACAGTCAGTTGTCACTCGGCTTCATGGATCCCGCCGTGGCGGGAAGATGTCACAGACGCAGTAAGGGGATAACGCGTGCTGTCGCCGAGAGAACGCTTGCCCGAATAGGCGGAGGAACTGAACTCACTCATACAAGCAGGTATACTTGGGTTAAAAGTAAAAAGTGTAAGAGTGGTTCTAACCTCCTTTCGGCTTTTCTGACGCCCGTCGCTTCAAGTGGTAGGTGTACCGATTAGGTACGTTTAGGGTAACGGTGCAAACGCGGGTCCAAAAAAGCCTAAAGTAGGCGACAACCACTCCGTGTGGCGATAGCCAACCTTAGGCCTTCTCTCTCATCTATCTGCCCAACCATTTCTGCATAAGGCGGGCTATTCCAATAGGTAGATTAATCCTCCCACGTCTTTTAATGGCTGTCAAGATGCTTGTTGTGTATCACCTGTGTGATGACGGTGGACAGATAGTGCACAAAAACCAGCAAAAAGAGCAAACAACATCATGCCGCTATACAAAGACCAGAGATAATGATCAAATGCCACGAGCACCATAACAGGAATAAACCAAAAAATAATACGCCAATCACCAGTAGCGCGCAGGAGATACAAAATGAAGAGACCATCGGTTATAAAAAGAAGCGCCACACCCACGAGACCGTACTCCGCGAGTGCCGCGACGATGACATTATGCGGTGGCGACCACTGCCACCATGGTGCATCACTGGGTTGAACAAAAAATGTGTTCACAAATTGCGCCGGTCCAACACCAAACCACGGCGCCTGTTTCCAGGCGGCGATACCGTCTTTCACGCTCGTCACCCGTTCATCAATGGAACGTTTTTCTAAACGCGCTTCGTTACTAAAACGCGCAAGCGTGAATGGCCAAAACACCGCGAGCGTTACCACAATCGTGGCGAGTGACACGCCAAGGAAAAAACGTGTGGAACGACGAAACAAAAATAACGCGCCCGCGGTCACCACCCACGCAAGGATCGCGCCTCGTGAAAAAGAAAGCGCAAGCGCGGCGCTCAAGAGAACAACTAATCCGCCCCTCCGAGCATGCGTCACGAGAGTTACAAGACCCAACACGAGGTAACCGCCAAAAATGTTTGGATGCGGGAACGGTCCGTACGCGCGCAAAAAACGAGTGGAGCCGGTCTCAACCACCGAGGTGCCGCCATGTGCGGGAAGGTGCTCGGAAAGACCAAGCCATTTGTTGGCAGGGATATATTGCGCAATAACCTCCGCGATACCGACGATCGCGGCAATGGCGCTCCCCGCAATAAAACCCTGAAGCGCCGCCTTCCAGGGCATCCACCCGCTCATCAAAAGCGTAATCACCAGCGTTGCTTCAAGAATCCAAGTGGTGTGCTGTATACCGTTCCAAACATCGCCCGTAAAGAGTGAACGTACCACTCCATAAAGCAGTACCACTATCACACCAACGATCCACGCGCGGTTTAACGTAACGGGTCGGAATGACCATGTGCCGGTTCGCCATTTTTGCACACCATACCAGAGAGCAGAAAGCACCAAAAAACCCAGCGCTATTTCGCTTGCATAAAACGATAAACGTCCGTATTCAACATCATCCCCAAGAGGCGACAGCCGATAGATGAAGCGCGTCTGCCACGGAAGCACTACAAAGAAGAGCAGTGTTGCACCATAACGCGCGCGCTGCCAAAAAACACGCATAGATTAAGCAACTTCAGTTAGACGTTCACACCACGCCGAAGCATACCACGCGCGACGATCCTGTTCGTGAAATTTAAGCATGGTGTCGGAAATAACAACCGCGCTATTCTGGCGCGCGGAGTGTGTCCCCATGTGCCGAATTTGCCATGCGCGACTTACGCGTTCAAACATATCACCAAGCCGTCCACCGAGCAGCCACGCAAGCACGATCGCAAACGCCGACGCGCGCCCGGGAGTAAGTGGCAGCGGCTGCGGCGCTTGATACAACGCGCGATGCGCCCACTCATTTGCCTGCCAAAAATCACGCAACACCGCGCCACACGCAAAAAGCGGCAGAAGATGCGCGATCCAATAACGGAGATACGGATCATCGTCCAGTTTGACCGCGTCAAGCGCGGCGGCGCGCGGCGTCAGATAAAAACTCAAACAGATGCGATTGGCCACACGGTCACCATGCCGTCGCAGGCCGGCCATCTGCAACATCGCCGTGACGAGTAAACGGCCAAACCACAATCGCCCATCGCGAATCACCATAAAAACATCGATATCGCTTTCCTCACGCGGATGCCCCACGCTCAAACGATTGCACACGGCAACCATTGCAACAAACGGCACGTGGCGCAACAAACGCGCCGCGCGGAGGGCGCGCTTCATTTTACGCGCAATCCATTCCTGGCGCACGCGGCGTTGTTTTGGCAACTCGGGCCGATCGGCAAGAAAAAGAAAACCATCCTGTTCTGCCACGACACCACGCTCTTTCAACGTGTCAATGGCCGCCGCCAACGCAGAAAACTCAACTCGGTTCTCTCCCTCTCCCCAACTCGCGAGTTCGTAGCTGGTCAATGGATGATCAAAAACATCAAAAAAAGCTAGTGTGGAAAGTATTTCGTGTTCACGGACATTTGCCATACTGCTCTAATCTACCACAGAACCGCGTATAAAAAAACCGCCCCGATACACTGATTGGTGCGGCAGCGCTCGCCTGTATCGGATTAAATCCAATTACGGGCGGAGGAGTGCGGAATTTTCGTAGGCGAAGGCTGTTTGAGCCAGGCCGAGGCCGACGACAGATGGTGTATTGCGACTATGCGAGGAGGCCGAGGCCGGTCCCCGATATCAATCGGGGAGGCGAGTTCCTGAGCCACGAAAATTTCGCCTCCGAGCCCGCAACAAAATAGTGAGTTGCCCGAGTCGCAAATAAAACTCTTACGAAGCGTGTACTTTTTTAAACACAATAATCTGTTGCACTGCCGTGAGCACCGTGCTGACCAACCAATACAGTGCAAGACCGCCGGGAAGTTTCAAACTGATAAGCAACGTCACAACCGGCATGACATACGTCATCTGCTTGTTCATGATCGCGGCAAAATCCTCATCCTTGCCGCCCGCGCCTGCCACGGCGGCAGGCGGACGTTTTACCATGAGCATTTTTGCCTGCCAAAACTGCGCGATACCGGCCAAAACAGCAAGCGCCACGTTTGGTTTCGCAAGATCAACCCAACCGAAAAAATGTGGATCAAGCGTTCCCGGATTCTTCACAAATGAATATAATTCCGAAAAATCCGCGGTGCCGAGCCCATCACGCAGAACCCAGTAGAGCGCGAGCAAAATCGGCAACTGTACCAAAACGGGAAGACATGACGACAGTGGATTAATTTTATGCGTCTTATACAACTCCATGGTGCGCCGCGCGAGTTCCTCCTTGTTGGTGCCATACCGCTCCTTCAATTCTTTCATCTTTGGCTGCAAGGTCTGAAGGTCCTTCTGCGCACGGATAGATGAAGTCATGAGCGGATACAAGACCACCTTAACCAGGAAAGTCAACGTGATAATCGCCAGGCCAATATCAGTGCCGGGAATGAAGTTGTACAGCCCAACCAAAATATTAAAAAGTGGCTGGTACAAAATGGTATTGAAAAATTCGCCCATAGGTTATTCGGTCTTGTCGGTTGCCTCTTCCTTTGCCGCCTCTTCCGCTGCTGGCGCGGCTTCAGGAGCGCCATCCACGGCGGTTTCACTGGATTCACTTGAGAACACCTCGCCGCTTTCGCCCTCTTGCACCACATTAATCCTCCAGCCGGTAAGGGTTGCGGCCAAACGCACGTTCTGTCCGCCGCGGCCAATCGCAAGTGAAAATTGATCAGCAGTAACCCGCACGGTTGCCACTTTTTCCTCCTCGTTCAATTCAACCGCGTGCACTTTGGCAGGTGAAAGCGCGTGCGCAAGATAGATCTTTGGATCCGTATCAAAAGCGATAATATCAATCTTTTCACCGCCCAATTCATCAATAATAACCTGAATGCGGCTACCGCGTTGGCCGATGCAGGAACCGATGGGGTCAATATTTTCATCGTCGGTTGCCACCGCCACTTTGCTCCGCACGCCCGCCTCGCGCGCAATACCCTGAATTTTTACCACGCCTGATGCCACTTCCGGAATTTCCGCCTCAAAAATACGCGCGACAAACGCGGTATGACTGCGAGATAATATAATTTCAGGACCGCGGGTACCCTGCGCCACGGAAACCACATACACTTTGATGCGGTGGCCCGGCACATAATATTCATTTTGAATTTGTTCTTGTGGCGGAATGATGCCGGAAATTTTTCCAAAATCAACCAACACTCCGCGCGCTTCCCGGCGCTGCACCGTGCCCGCAATAATTTCACCTTCTTTGGTTTTAAAATCATCAAAAATAGTGGAGCGTTCCGCTTCACGCAATTTCTGAATGATAACCTGTTTCGCGGTCTGGGCTGCCATGCGACCGAATGCCGCCGGCACTTCAAGCGGCAATTTCAACACATCACCCACAACAGCGCCCGCTTGCGCGGCCTCCGCGTCTTGTAACATCATTTCATTCTTGGGATTAAAACGAGGCGGCTCCTCTTCCGCAAACGCTTCACCCTTTGCTTCCGCGTCCACTTTACGCGTGAGATACTCCTGAAAAAACGCTTCCTGCGCCTCAACGTCCACGTCAGGCACCACGGTTTTTTCATCCCATACCTGCATATCACCGGTTTCCGGATCAAAATTCACCTGCACGTTCTGCAGTTTATTGCCAAAATCCTTGCGATACGCCGCCCCAAGCGCCACTTGGATGGTCTCCAAAACGGCCTCGGCGGTCAAACCCTTATCCTCGCAAATAAATTGAATTGCTTTAGTTATTTCAGACATAGCTATTAAAAAACCAGCTTTTTATTAAGCTGGATATGCTCCGAGTATAGCATACCCCCCTCGCGTCTGTCAAGTGAAACAATTCCGATAATGCCGCACACGCGCGGTTGCCTCACCCGGCCGACCCAGAACCACCACGCAATCAAATTGACACGACGCATCGGCGAGACCGCGTTCGGAGCAAAAGCGCCGCGCCGCTCGGATAAAGCGATGACGCTTTCCACCGGCCACTGATTCAATCGCGCCATATCCTTCACCCGTCCGCGTCTTCACTTCAATAAAATAGAGGATGCCGCCGGCCGCCGCCACAATATCCAACTCACCGTCGCGATACCGCACGCCGCGCGCAATGACGTGAAACCCATGTTTCTCAAGATAGCGCGCCGCAACCGTCTCGCCCCAGCGCCCAATGACGCCACGCGATACCTTATCCGTGTTTTTGTTTTGGTAAGTAGCGTTCACGAAACGCCTCCTCCTCTGCTTGCCGAGATAACGCCGGCGCGCGCCGCTGTGCATGGCGCATCACCGTGAAAAACCACCACACCGCAACAATAAACCATACCGCGAGCCAAAACCGACGGTTAAAAATAAGGACACGCTCATAGCGGGCAAAGAAAAGCACCCAGCCGAGAATTCCCATCGTCCACGCCAAACGCGCAAACCGCCGCCACACGCCGCGCGTAATACCGTCGCGCGCGTTCTTTGTGCGATACCACGCAAAAAATGCTCCTACCACCACGAGACCAAAAATAACGCCCATAATCAAAAGAGCGGTGTTTGAAGGCGATGGCGGCGCGTCAAACCAATAGGAGCTAGAAAATAAATTACCAAATGACATACGTTATGTGTGACTCAAAATAATACCGTAATGATGGTTGCCGCATGACACCATTCCTTGCGCGCCAAGCGAACTGACCTCCTGCGCCGCGCGGACGATTATCTCTGGCGGCACCGGGAGCGCGGGCGCGAGCGGATGCGCGCTGTGACCCCAATCAACAACCAGTATTTTTCCATCCGACGCCAAAAGCCGATCGCACTCACGGAGCGCCGCAGGAATATCTGACAGTTCTGATACTACATTAACCAGAAAGATGCGGTCAAGTGAGCCAATGGGAATACCGGTGCCCCCATATTGTTCAATGTCTGACCAGATGGTTTCAATGGGCGTGGGTGGCGCGCGCATCACACCGGCGCGCGCAATGATCGGCAACACCTCCGGCCGCACATCCACCGCATACACCTGTCCCTCTTCACCTACCAAATATGCCGCATGATGCGCCAGCCATCCGTGCGAACCGCATCCCATATCCGCAACCCGCATCCCGGGCGCAATACCAACATGAGCGCACAAGAGTTCCGGCGAAAGAAGTGACGCGGTCTGCATCATATTAGTGCACAAAAATCTTTTTTAACACGTTGCCCCCCAGTGATTCAAACTGTCCGGTTATGGCGAGAAGCGATAGAAAAATAACCATGAGTCCCAGTAATTTATATCCCGCGCGCGAACCGCCCGATGACGCGAGGTGCTCCTCCGCCCAATCAATGCGACCCAGTTGCCGTAAAAACCATTCGGTTTTAATAACAAGCGCGATGCCCAGTAAAAAACCAAGCGCGCCAAGAATATACTGTCTCATATGGATAGTATATCATGCGTGTCCGATGAAACCAAAAAGTCCCCCGACCAATCAGGGGACTTTTTGTTGCTTACCGGCGCTGAACTTAAAGCCCAAACGCGCGCGCGGGCAATGTTATCACCGCGTAGAGCAAACTTCCCAGTCGTCTGAAGAATCCGCTTGCCGTTGGTGTTGTTGTATAACAGCTGCTTGGACACCCATTCGTCCAACTGCAACCATTCGGGCACTTTGCGCTATCACACATTGCGGTTCCGGGCTTGTTGAAGCCGTTATCCGTGCACAAGCTGGGCTGACAAGCGGTGGGACAACCGCCCGTGCCATAGGTGCATCCATTGGGGCAGGTGGTGTAGTTACATGAGTAGCTTCCTGTTCCTGAATTGTAACCGTTTGATGGACAGGTTGTGCTTGCCTTACAGCCGGTTGCACATCCAGTGCTAGTAAACTCGCAACCACTGTTACAGGCACTAGAACTACAGGCCCATAATACGCTGGTATTCCCGTTGAAACTATTAGGCGTGCACGATGCCGAGCCGCCGCAATCCGTCGGACAACTTGAGGGTGTTTCACCACTATCACAGACATAATTGCCACAAGTGCTAGTACTGCCTGCTATACACCCAGCCGGACATCCCGAGGCATCATAGGTGCATCCATTCGTACAATTGGAATAACTGCAGGTGACACTGCTGGTGTAGTTGTTATACATGGTTGAAGGACAGACACCCACACCACCGCCGCAATCTCCCGGACAGCTTGAGGCAGTTTCACCGCTCCCGCAGACATGGTCGCCACAAGTGTTCGTGGTAGAAGGATTGCAGTAATCAGCACAACTGCTATTGACCGGATAGTGGCAGCCGCTCTTGCAATATATTGAGTCACAAGCCCACGCAACACTACTGTTGCCGTTGTAGATATTGGGCGCACAGGTGCCTGATATGCCACAGTCACTGGGGCACGACGTACTTTCACCAGTGCTGCATATCTTATCGCCGCACGTACTAGTGCTGGATTTACAACTTGTCGCGCAACCCTTCGGATCATAATTACAACCGGTCTTACAATAGGTACTATCACAGGCCCAAGCCGCCGTTGTGTTGCCGCTAAAGGTGGTTGCTACACAGGTGTTGCTCGCCGTCCAGCACGTGGTGGGACAACCCGCGGTATCATAGTTACACCCTCCCGTACAGGTGGTGCTGTAACAGGTCTTGGATCCTGACGTGTAGTTATTAGCAATCGTGGAAGGACAACTTGCTGTGCCACCACAATCGCCGGAACAGCTTGTGGATGTTTCATTGCTTTGGCAAATCTTATCGCCGCAATAACCAGTGGTACTACTTTGGCAACCCGTGGGGCAACCACTCGCATCCCATTGACACCATGTGTTGCCACCGCTTGTTCCCGAAGGACATGCTGAACAAGATGCTGGATTGCTACAGGTAATACCGTCCTTCACGCAGGATTTGGTTGCGGTATCATAGTGCCAACCGGTCATGTTCTTACATTGATCACCGGCTGCCATACACGTGGTAGGGCAACCCTTGGTATCCATGTTGCATCCGTTTTGACATGCGGTCCAGTTACAACTCCAGCTCGAACTATATCCGTTCGCGATAGTTGGCGCGCATGAGCCAGATGTTGCGCAATCTTTGTAACAGGTTGACACGGACTCATTGCTGTTGCATACATTATCGCCACACACGCCAGTTCCCGGACCGGTGTTCATGGTGCACGTACCCGTCATATCAGCATACGCCGGAGACGGATAGACACAGGTATAATTTGGCGGACACTTCAAACCAGCAAAACCGCCACACGAACCTGTACCGCCGCCACCACCACAATCGCCGGAACAACTGGTGGAACTCTCATTGCTTTGGCAAATTTTATCGCCACAATACCCGCTGGTGCTGGAATAGCAACTTGCGGGGCACCCCTTGTCATCATAGTTACAACCGCTGGGACACTTGGTGTAATTACAACTACTGGCGCCGGAACCGCTGTTATAACCGTTATCAGAACACGTCGTTGGTGTGTAATAACTTACACACTTCTTTTGCGTGTTATCGTACCATTGATTCTCCGGACATGAAGGCGAACAGCCCGTTGCGCAACCTTTGCCATCAAAGAGACAGTAACTATTGCCACTGCCACTGCCCGCGGTGGTGGTGCCGCCGCACGTTGGATTACAGGTAGATTTACACGAAGGATCGGTCGCGGATACACACGAGTAACTTGCCTCATCCCACTTCCAACCGGTTGGACAATAATTATCACGGCACGAACGCAGGTATTCATCATAATATTGACCCGCGGCGCATCCTTTCAAGGTGTTATACTCCTGCTGCGTGGCGCATTTCGCAATATCCTGGCGATACATGGAACCAGCCGGACATGTTGGAGAACAACTGGTAGCGCATCCATTAGTAAACACACAGTAGCTACCGGTCTTCCAATCGCATGTTGGATCGCAGTAGGTCTTACACGAGGAACTACCGGTACAGGTTCTTGTGGCGCTATCCCATGTTTGACCAGTTGGACATGACGGCGATGTAGTCAAACAACCACTTGGACACCCGTTAAAGTCAAAACTGCAACCGTTCGGACAGGCGGAATAGTCACACGAGAAGCCGCCGCTTGAATTGTATTTATTCACCGGACATGATTTCACGGGTTCAACCTTGGGCGGACAAGGACCTTGCGATTTAATCGCAACACCCGATTGTTTTGCGTAACACGCGTTAGAATACGTTGCGTTATCAGTGCCGCACACCGGCGCGTATTCTTGCGTACAATATTCAACAGGACGTGCCACCTCACACCGTTTGGTAGCCGGATTCCACACCTCATTAGACACATAACATGGGGAGTAAATGGGCGTGTTGTCTGTCCAATTAGCGACACACGCGCCAGATGCATCTCGCGTAAATCCAGCAGGACATTCATTACCAATAACCGTCACCGTGTTTTTCACACATATTGCGCGCCCTGCGTCCCAGTAAGAACCCATGCCACAATCATGCCATTCTGCCTTACAACGCTGATCATAGAAGTCATAATACTGACCAGTGGCACACTGCTGAACATTGGTCTGTATACATTCCCGCCTGCCTTCATCCCAACGGAATCCGGAACCACAATAGACGTTCCGTGATGGATACGGATACACAGCAGGCCCTCCGGGACCCGTCGGTGGTGGCCCAATAAAGGCCTGGTCAAGTTCGCACGATGCGGATCGGTCATTCCAGTGCATACCGTATGAACAGGTCTGAATGGTGGAAACGCGATAATACGGATCCGTAACACAGGCATTTCTCGCAAAATCCCAATACTGGCCTGCAGCGCATGATTGCGCCACGGTGACTGTGGTTCGTGTGACGTTTTCCGGAGTGACACATGCCCGCTTACCCCCATCCCAATAAGACGGATAATGACACACTTGCACCACCGGCCCGGTAATAAATCCTTTACACATGGTTGCAGCCGGATTGCTCAAACAATACTGCTGACAAGATTCCGGCGTATCACACAAATTCACAAACGGATTTGTTGCCTGGTTTGAACGCGCCTTGTCCAGCTCAATCCGCCGTTGTTCACGCGTCAAATCATCTGCCAACCGTTCTTTTTGATGGCGCGCGTTTTGCTCCATAAATTGAAGCTGAATTTGTTGACACGTTGCATCGCACCACGGGTCATTCTTCATGCGCTCCTCAAAAATCTTTTGTTGTTCGCTAAAGCGCTCATCTGCGCGGCCATACGCATCATTAATCTTTTGCTCCCATAATGCTTTCCGTTTATCAAAAGCATCGGGCGCGAGCGTGTTGATCTCCTCCCAAAACTTATCCTCTGCTTTTTTATCAACCCGCGCGGTTTGGTGGTACAGTTCCCGCTCGCGATAATCAAGCGCAGAGCGCGCTATCTCACGCTCCTTTTCCGCTTTCACCTGCTCCATCTTACGCACCTTAAACTGCATGGTTTCTTGAAACTGCGCGTCGTTCTCTCTAATCTGATTAATCACGGCCGGCGGCGCGGTAAAGAACCGTTCTTGAAATTTTTCAAAGTCCGCTGGATCATCAACCGTCTTCATGAACTCCTTAAACTTATCCGCGTTGCGCTTCGTCAACCGGTCCGTAAATTGCTTTTCAAAATTAAACGATTGAAAAACCGCAAGATCATTTGGATCAAGGGTTGCCACGCGATCCATAAATTTATCTCCCTCACGACGGAACTGGTTCTCAAACTGACGCCGCATGTCCTTTCCTATTTGATCCAAGAAAGCTGTTTGCGATACGCCGGAACCGCTATCTTGCTTTAACACCACCACGAGTGAAAATGTTTTAGGCGTGGGATTATTCAGCAATTCACGAGAAAGCCGCTGATACTGCGCGGTCTCGCCGTTCGCCGCCGCTTCCGTAAAAGCTTTCTTAAACTCCTCCACGGATTTCTGATGCGCTTCCGTCATCTGCCTTAACTCTTCTGAACCCGCCTTCATACGAGATTTCAATTCATCAAGCGCCACCAAATCCGCCACGTCAATGGAGTTAAGCCTATCAAGTATTTGCTGCTGGACCCGCGGATCTTCAACCGTTTGCAATTTTTTCTCAAACTTGCGCGCCACAATTTCCTTTGCCTCTTCCAACTTACTCAAAATATCCGTCGGGACGGTTGGCGATGCTTTTATGTCATTCAAAAGCGCGAGTAATTTGGTCTCATCAGATGCCGCTTGTTCAACATACAGTTTCAATTTCTCCGCACGCACCACCGGCGGCAGCTCCTTCACGCGCACCTCAAACTTCTCCATGGTATTTTTCCGAGCCAATTCAATGGCGCCCTTCACGTTCTCCGGCACCACGCTTTGCATGGTCTTCAGCACTTCCAAATTTTTTAAATCCTTAAATTCCGATCCTGACTGTCGATCCATAACATTGGTGATACGCACCCCGATATTCTGTGGAGAATCCTCCACAGCTACCAACATGTCCGTCAAACCTGTGATGGTATCTGCTTTTGCCTCATCAACAGTGGTTAACACTCCTTCAAGCCGACGACCAACCGCCGTACCCGTCACGGTCGCGTCTTCTTTTGTTTGGAGCGCTGCTTTTGCAATCACGTCAAGCACTTTTTGGTGTTTTAATTGCTTATCGGCTACCTCATTTAACAGCCGGTCAATCGTCTCCGGCTGTCCCGCCTTCGCTGCCTTAAGCGCACTAGCAGTGTCATTCACCTCATCAACCTTATCTCTAAAATCATCAATGGCGCCCCGAATAATCCCCGGATCAACATTTCCAATCCCTTTTAATTCAATTAACTGCTTACATTCCGAAAGCTGCTGGTTAGCATGCTGTAACTTGAGTTCGGCGTCACGCACCGGATCAAACGTGAACGCCTCCTGCACCCCACGACCAAACCGTTTGAAGAAATGGAACGGGCTGTCCGGCAACACCGTTGCCGGCACCGTGCCTAAATCCTCGTGCGTGATGGTTTCATCACGCGTTACTTCCGCAAGAATAGCCGGAGCGGGCACTGCCGCCGCATCGGGCGCGGGCGCAACGGTCTGCGCGGAAACCGGCACCACGGCTGTGAGAAAGAAAAAAGTAGCAATGATGATGCTACTTGCGAATAATAATCTCCCGTACCGTGTGGTACACAACGCTCGTGTGAGCGCAAAAGACCCGGTGTGCATAATCCTCCACTTACCAACGTCGTGGGAACGTTGGATGAATAAAAATAATAAATATGACGAAACATCCGCAGGTGGTTGACGTATATAGTATACAACAGATGCAACATAAAAATCTGTGGATAACTAAACAAAAAAGTCCCGATTGATATCGAGACGATACGTATATTCTCACCTTATGCCGACAACTTCACCTCAACCCACGGCTTGTCCGTGGCGCCGCGGGAATACAGTCGCACATAGGATGTGGTCTTTTCGCTACGCAAGCTGTGACCCAAGAGGTATTGCGCGCGCTTGAGTTCCGGAAACACGCGTTCGTTAATCGCAATGCTCAAAAAACGATACAGATCCGATCCCACCTTGAATGATACACGCTCAACGAGTACGTGCTCCAAAATTTCTATGAGCTCGCTGACTTGTTCGTCCCGCGCCTCACCCGTATCCTTGGCGAAACGAGCAAAGAATTTATCCATTTCTTCTTTTGCCTCGGCGGCAAGCGCCGAGTCAATGCGGGTGATATGGCTCACGAGCGCCACCACGCGACGCAAACCATCGGAACTGGTGAGCGTTACTTGGCTCCGCAGCTTTCCATCCGGATCAACAAGGAGTTGATACACGTTCGCCGTAAGAAATTCATTGCGATTGGCAAGCGCCTGAACCACCGTCTCATTCAAGGAAAACACCTGATGCACGATTTCGTCAGTACGCGCATTCTCGCGCCGAAGTCGCTCCAAAAGAACCGCAAGCTCCGTCTCTTGATGATGGAGCTCTTCCTCCGTGCGACGAATCGCTTCACGCTCGGCGTCACGCTCATTCGTGAGCCGCACGGTCTCTTCCGGCCACTCCAGGATGATCTCGCGGATCCGCGCCGCCTTCTTGGTGGCGACGTTCTTCAGACCCGCCAAATCCTGGGTCGCCTTCATGAACCGATGGTACCGCTTGGTCCACTTCTCACGCGCGCGCTTCTCATGCTCCTGGAGCGCACCGAGCGTCTTCTTGGTGCGATTGATCGCACGCTCCAACAGCCCCGCCTCCTTCTTACTCATGACCTTTCCCTCCTGTATCAGTGAGGCCACGCTATCACAGGTAAAAACGAATGTCAACCCCTTAATAATTCTTCGGCGTCTCTAATCATTGCGTTTGCCACCGGTGAAGCCCCGGCGCCAGGACCAGCACAGAGATAGATCCCTCCAGAACCGTCCTCACCCTCAACGGTCAAAACGGCATTATTAACCCACGTAGCTGCATTACACAAACGAGCAATCAGAGGGTTATCGGTTCGCTTGAATCCGCCGCTGATTACCCACCCCTCTCGATGATGAGTAAACGCGATGATGTCGCTGTCTTTCTTTTTAAAATTTTCCTCCCGTTCAAAAGAAACGACAAATCTCCTCGTCATAGCCTCGGTGATTGCCTGCCTGACCATTTCTTCGGTGAGCACAACGTCACTATCTTTCGCACGGAGAATAGTTTGCGGACGAAAACAAAGATTAAACAGAATTGACGTTTTCTTGGTGACATCGGGACCCGCTTCGCCCAGGATAATTTTAATGGGATCTTTTTCGCCGGGTTCCGCGTAGCCCAATCTTTTTACCTCCTCAACAATGTGTCCAAGAGGGTTGCCCATCTTTAAATCATCCCAAATATAATTCATGGTGCTATTGATGATGGCGTGCACTTCTCGTATCCCTGAAAAAAACCTGCCCTGAAGAAAATGGATCATTTTTGACCCTCCGCCAACGGTAGCGCTGTAACCAATACGATGAAGCGATGGCTGAAGCTCGGCAAAATAATTAGCAAGCGCTCCTTTCTCGCAGGTAACAACTGGTATGCTCTTTTCTGTTAAGGCAGTGATATAGGTACTTGCTGTTTTGCCATCATCAAATGTTGGTATGGCCAAAAAAACAACAGCAACACCATGACAATACTGAAGCCAGTTTTCGTTTTTATCTTTCGGGACATCTATGCTACCGACGAAAACGTATTCGCTCGTGACAATAAAAACTACTTCCCATCCATTTTCTAAAAGTTTTTCATGTAACTTTTTTCCGATGTTTCCAAATCCTATGATTCCTGCTTTTTTCATTTTTTTGTTTTCTCCTTTGGTGGACGCTGAGGGATTCGAACCCCCGGCCTACTCGGTGTAAGCGAGTCGCTCTAACCAACTGAGCTAAGCGTCCAAGTTATTGCAGAATACCAAAAAAGACGCCGAAAGTCAAGGCCACAGAAGCCAAACTGTCGCGCGGAGCAGTCAATTCCGAACAAGTTAGTTTTGGTGCTGTAATTATACACTTTGCTCGAACTTTTTTCGAGCGGAAACTGGACTAATGCGGACTCGGTTTTGCGAAAACTATTTTTTGGGGAAAGGATTTCGCAAAACACTCGGCTAATCTTTTTTGAATTCGGATGTCGCAAGCGGAGGAGAAGGGGTTTGGGGAGGAATCCTCCGCTTGCTCCGCTGTTTTCTTTTGGGGAAATTCGGGCGGGATTAAATTAACTTTCTTCGGTAAAAAAATTTCCGTATCTCCTCGACCAAGATAATTGATGAGGCAATTGGAATAATAATAAGCCATTCCGAAAGCGAAAGTGGTGTGGTGCGCAGGATGTTCTGCAGAAATGGCGTATAGAGCGCGGCAAATTGTAGAAATATGACTATCGCTGTGGCGCCGACCAGAAACTTATTGGAAAATGGATTCATTTGGAAAATGGATTTGCTTTCGGATCTGCAATTCCAAGCATTGAACCATTGGAACACTGCAAGCGTTGTGAGTGAAATTGTCAAAGCTTTGGTAAGGTCAGTTTCAAAGTATCCTTCGAAAAGATAGAGTGTTCCAATGGCCATCGGTAATGCCATCAAAAACATCCTTTGCGCCATAAGTCCATCCACAATCCATTTTTTAGGTCGCTCAAATTTTCCTTGCATGAGTCCTGTTTCTTTTGGCTCCATAGCGAGAGCAACATCAAGAAAACCATCAGTAACAAAATTCAGCCAGATGATTTGGGCGGCGAGAAGGGGTAGCGGGTATCCTAAAACAAGCGCACCCGTGATGACCAACACCTCGCCCGCACTCGTGGAAAAAAGATACAGAATAACTTTTTTAATTGTCTTATAAATTCCTCTGCCCTCTTCGGCGGCTGAAACTATACTTGCAAAGTTGTCGTCAAGAAGCACGATGTCCGATGCTTCCTTTGCCACCTCGGTTCCAATTTTCCCCATTGCCACACCAAGGTCTGCGGCAACAAGAGACGGCGCGTCATTCACGCCGTCTCCGGTCATGGCTACGATTTCCCCTCGTTTGCGATAAGCCCGAATGATGCGAAGTTTGTGATCCGGCGTAACCCGGGCAAAGACACTTGTGTGAGCGAGTTTTTCGGCCAGCTTATTATCGGACATTTTATCAATTTCTTCCCCAGTAAGGACACTGTCGCCTTCACACCAAATATCCGTCTCTTTCGCGATTGCCTGCGCCGTGAGACGATGATCACCCGTAATCATTACCACGCGCATATCTGCCGCTCGCACTCTTTGCATTGCTTCTTTAACTTCGGGACGAAGCGCGTCACTCATACCAAAAAAACCAACAAAAGTGAGCGATGGTATCGCATTCTCATCAACGCTCCGCTCAGTATCCGGATTTATGGCATAGGCAACTACCCGAAAACCTCCCTGGGCAAGATTATGGAAAACTGATTCTAATTCTTTTTTCTTTTCTCCGTTCAGAGTTTCGGTTTCATTTTTGTGCCAGATATTTTTACAAAGTTCAAGCACTTTCTCCGGTGCGCCAACGATAGTAAGGAAATTTTTGCCGTTGACCGCTCGAATTGTAGCGTGATACTTTTTTTGATAGTCAAACGGCATTTCAAAAATTTTCGGTGTTTCCTGCTCCAGTGCGTCGTAGCGAAATCCAATTTTTTCAGAGAGCGCCAGCATAGCCGCCTCGGTTGGATCACCCGCAATTTTCCAAATACTGGTTTCTTCTGAAAAAGAGAGTCGTGCGTTGGCGCAGAACGCCGCAATCCTTCCGCTAAAAAGCAGTTCCGGATGATTTAAGGGGTCAATAATTTTACCCTTAAAAATTGCTTCACCTTTCGGCTCATATCCGCTGCCTGTGATATTAAAAACTTTACCGTCCACATACACGCGCTGAATAACCATCTCATTTCTAGTGAGCGTTCCGGTTTTATCCACCGCAATAACTTTTGTTTGCCCCAATGCTTCCACCGCCTGCAAACGCTTCACCAACACATTGCGCTTCGACATTCTCCGAACGCCCGTTGCCAAAACCAAAGTCATTACAATCGGAAGCCCTTCGGGAATAAC
>Ga0137829_10189255_pt1 | contig 25987 bp, 16 predicted proteins | sample OV2TP2_FD_97737 | JGI IMG/M metagenome (GOLD analysis project Ga0137829, IMG submission 97737) | reverse complement strand
CAGAGCAACGGTTGCCTGCGTACAAGAACAAGAACATTTACAGCAACCGATGGCTGTGGCAATACAGCAACTATTTCCCGTTCGGTTACCTGGACGGCTGATGTGACACCGCCTGTATTTACAGCTACACCTGCTGATGTAGATATTGATTGTAATGCTCCGATTCCGACATCTACACCACCGACTGCCTCTGATGCATGCGGTTCACCGACAGTAACACAATCGGGCTCTACGGATAATACAGCTGATTGTACAACCGGATTCAACCGGATAATTACAAGAACATGGACTGCAGTTGATGGTTGTGGAAATACAGCTGCACATACCCAGACAATCAGGGTACGCTGCTGTGATGCAATCTGTACATATACACAGGGCTTCTATGGCAATCCGGGCGGATTGGCATGCGATGGCGAAACCGGTGATATTTCAACTTCCGCTCTTATTGCACAATCATTGGGCAACTGGGGTGGCACATTAACAGTAGGACAAGCGGGCCATTCAGTATTTATTAATAATACAACTGCAAACATCAATTGCGTAATTGCATCTTTGCCTGGTGGCGGACCTGCTAAGGAACTACCTGCAGGAAACTTCAATATCTGCAGTCTGCCCAACTCGTTAACACTGGGACCAGGTGGCAGAATTAAAAACATCCTGCTTGCACAAACCATCACGCTGGGTCTGAACATCGGAATCACCAATCCATCAGATCTTGGCAGCTTCCCGCTCCAGGGTGGTGAACTGGCAACACAGGATCCTGTGAGTGGATGCGGTGATGATACGCCGAAGGAACGTCAGTGTATCTATAATCCCGAAGCTCCCTACAACCTGGTTGGCGTAGTAAATGAGTACACCTACAGGTGGATTAGTCCGGCAGTGGTGGCAGCCATCAGCGGAACCAAAAATGTAAGCGGATTGTTTGCATTGGCCAACAAAGCCCTCGCTAACGTGGATGGTGTTAATGGAAGTGAAAACGGTGTATCGCTGGATTCTATTTCCAAGACAGTGGGCAATATCAATGAAGTATTTGACAAGTGTAAAATCTTCATCGGATGGAATGTGTCCCGTTGTCCGCAATACGACCCGGCTCATGCAAGAGTTACATCAATAACTACCGGTTTGGCTGTAACTGCCTACCCCAATCCTTACGAAGAGAATTTTTCACTGAAAGTAAATTCTCCCGTAAGCGGTGAAGCACAGATTGGTTTTTATACAATTGACGGAGTTAAAATAGGCGAAATGAAACGGGATGTTGTCGCCAACACTGATGCATGGATACCATTCAAAGTACCGGCTGTTTACAGGACAAGGATTGTATATACCGTCTCCGTTGGTATGTATAATGCAAGAGGTGTTGTTTTAAGTCCAAATTAATAAAACCAGGAAAACCGATTTTCAAGTCCCGCTTTTACCCGGCGGGACTTTTTTTTATAACAAATGAAAAATGCTTGGTTTTACATGTTCCCGCTCTAAATAAATTCGTTTTAATTTAATAATTTAACCGGCGAATAAGAACCATGGGAAAGAAAAAAAAACCGGAAAAATATTCTCTTTCAAAAGAAAAACAGGCTCAAAACAAATCTGCGAAGCCGGGGCAAAATGATACCCCACGCTGGCATTTGCCATTTATTTTGATAATAACGTTTATTGCTTATTTACCGGCGCTTAATGCCGGTTTTGTAAACTGGGATGATGGTGATTATGTGGGCGATAATATCCTCGTTAAAGACATTTCAAGAGTCGGAGAGCTATTGGTAACCCCAGTGCAGGGCAACCATCACCCGATAACGATGCTGAGCCTGGCCATCAATTACATTTTATCGGGTGAAAATGCCTGGTCTTATCACCTTTTAAACCTGCTATTTCATCTTGCAAACTGTTTTCTTGTTTACCGGCTTGCACTGCAGCTTAGCCGCAATAATGCCATACTTGCTTTTGTTGCTTCGCTTCTGTTCGGCATCCATCCCATGCATGTGGAATCGGTAGCCTGGATATCGGAGCGTAAAGATGTGCTCTATAGTTTGTTTTTCCTGGCCGGCCTTATCTCTTACACCTGTTATATTGACACTGGTTTACGCAAACATTTCCGACTGGTCATTCTATTTTGCATACTGTCGTTGCTTTCTAAGCCCGCAGCTGTCATATTTCCTGTTGCCCTGTTTTGCATTGACCTGCTGCGGCGCCGTAAATTTTCTTTCGGGTTGTTTACAGAAAAAATTCCCTTTTTTATCCCGGCGATTATTATGGGCATCATTACTGTAATAGCTCAAAAAAGCGCCGGCGCCACTGAAGGAGAACCCTTTGGCCTGGGTAAAAATATTCTATTTGGTTTTTACGGCATCATGATGTATTTCGTAAAAATAATTCTTCCCTTAAAGCTTTCCGCTTTTTATCCCTTTCCCCCCATCAATGAAAATTTACCGGCGGTTTATTATGTTGCCCCCTTGTTTTCCTTGGCGCTTGCCGTATTGTTTTTTCTCAATATGAGAAAAAACCGTGTAGCTGCTTTTGGAATCAGCTTTTATTTAGTCAATCTTTTGCTGGTGCTGCAGGTGTTTTCTGTTGGCAGCGCTGTGATGTCAGAACGCTATACATACTTACCCTATATCGGCTGGTTTTATATTGGTGGATACCTGCTATCGCAGTTTGGGAAAAGCTACCCGGTAAAAGCTTATTCCGTGATTATTCCTGCAGCGTTTATTTTTTCTGTACTCACATTCCGGCAATCGCAAAAGTGGAAAAACGGTGAGACTCTTTGGGACAGTGTCATCAAAACCAATCCCAGCTCGAGAGCTTACAGCGCAAGAGCTACTCTTTTCAGAAAAAAAGCCAGTGCCCTGAAGCAGGAAGCAGGTCTGCTGATGCAGAAAAACCAAATGGAAGAAGCCAACAAGAAGAATGATGAAGCGAGCAAAAATTATGACCAGGCCATAGCCTATTACTCGGAAGCTGTGCGCATCAATAAAATTGATCATGAGTCGTACAACAACCGGGCAAATATTTATATGGACCTGAATAAATTTGACCTGGCTCACCAGGATTACAAAAGTGCGTTGGCCATTAAGCCTGATTATTTTACTACCCTGGATAACATCGGCGCCATGTATGCCCGGAAAAACCAGTTTGATTCGGCACTCTACTATCTCGACAGGGCCATAAAAATAAAACCGGATTATAAAGCCTCTTACAGTAACCGTGGCCTGGTGTTGATGAGTCTTAAACGATATGACGAAGCCATCCGTGACTGGAAAAAATTCCTGGAGTTTGAACCCAATGCGGCTGATGTAGTGAATACCATCGGCATGTGTCTTCGCCTGCAAGGCAGGTACCAGGAGGCATTAACGTATATTGACCGGGCCATACAGATGACTCCCCATGTGCCGCAATTCTACCTGAATCGTTCTTACACACATTCTGTGCTGAACAACAAACCGCAGGCATTGAAGGATGCATTGACAGCAAGGCAAAATGGTGTGGCTGTAGACCAGGCTTATATTAATTCCCTGGGAGGACAATAAGCTGAATACTCACCAACCCAGCACCTGCCGGTAATTATCCGGCAGTTTTACTCCTTTATCCATCGCCCTTTTAGCATCGGCTTTGGCATTGTCCATGTCTCCTTTGCGGTAATAACAGATGGAACGGTTCAGGTAATAATCGCCCTGCGGGTTTATCTGGATGGCTTTGTTGAAGTCAGCCAGCGCCTCATCATAGCGCTGAAAGTGGTTGACAAGCAAACTTCCCCTGTTGTTGAGAGCATAATCGGTATTAGGGCTTATCTGCAGGCATTTATTAAAATCAGCCAAAGCGCTGTCGGGCTTATTGGTTCTTACATACACCACACCGCGGGTGTAATAACCCAGCCGGTTGTTGGGCTGCAGCCTGATGAGTGAATTGGCATCTGCCAGGGCAAGATCACCCTGGTTAAAGCGCAAATAAATATTCTGCCTGTTCTCATAGCCCTTGGCATGATTGGGATTGTTTTTTAATGCCACATTGCAATCTTCAAGCGCCTGCTGAAGAAGCCTATTGACAGAGTCTTTATCGGCTATTTTATCAACTGAACGTATAGTATGATTGGCCCTGTTTGTACGCGGTACAGGTGCATTGGGAAATCGTTTGATTACATCGTCCCATAAGCGGCCGCTGTTTTGCCATACATCAGTGCGTTTATAAGTTATGTATCCAAAGGCAAGGGTGGCTGCAGCAGCTATCAGCCATACAACGGGCTTTATCGGGGCAGACCGGTACTTATCCAGCCACATACCAACTAAAAAAGCCAGGCTGATATAAGGGACATACGTGTAGCGCTCTGCTACAATGGTGGCGCCGATAGAAATTACCTGCATAACAAGAATAAGATTCACAATAAAAAAACCAATGCTGAAAATTACCAGCCGGTTTTTTCTTTGATACCAAAGAAAAACCAGCAAGGCAATAATAAAGAGCGGTGAGGCCAGCACCGGCCAGCCAAGATCGGATGGCGGGGGATACGGATGAAAAGCTGAAAGCGGCCAGGGCACCAAAAACCTGATTACATAAATGGTAGTGACATAAGTGGCAAAAAAGAAACGGGTCCACAGCGGGTAAAAATCAAGCCCGGCAATGGCTGTTTTCGACTGCAGCTTTACCGTAATGATGGCAAGTATGGCCGATACAAGGAAGAAGGCAATTTTTTCTGTAATCATTTTGCTGCTGAATGACCGTCCTTTCCAGTAGTCGAGCAGCAGCAAAACAAGCGGCAGTATAATAGCAGCCGGCTTTGATAAAATGGAAAGAACGAAAAACAAAAATGAAAATAGCAGCTTTGAGGATCGTCCGGTTTCCAGGTACCGCCAGTATTGCATCAGCGATAAAAGAAAAAATAAAGTGTACAGCAGATCTTTGCGTTCCGATACCCATGCTACCGATTCCACATGCATGGGATGAATGCCGAAGATGAGCGCCGTGAATGCTGCCACCCATACTTTTTTTCCCGAAATGGTATAAATAAAATAAAATACAAGCACCGTATTGATCAGGTGAAGTATAAAATTGGTAATAAGATAAGAAGAAGCATCCAGCCCGGTAAGTGCATAATTGAAGGCAAGGCTGATGATAGTGACCGGGTGATAATTGGACACCACCGGCTGGGTGAAGATACCTTTCCAGTCGGGGCCCCGTAAAAGATAATTCTGCACTACATAATATTCATCATCCCAGTTGGTGAGCTGGTTATTAAATACAGGTAAATAACCGCCTGCCGTAATTACCAGTACCGGCAGCATCCATATCCAGATAGAAACATAATTCCCTGCCTGAGGTAAGGCGGGTTGATTCACTTCATTTAATTCGGGCTGGGTACCGGTTTTTTTCTTTTTGGCCTTCCACTTGTTTTTTTTGCCCATCAGTAATGATTTTAAACGTACAGGTACAGCCCTCCAAATTACTCAACTCCGTTTAAGTTTAAAAGCCGGAAAAAATTTTGCTCCGGGATAATCGCAACCAGACAAAAATGAAATCTTATTTAATCTGCAACGCATTTTTCAGGTTGTCAGGAACAGCCGTGCCTTTTTGCATGGCTGAGTCGGCATCGGTCCTTGCTTTGGCCAGGTCGCCCATCCGGTAATAACAGATGGATCGGTTCAGGTAGTAGCTGCCAAGCGGGCTGATGCTGATGGCTTTGTTATACTCCTGCAAGGCCTCCTTGTATTTTTGATAATAATTCAGGTATATAGTACCCCGGTTACTGTACGAACGATGATCGTCGGGTTTCAGTAAAATACATGTGTCGTAATTCACCAATGCTTTTTCCGGCTGGTTGTAGCGGAAATAAACCGTACCCCTGACATCGTACCCTATTTTATTTTTCGGATCCCGTTTTACCAGCGCTTCGCCGTCGGCCAGCGCTTCATTCAGCATGCCGAGCCCGAGATAAATCAATCCTCTTTTTTCATAACCGGCAGCCAGGTTGGGGTTTATCTTCAATGCAATGTTGCAATCCTCAAGCGCCAGCCGGTAAAGTGAGTCTGTGGCCGCCTGGGTTTTCTGCTGGCCGGCCTGTATAGAAACATAATTGGCCCTGTTGGTGCGGGGATATGTAGTGTTGGGGTACCAGTTAATAACATCAGTCCACAAGGTACCGCTATCTTTCCAGGTATCAGTACGGCGGAAAGTGATAAACCCAAATACTGCAGCAATTACAATTGCCGCAACCCAAAAAATTTTTTTCGGAAACGTTTTTATACCTCTGTCTGCAAGCATTGCCACCAGGAAAGCGAGCCCGATGTAAGGAACGTAAGTGTACCGCTCCGAAACAATGGTAAGACCAATGGTAAGAACTTGCATCACCAGCAGCAGGTTGACAAGGAAAAAAAGAATCCCAAACACAACCAGTTTATCTTTTTGTTTTATCCACAACAAAACCAGGAGAGCCATCATAAAAAGCGGAGAACCCAGCACGATCGCTCCCGGGTTGCTGACCGGGGGAAAAGGATGATACGCCGAAAGAGGGTAAGGAATGAAAAAGCGGATAAAATAAATCATGGTGGAATAGCAGGCAAACAGGGGCCGCAGCCACACCGGGTACACATCAAGTCCTGCCATGGCCGTTGGCGATTGAATTTTTACCGTAATGATGCCGATGATAACTGCAGGAATGAAAAATAAAATTTTTTCCAATAGCACCCTTTTTGACAATGGCCTTTCTTTCCAGTAATCAAGCAACAGCAATACCAGCGGAAAAATTACAGCGGCCGGCTTCGAAAGCAGCGCCAGGATGAAAAACAAAAAACACATCCACCGGAAAGTTGTTTTCCCTGTTTGCAGGTAACGCCAGTATTGCATTAAAGCCAGCAGAAAAAACAGCGTGTATAAAACATCTTTACGCTCCGATACCCATGCCACTGATTCTACATGCATAGGATGAATACCAAATATCAATGCGGTGAATGCAGCTACCCCGGTTTTACGGCCGGATATTTTTAAAATAAAATAAAAAACCAGTGCGGTATTTACAATGTGCAGCAGGTAGTTTACCAGCATGTACGATAATGGTTCTTTACCTGAAACGGCATAATTAAACGCCAGTGTAAGTATGGTAAGCGGATGATAATTGCCCACTACCGGCTCGCTGAAGATACCCTTCCAGTCGGGCCCGCGGAGCAGCTTATTATTGAGTATATAAAATTCATCATCCCAGTTGGTAAATTCATTATTCAGCATCGGGTAAAAACAAACTGCTGTGACGGCAACTACCGCAACACACCAGGCTATAAAAGATTTATTTTTTTCTTGCGGTGATTTTTTAGCCACTGCCTGGCCGGCCGATGCTGCAGGTTTTTTTATCACATACTTTTTTTTCTTTGCCATGCTGTTACTGATAAAAAATTATTGGTTCAGTAAATTACGGTATTGTTCGGGCACGGCATATCCTTTTGCCAGGCTGGCCCTGATGTTTTCTTTTGCCTTTGCCAAATCGCCCAGCATATAATAGCAATAGGCACGGTTCAGGTAAAAATCACCACGGGGCTCAAGCTCTATGGCGCGGGAAAAATCTGCAATCGCCTCGTTGAATTTTTTATAATAATTGCTGTAAACCGTACCGCGTTTATTCAGAGCCACCGGGTCATCGGGATTCATTTGTAAGTAAATATTAAAATCGTGCAATGCTTTTTCAAATTCATTGAGCCGCATCCAGGCAGTGCCCCGTATGGTATAGCCGACAGCATTACCCGGCGCCTGCACGATGATGGAATCGCCGTCAGTCAGCGCTTCTTTATTCCTGTTTAACTTTATTAGTACCAGTCCCCTTGTTTCGTAGGCACGGGTCCAAAAGGGATTGATGCGGACAGCCGCATCGCAGTCGGCAATAATTTTTTGAAACAGTGAATCTGCACCCGGCGATTTCATAGTGTCTGCCATCGTAAAATAATAATAAGCCCGGTTGGTGCGGGGAAGCGCCGCATCCTGGTGGCGTATGGCATCCGTCCAAAGTGTTTCACTGTTTTTCCATACCTGCGTACGCTGAAAACTGATAAAACAAAACAAAACAAACACAGCAGCCAACCCGGCTTTTACAAAAAGCCCTTTACGGCCAGTCAACCATTTACTAAGCAGCATGCCCGCTAAAAATCCTAACCCGATATAGGGAACATAAGTGTATCGCTCCGATACAATGGTATAACCCACCGGAACCAGGTGCATTACCAGCAACAGGTTGACAATAAAAAAACCAAAACTGAAAATGATGAACCGCTGCCTGCGCTGAAACCATAGAAAAATAATCAGCGCCAGGATGAATACAGGTGATAAAAGCACCGGCCATCCGAGGTTATCAGCAGACGGGAAAGGCTGGAATGCCGATAACGGATGAGGAAAAAAGAAACGTGCAAAATAAATCATGGTTGTAAAACAGGCAAAAAGCAGCCGGGTCCAAAGTGGAAACACATCAAATCCCGACACGGCTTTTTCCGATTGTATCAGCAGTGTAAGGATGGCAAAGAGTACCGACATAACCAGGAATGGAATTTTTTCTATTACCAGTTTCCATTTTGCTTCCCGCTGTTTCCAGTAATCCAGCAAAAACAAGATGAGCGGTAACACGATAGCCGATGGTTTTGATAAGAGTGACAAAACAAAAAGCAGGAAACAAATCCACCGGTGAGATGAACGGCCGGTTTCAAGAAACCGCCAGTAGCGGATAGCCGACCATAAAAAGAAAAACGTGTACAGCACATCTTTTCTTTCCGAAATCCACGCCACCGATTCCACGTGCATGGGATGAATACCGAAGAGCAGTGCAGCCAGGAAAGCCACGGACAATTTTTTAGCCGAAATAAGCCATATAAAATGAAATACAAGCGCTGTATTCAGCAGATGCAGCAGGTAATTTATCAGCAGGTAATAAAAAGGTTCGCCGGGCGCCAGCTGGTAATTGATGGCAAGCGTAAAGATGGTGAGGGGATGATAATTTGAAACAACCGGTTTAGTTAATATCCCCGCCCAGTCGGGGCCCTTGAGTAATGGATTTTTTGTCACATAGCCTTCATCATCCCAGTTGGTAAACTCATTGCCCAGCATGGGCGACAGGCAGATGGCTGTAAGAGCCAATACAAAAATTACCCACTTGATATATCCCGTGTTTTTTTCAGTTACCGGTACTTGTCTCAGTTCGGTTTTTACCGGCACAGTTTTCTTTATGGTTTGTTGTTTTATTTTCTTTTTGCTTCGCAATGTTATTTGTTTAATAGCCCAAGATAGTCCTGCGGCACGGCAGTACCTTTTTTCAAAGCCATTTCTGCATCGGCTTTTGCCATTTGAACATTGCCCAGCTTAAAATGACAATAGGAGCGATTCAGGTAGTAAGTGCCCTGCGCATCCAGAGCAATCGCTTTGTCAAGGTCGGCCAGGGCCTCCTTGTATTTCATAAAAGCATTGAACAGTACGGTGCCGCGGTTGCAAAAAGCTGCTGCATACTGCGGGTCAATACTGAGACAGGTATCCAGCGAAGCCAATGCTTTTTCCGGTTCATTCTGTCGTATGGCCACTGTTCCCCTGATGTAATAGCCGAATTTATTTCCCGGCTGAAGCTGGTTCAGCTTGATCGCATCGGCAAGGGCTTCATCATTTCTGTTCTGGTCGAGGTAAATCAGGCCCCGTTTTTCGTAAGCGGCCGGAACTTCCGGATCGTATTTGACAGCAATATTGCAGTCCTCCAGCGCCTGGCGAATAAGTTTATTTTTACTCACGGTGTCGGATGTTGCAAATGCCTGCAATGCTGTATAAGGCGCCCGGTTTATTCTTGGCCAGTTGGCATTGGGGTAATGCTTTATAGCATCTGTCCATAAAGTACCGGTATCTTTCCACACTTTTGTCCGCTGAAAACTTACAAACCCCATCAAAGCAAAAAGCGGTGTTGCTGCCCACTTAAAATATTTCCCGGTGATGATATTATACTTATCGAGCAGCATGCTGAACATAAATGCCAGCCCGATGTAAGACACATATGTATATCTTTCAGACACTATAGTAAGGCCGATGGATAAAACCTGGAGGACTAACAAAAGATTTATAATAAAAAAAAGAGTCCCGAATATGATTATTTTATTTTTCCGGAAATACCATAATACGCCTGACAGCGCAATGATGAAAACCGGCGAAAGAAGAATGGGTAATCCTAACTGGCCAGGTACTGGCAGGGGATGAAATGCCGAGAGCGGGTAGGGAATAAAAAAACGAAGACTATACATCATGAGTGTGTACGAAGCAAAAAAAGGGCGGTTCCAGAGCGGGTACACATCCAGCCCGATGATAGAGCCGCGGGTTTGAACCACTACAGTAATGATTCCGAACAACAAAGCCAGCAGCAGGAATGGAATTTTTTCAAATATGATTTTCCATGAAAAGGAGCGGCCTTTCCAATAATCAAGTAAAAATAATAACAGGGGTAAAACAACAGCTGCCGGTTTGGATAATAAGGTAAGAATAAAGAAAAGCAATGAAAACAAATACCGGCTCCGTTTTTTGCTTTGCAGGTATTGCCAGTATTTTATCAATGCTAAAAGAAAGAAGAAAGTATAAAGCACATCTTTCCGTTCCAATATCCACGCCACTGATTCCACATGCATAGGATGCACGCCAAATACAAGAGCTGTCAGCAGCGCCACCCATTTATTATGATCTGACAAAAGCCAGATAAAATAAAACACAAGGGCTGTGTTTGCCAGGTGCAGCAGCAGGTTCACTAAAAAATAAGAGAAGGGATGAAGACCTGAGAGTTGGTAGTTAAACGCCAGCGAAATGATGGTAAGCGGATGATAATTCTGGGCAATGGGTTTGGTAAAAATCCCTTCCCAGTCAGGCCCGTGGAGTAATTTGTTGTTGGTAACATAGAGGCCGTCGTCCCAGTTGGTAAAATTGTTTTGCAGCATGGGCAAAAAGCACAGGGCAGTAACAGATACAGCAAAAAAAATCAAGCCGCTGATTTTTTCTTTTTTGCCAGTAGGTACAGAAACCGCAAAGTTTGCAGCTTTTATAGTTTTAGCTGTAAATCGCTTTTTTTTGCCCATAAGCGGAAATTAGCGGCCAAATCGATGGATTCCCGAATTTAAGTAATAGGGCGTGATTTACATAGTAGTAAAAAGCAGTGAAAAGCTCCTGGCTCTGAAAAATTATTTAATAAATGCAATATGACCAAACGGATAAATAGTATATAAATCCACTGACTTATGAAGAATCCCTTCTCCTGAAAACAAAAACCACTCCATGCGTTCTTTGCAGTTTATACGTATTGACATCTTTATCCCATACATACTTTGTTTCATACGGGCTAATCATATCTGCAACCCCTTCCAGTTGATAGTAATTAGCCATATAGTTGTCAAACCACCTGAAAAAGCTGGTATCGGTTATATATGACATCAATGAAATGGGATTGCTGAAGCAGACAAAGTATTTTGGTTTTGCTTTTTCTACATCGGCAATATACAAATGTTGCCATTCCTTAGAGCGTATGCCGGAGCCGCCATATAACAGTATGGCCATATCATGAGCAGAGGGTCCTCTTCTGCCTGTATAAATAAACACTTCCGGTTCGCCGCCCAATACGCCTACAATATCTCCCTCCTTTGTCCGCTCTTTCACCACTTTGCTTACTTCCCAGGCTTCAGGAAAGGGGTTGGTGCCGTAAACTTCTTTTAATATCATTGTATAATCCGGATTAAAATAATACACTCTGCCGGCATGAAGGTTTTGCTGAAAAACAAGTACAAAAACAGATGCAAGTATACCGGATGAGACACCGGTGTTTAATTTCTTTGTCAAATAAATTTTGACTGAATAAAATGCGGAACCAGTACATACAGCCATGGCGGGTGTCAACAGAATAAAATAATGATTATAAAACCAGAAACCCGGAATAATAGATAAAAAGGAAAATACCGGCAGCATTAAAATAAAAACTTTTTTAAAGAGTTTAAGGGGATTGAAAAAAGAAAGGATAAAACCTGCTCCAGCCATCAGCATCAGAACAGGATTATCATCAAACTGCCTGCCGAGATTCCACTGAAAATTATCAATGCCCCGTTCCAGTGAAACCTGCGATGTATATGACCTGGGAACTATATACACCCATTTCCAAAACTCAGCAATTGCATCCTGAATAAAAATTACAAATACAAATATGGCAATAACCAGCAGGACACCAGCTGTAAAAATGCTTCCGTTGAAAAATAATTTTTTTATGGCCACCGGCTTTTGTACCAGGTACCTGGCAAGTATGACGACACCGGCAAATAACAGAAACAACAGGCCGTTTTGTTTAATCATAAATGACATGCTGATAAATATTCCTGCTGCCAAAAAAGAATACCATTTATCATTTTCCAATGCTTTCAGCAACAACCAGAAACCGGCGACGGCAAAAAGTAAAACCATATGTTCGCCCTGGACGGTAAACCCGGAAATATTTTTACCGACAGACAATAGTGCGAAAGAGGCTGCTGCAATTAACCCGGACGGTTTATCCATCAGGCTGCCAGTGATAAGAAAAATAAAAATGATTGTGAGCAGATTGACGGCAATTACAGCTACGTGAAGAGATTGAACCGTGGAGCCAAATAAAAGTTGTAGTAAAGCATAAATATAAAACAACCCGGGGGGCTTGGTTTCATAAAACGAAATATAGGGTGTCTTGCCATCGAGTATCAACCGGCCATAGTAGGAATAGGCGCCTTCGTCTCTTTCAAACGGGATATCCAAAAAGTTTAACCGTATTATTATTACCAGTAAGCAGATGATAAGCAACCCTATCAGATGGCCTTTACCGCTAAAAAAACTCCAATAACCCGGGGCAGATTTACTTTTATTTACCGGCAGCTGCGGTTTCTGCAGTGATTTGGGCTTTTTGGTTTTTTTATGTGCTTTCATAAAAAAAATAAATCCTGTACAATTTTATCGGGAAATTATTTTTTCCTGGCAACTACAAGACAGCTGCTTCCTGTAAATATTTTCTTCTTCATTCCTATTCTTTTTCGTTCCCATGACATTAAATACTGAACAATCCTGCCCGCAATTCCTTTGCTGTGATGATCCTTTTCCACGGTTTTAGGATCGCCTCTTTTAGTTTTTATATGTAACCAGGTTGGAAGGCTTCGGAAAAGCAAAATCGGCATCACTAAAAATGAAAACAAATAACTGCTGTATTCAACTTTAAATCCCGCTTTTGAAAGGGTTCTGGTTATTGATTTCAGGGTATACCGCCTGAAATGGCCGATATAATCATCCTCATCAGACCAAAGTAAATTGTATGCGGGTACTGTCAGCAGCAGTACGCCGTTTTCTTCCATAAAAAAATTAACCTGCTTTAGAATACCCAGGTCATCTTCGATATGTTCGATGACATCAAATAAACCGCAGGAGGGTATAGAAGCTTCCGGCAGGCCGCAATTCTGCAGTGTTGTGCAAATAATATTTTTTATACCCCTCGTTTTCCCGTTCAGACAGCCTTCAATTCCGGGCTCGAGTAAAACAACATCATATCCTTCCTTCTGCATACCTGTTGAAACAAATCCGTTTCCCCCCCCAATATCGAAAAACTGCTTTGGAATATTAAAGGCCCTGGCCAGATCGGCGATGCAATTATTCCGATGCTGAAACCAGAAGCTATTATCCTCCACTTCAAAGTATACCCTGTTGGCCTCGTGGGGGTAAGATATTTGCTGAATGTTTTCTGAAAACCAAATTCCGTCTTTCAGGTACAAAGATTTTTCAAGGTGATTCAATAATTGCTGCTCATTCATATTTCTAAAGTATTAAATTGTAGCTGTATTTTTCATTTTTTATCTTTGTTTTCAATGATAAGCCTGGTTATCCCCTGCTACAACGAAGAAGAATCTATTTTACAAACTTGCACTGAACTGATGGACGTGATGAGCCATCAGGGAGAAGAATTTGAATTGATCTTTGTTGATGATGGAAGTAAAGACCGGACTTTACAGATACTGTCAGCCTTGCAACCGCAGAATCCCCATATCCGTATTCTTTCCTTTTCACGAAATTTTGGTCATCAACTGGCTGTGACTGCGGGTATAGATCATGCACGGGGCGATGCGGTGGTACTGATAGACGCCGATCTTCAGGATCCGCCGGAACTGATTCCTGAAATGATAAAAAAATGGAAGGAAGGCTACGAAGTAGTTTATGGCCAGCGTATACTCCGTAAGGGTGAATCGTATTTTAAAAGAATTACAGCCCGCCTGTTTTATCGTTTATTAAACAAGCTTTCTGAAGTGCCCATACCACTCGACACAGGTGATTTCAGGCTGATGGATCGCCGGGTTGTTGATGAGCTGATTAAAATGCGGGAACATCATCGCTTTATCCGCGGCATGGTAAGCTGGGTGGGTTTCAAACAAACTCCTGTATACTACGACCGGCGGCCGAGGTTTGCAGGAAAATCAAAATACCCGCTTCGTAAAATGCTCCGTTTTACAATGGATGGCATTGTTTCATTTTCTGCTACTCCTTTGAAAGTTGCAACCTATCTTGGATTTCTCACCGCCTTCTTGTCCCTGGTTGGAATTGTTTATGTAATTTTTGTACGCCTGCGTACAAATAATTGGGTCCCTGGCTGGACCACCACCATAATTGCAATCATGTTTTTCAGTGGAGTACAGCTTATCACAGTCGGAATAATTGGTGAATATGTAGCCAGAATTCACCGTGAATCGAAACATCGTCCCTTGTATATTTTAAAAGAGAAGATTGGATACGGACCTTCAAATACTTGAAACTTGTTTATCAATTATTATGGGAAAATACAATTGTCTGTCTTACGGTACCATAATTCAAAAACCAGACAGCAAACGTGGATAATAGTACGGGAAGAAATACCATGCGGATTACTCTTTTAAATACCTTTAAGTTCCTCCTCCTTCTTGTTATAGCTGCCGGCCTGCTCCTTTTTGCCTTTCGCGGTATGGATATTAAAAAAATTTTTTCTGAAATGATGAAAGCCGATTTGTTCTGGGTTACCCTATCGGCTTTGTTTTCTGTTGCTGCCTTCATCAGCCGGGCTTACCGCTGGAAACTGCTAATAGAGCCGCTGGGTTATTCCCCTTCACTTAAAAAAACTACTTACTCATTAATGGTAGGCTATTTTGCCAACCTGGCCTTTCCGCGGCTTGGCGAAATAACCCGCTGCGGAGCACTGAATAAGACGGAGAAAATACCTTTTAATAAACTGCTGGGCACTGTAATAGCGGAAAGAGCCATTGATGTGCTTAGCCTGTTGCTTTGTATGTTGCTGGCTTCGGTTATTGAATTCAAAAGACTGGGATATTTTTTCAGGGAAAATATTATTGACCCTTTTGTTTCAAAAATTGAGCAGCTTGCAAAATCGCCAATCGCACAACTGGCAGCTCTGTTTTTGCTTGCCACAGTTGTTATCATTTTGTTTTTTTATTTTAAAAAAGCCAGGAAAAAAAGTTCTGAAACAGGCTTTACAAAACTCATCAAAGGCCTTCTGGATGGATTGAGGACTGTTGCCAACCTGAAACATCCCTGGCTTTTTATTTTTCATTCTATCTTAATCTGGCTCCTTTATTACCTGGGTGTATATGTTTGTTTATTTGCTTTCCCCTTTACCACCGGGTTGGGATTCGGTACTGCGTTGTTTCTCCTGGTTGCCGGCGGTATCGGCATGTCGGCACCTGTACAAGGCGGCATTGGCGCTTATCACCTGCTGGTATCGCAAGGCCTTATACTGTATGGTCTATCGCGGCAGGATGGACTTGCATTTGCCACCCTGCTGCACAGCCTGCAGTTGCTGCTTGTAGTAATATTTGGATTAACCTCCCTCCTCCTGCTATTTTATTATAGAAAAAATACGAACAACAGCCGGTTTTAATTTTACGGTTTTGTTTTTGATGATGATACTGACTAATTACTTGTGCATGTAGCCAGGGTTTTTTATTTTGTCACCCTAAAATAAGCCGCCTTGTATGATTCATGGAAAGAAAGTAGTAGTTGTGCTGCCCGCCTATAATGCCGCCAAAACCCTGGAAAAAACGTACCGGGAAATTGACTTTGATGTGGTGGACGATGTGATACTGGTGGATGATCACAGCACCGATAATACGGTGGAAGTAGCCAAACAGCTTGGCATCAGCCATATTCTGAAACACGACCGTAACTATGGCTACGGCGGCAACCAGAAAACCTGCTATAACTATGCATTGAAAATCGGGGCCGACATAGTAATCATGCTGCATCCCGATTACCAGTACAATCCCAAGCTGATACCTTCGATGGCGTACCTGGTGGGCAAAGAAGTATTTCATGCCGTGCTGGGTTCCCGCATTCTTGGCGACAGGGCCATGATTAACGGCATGCCTGTGTATAAATACATTGCCAACCGCATACTTACCTGGACGCAGAATTTTATTACCTGGCAAAAACTTTCGGAATACCACACAGGCTACCGGGCCTTTTCAAAAGAAGTGCTGGAAAAACTGAACCTGGAAGCCAACTCCGATGATTTTATTTTCGACAACCAGATGCTCTGCCAGATTTTTTATCTCGGTTATGAGATCGGTGAAATTTCCTGCCCGGCAAAATATTTTGAAGAAGCCTCCTCTATCAATTTCCGCCGAAGCGCCAAATACGGGCTGGGCGTCATCGCTACTTCCATCAAATACCGGCTCAACAAATGGAAGATAATGCGGTCAGCCATTTTTCATAAACCGGCCGAGAAGAAAATTGAAGTGGTTGCCAGCAAATGACAGTGGAGCATGCCGGGAAACAAACAGAAACTTTTTGTCATGATTTTATAAAGGGCATCGTCTTCCTGTAATTTTCACCTGACAGCATGAGGTAATAAAAACCGGCAGGAATAGAAGATGTATTCAGGTTGAAAGAATTTTCACCGGGATTAATCCGTACATGCTGCGTATTCATTTCCCGTCCTGAATTGTCAATAATCTTTATTGTCAGCTTTTCGGCTGGCAAATCTATAATGCGCAAAGCAAGCTGGCTGGTCACCCTGTTGCTGAAAATAATTTTTGCGCCGGCAATATCATTCCGGTTGACCCGGATAACATGGCTGTATATGTATTTTCCGCCTGCATTCACATATTTCAGCCGGTAGTGCTGCACCGGGCTGAGGGAATAATCATCAAACGAATAATAAATTTCCTTATCTGATTCTCCTTTGCCGGCTCTCGTTCCTATTTTTATAAAATTGACGCCATCAATTGAACGCTCAATTTCAAAATGAGAAAAGGCGGTTTCACTGGTGGTCACCCAGGTGAGGCGGTTGGCATCGGGTCGTTTCCATGCAGTAAAATATTTCACCGTCACCGGCAATACCATAGCATTAAATGCAGTAATGGTATACGAGCAGTTGGAGCCGGCGGTACCGTCAATGGCCACCGTCACCTTGGTACCTGAAGATTGCCAGCCGGTGGATGCTGTTACCGATCCCCCTGAATTGGTAACACAATTTATTTTAGTAAGCGAGCCGCAGTTGCCAAGAAAAAATCCTACCTGGAAACCATTGGAAGAACCAGATGCTGAGTTATCGCAGTTGATATTATTCAGCTGAATGGAGCTTGTGCCATCATTCTCCACATAATAAGTATAAAATGCTGTATTCTCCAATGAAAAGGCACACAGATCAAGCGGCACTACTTCAGTGGAGGGTTTGTTGCATGCATTGTTGTCGTTGGTGGCCACCGGGCTGATGATGGTTGCCCCGGAACAATAATTATTTGGTGGTGTATAATTTGTTGCTGAAAGAGTCAAGGTGCCTGTACCGGGCGTCCAGATTCGTAAATAGTAAGTAGTGTTAGGTGAAAGGGTATAGGTTTCTGCCGGCGCCCAATAACCGGTTCCGTCACTGAAGCAAACTGCATTGGCATCTACCGGGCCCTGGGTGTTGCCGCCGCCGCTACAGCCGGTATAAAAAGTAACTTCTGCTGCCTGCACCGGTGAAGTGGAAAGATTCATCAATACACATGAAGCAGATGCATTTGTAGTGAAAGTAAACACCGTGATTTTGCCGGTGCCGCTGAATTCAGTCGCCGTGCAGTGTGAAGAGTTGCCATTGGATGATGAAATGGTATAGTTGCGGCTTACCGAATCAAGTATTAATGAATAGGGACTTAAACAACTTGTTCCCTGCGAAAAAACAAGCGTAGAAAAGATAGAAAACAATAAAACAAAAACACACGTCACGGTTTTCATAGGGTGAGCACTTAGGATTTACTATAAAATTAGAGCGTTTGAACGCCAGTTCTGAACAAAAACAAAAGAAGAATTTATAAAATACCAAAAACTACCCGAAGCAGTAAGTACTTCTACCTGCGGAAGCTACGTTTTCACTCCCGTGCCTGGCTTTTCGGCTGCTGCCGGGCCTTATTTTCAAAATCTTTTTCAGAATAAATCGTAGCAGCAAAAGCTGTAATTTAGCCCGCTAAATTTTTCGTATGGCAAATTATCATTACGATAAATGGATTATCAAATCACTTGCAGGCTTTGTTTTGCTGGGCGGAGCTGTATTTTTTATGTATTATTCCCTCACGCACCTGCAGGCAAAGGAAAAATGGATTCTCTTCGGTTTCATATCCGCATTCGCCTTCGCCAGCGGTGTGCTGCTGCTCAGCAGCGCTGCCGTGAATAAAGTAAAATCGGACCTCATCAAAAAACAGAAAATGCGCCAGCAGTCGGGATAAAAAAATTTTTATTTAAACATAAAATAAACGGCGCCCGGCAGGAAACCGAAACCCACCAGGTACTTACCTTGAAAAGGCTCTTTGAGGTAAACGACGGCAAAAAATGAAAATACAACCAATGTAATAATTTCCTGCACCAGCTTCAGCTGAAAACCATTGAAGCCGCCTGCATAGCCGGCCCGGTTGGCCGGCACCATCAGGCAGTATTCAAAAAGGGCAATGAACCAGCTTAAGACAATAGCTTTCCACAGCGGCTATCTGTCCTGTTTCAGATGATAATAGCAGGCAACCGTCATAAATACATTGGAAGCAAGAAGCAATACAACAGTTCGCATGCTCAATTTGTAAAGGGCATGAAAAAGTCCCGCATCGCAGGACGTAACATTCAAAATAATTTCGCTAATTCAAACTTCTGAAATCAACCGGCACCAGCTTGCTTACGCCGGGTTCCTGCATGGTCACTCCGTAAATAACATCCACAGCGCTCATGGTCATTTTATTGTGGGTAACGATGATGAACTGTGAGTTGCCGCTGAACTCACGAATCATGTTGGTAAACTTGCCCACGTTGGCATCATCCAGCGGGGCATCCACCTCGTCCAGTATGCAGAAAGGCGCCGGCTTGATGAGATAAATTGCAAACAGCAGGGCCGTGGCTGTTAAAGTACGTTCGCCGCCGCTGAGTTGTGTAAGCGAAGTGGGCCGTTTGCCTTTGGGTTTGGCTATCACATCAATCCCGGTTTCGGCCAGGTTATCCGGGTTTTCCAAAATCAAATCACACTGGTCGTCTTCAGTAAACAGGGTTTTAAATACTTTCTGAAAATTCTCCCTCACTTTATGAAATGTGTCGAGGAATTTCTGGTTGGCAGTGGCTTCCACTTCCTGGATGGTTTGCAGTAAACTTTCTTTGGCTGACACCAGGTCATTCTTTTGTTCCAGGATAAACTCATACCTTTTTTTCATTTCCTGGAAGGCTTCGATGGCAGTAGGATTTACTTCGCCAAGATTTTCCAGGCGTTTCTTCATCCGGTCGGCTTTTTCCTGGAGTTCTTCAACAGGCATATCGGAGTTCCTGGCTTCATCCAGGATATCTTCGAGCCGGATGCGGAATTCAACCTGCAATCTTTCTTTCATGCCGGCCAGCTGTAGTTTTACTTCGTTCAGTTTGTCTTTTATTTCGCCAAGCAGGTGCTCTACCAGCTCCTTGTCTTTTATTTTATGCCGGAGCAGGCTTTCTTTTTCGTTCAGCTCATTGCGGAAGTTATAGTAGGCCTGGTCGGTTTCATTCAGCTTCTGTTCTTCTTCGGCTTTTGCTTTCACCAGGCTGATGAGTTCCTCTTCTGCCTGGCGCAGTTGATTGGTGCATTGCTCCATCTGCTGTTTGTTTTCAGCCAGCAGGGCAGTATTCTGTTCTATTTGCTGTTTCAGTTCTGTCAGCTGGTTGTTTTTAAAATCCAGTTCCTGGTGCAGTGCCGCCAGTTTACTTTGCTGCTTTGTCACCTGCAGGTTGTATTCGTTGTAAATCCGGCTTGCATCATTATAACTCACCTCATCGGTCTTAAACATTTCTTCAGCCTCACTCAGCTTTGCCGCCTGCACCTGCAGCTCTTCATTCAGCCATTTCAGTTCGTTGCGGGCAGCTTCCACTGAGCTGTGTGTCTGTTGTATCTGTGCCTGCAGTTCTTCCTGCCGCTGCTGGCCCAGGTTTTGCAGGGCGTGCAGGTTTTCCAGTTTGTTGTGAAGCGAGAATACCTGGTTAGTCAGCTCCTGTATTTCATATTCTGTATTCCTGATTGTATTTTCCCGCAGGTCTTCGTTGAAAGCAATCACTTCGTTGTGCCGCTCCTGTATCTCCTGTTTCAGCAGCTCCACCACAGCATGCTGCGAGGTAATTTCTTCCTGCAGCTTTTCAAGATTTTTTGCCCGGCCTATTTTCTTTCCTTCAAACAATCCTACGCTGCCGCCGGTTAACGAATATTTTCCTTTTACATACTTGCCGGTTTTTTCTATCACTACAAACCCGTTGCTGTTCTGCAATGCGTCTTCATTGTCGGCAATAAATACATTGCCCAGCAAATGGTCAGCGAGATTCTTATATTTTTCCTCAACATCAATCACACTCAGCGCAGGTGTAAGGCCTTCTGGTGTATGCCCATGCATTACTTCCAAATCCTTATCATCCGTAAAATCCTGGTTCTTTATTTTATCCAGCAAAAAGAAATTCGCCTTGCCCTTTTTATTTTCATCAAGCAGGTGCACGGCCTGCAACCCTTCCGCCAGGTTGTTCACTATATAATAATTCAGGTAGGGCTCCAGCACATTTTCCAGCGCAGTGCGGTATTCTTCTTTTACATAAATGATATCGGAGAGTATCGGTGCCGTGTGATTCCAGCCTGTGTTGTTATGAAGAAATTTCACACTTTCCGGGTAACCTTCCATGGAATCAATCAGGCTTTTCAGCAGGTCGTGTTCATTTTTCTTTGCATCCAGCTTACGGTTTTCTTCAGCCAGCTTGTTGCGAAGCGTTTCAAGCAAAGCCTGGGTTTGCAGTATCTGCTCCTTGGTGTATTCGTGGTGTTTTTGCAGTTGCTCAAGGTCGGTTCGCTTTATTTTCAGTTCTTTTTCTCTCAGGTAAAGCTCATCGGCCAGCTGCTTGCGCTGCAGGTCACGCTGAATTTTATCATCATCAATTTGCTGAATGGCCCGTGTCAGGTTATGGATGGACGTATCGGCAATAGCCACCTTTTTTTCCGCCTCAAACTGGCTGCGCTGTACCTGCTGGTATTCGGCACGAAGCCCGTCGAGCAGGGTTCTTTTCTCATCCATCAGCATTCGCTTTGCATCCATTTCATTGCGCAGCAACTGCAACTGTTCATGCATGGAGGTTATCATTTTTTCTTCTTCCGCTGCCTGCGCTTTGGTAAAAGCGATGCTTTCTTCAATCCCCTGCAACTGGCCTTCCGCCCGAGAAAGAAAATCCTGCAGTCCGCTTTCTTTTTCTCCCAGGTGCTCCAGCCGCTGCGAAACAAGATTTTTTTCATTTTCCCTGGTACGCACAGCCTGGAGCAGTTCATTATAGGCATGCTGTTTTGCCTGCAGTTCTTTTTCCTTTTCAATAAAGGTTAACTTATCCCGTTCCAATGCAGCTTCGTCGCCGGCAATTTCTGCTTCCAGTTTCAGGCGTTTGTCTGTTTCGGCTTCATGCTGACCATTCAGTTCTTTATAGGTAAGATTAAAACTTTCCAGTGCCGCTTTTGCCAGCTCCACACTTACCTCGCGGTAATCTTTTTTTACCTCGTAATATTTTTCTGCCTTTTTTGCCTGGCTTTCGAGTGTCTTCAACTGGTTGTTTATTTCAAACAGCAGGTCTTCAATACGGGCCAGGTCCAGCTCAGTGGCATCCAGCTTCAGCCTGGCTTCTTTCTTTCTTGTTTTGTAAATAGAAATACCGGCGGCCTGCTCCAGCATGCGCCGGCGGCTGTTTTCTTTATCTTTTATCAAATCATCCACCATAGCCAGTTCGATGATGGCATACGAATCGGTGGACACACCGGTGTCCATAAAAAGATTCTGAATGTCTTTAAGGCGGCACTGCACATCATTCAGGCGGTATTCGCTTTCGCCGCTTTTATAAAACTTGCGGGTAATGGTAACGGTGCTGAACTCAGTAGGCAGCAGGTTCTTTGTGTTTTCAAATGTGAGGCTCACTTCTGCAAGTCCCGAAGCAGAACGGCTTTTGGAGCCATTGAACACAAGGCTCTCCAGGTTTTCGCTGCGCAGATGGCTTATCTTTTGTTCGCCGATAACCCAGCGTATACTGTCTACAATATTTGATTTTCCGCATCCATTGGGGCCTACGATTCCGGTTACACTGTCATCAAAATTGACAATGGTTTTATCAGCAAAACTTTTAAATCCTTTGATTTCAAGACTTTTTAGGCGCACGGGCAATCATTTTATTCTGGCGAATATAACCTGCAAAAACCATTTGTAAAACAAGGAATTATTCACAGTACCGGGAAAAGTCACCAGGGTTTTTCGGGGGTTATACCGCCACCGTTTATAGCTGCAAATTTGCCCCGGCAAACCGGATAATTTCAGAGGGGGCTGCAGGTATTGAAAATTTTATCAGTGACCTTTTTATTAGTTGCTTTGCTTCTTTGACAGGTGCCGTGGGAGTAAACAATAGTCAAATTCTTCATATCAAAATTATTTTACTTCGGCCCGATTGCATTAATTTCGGCTCACCTTTGAAACGACCACACCGCTTCAAACCAATGATGCATGAAGACAGTAATTATTCCGGTAGATTTTTCCGAAACTTCGCTGAATGCCGCCCGCTATGCCGCCGCCATGCTGAGCGGTAAAAAAGATGCCGGCATCATACTTTATCACATGTATTCCGATGCGGATGAGTATGAAATGGCAGGCACTTACCTTGAGAGCCTGAAAAATGAATTACTGACAAAAGGTGACAAAGTGATAGAATGCATCCGCGAACGCGGCGACGACCTGATTGACTGCCTGGAAAGACTAGCCTACCAGAAAACCGCCACGCTGATTGTCATGGGCATTACCGGCAAGTCGGCTTTCCGGCAGGCGCTTATCGGAAGCAATACACTGAAAATTGCTATGCGGGATGTATGTCCTGTATTGATTGTGCCGCCGCAGGCTGCTTATAATGGAGTGAAAAACGTGGCCCTGGCTTCCGATTTTAAAGATGTGGAAACAGTGACGCCGGTTATTTATTTAAAAGCCATATTGGATTTTTTCAAACCCAATCTGCACATTGTAAATGTAAACAGCGAAATACATGTGGCGCTGAATGAAGAATTAAAAAACGAAAAAGCATGGATGGCGCAGCAGTTTAGCGAATACAACCCCGAATTTTACTTTATTACCACTTTCGATTTTCACGAAACCATCGAATTGTTTGTGAAAGACCAGAATATTGATATGGTGATTACTGTTCCCCGCAATCATACTTTTTACGACTCTGTTTTCAAAAAAAGCGCCACTAAAAAGCTGGCTTTTCATAGTACTATACCGGTACTGGCTGCACATGAATGACCTTGTTTTCAGCCGCATTTTTTGCTAACGTCCATTAGGTTTTCCGGCTTTGTTTTTTTAGATTTGTCGCTCCAAAAAAAAGTTGCTGCATCAATTTTTTGCCGCTCTTACCTAACCCCGGCGGCTTATCTTCAAAGATTTTTTTGATGTGGTTTCAGTAAAAGAAAGGTATGAGGAATATCAAGCTGATTGAAGTGCCTTCAGAAATAGGGGCGGGCACCCGTGGCGCCAGCCTGGGCGTGGAAGCCATAAAAATTGCCGCCATGGATTTCATGAGCAATTTCTTTATCCATTTTCCTTCAGAAAAAATTCCGCATGAAAACAAGCTGCTGTACGAACCGATTGAATCGCCTTATGCCAAGCGGGTAAAAGGCATTTACTCCATGTATGAAAAAGTAGGCAAGTCTGTTTCTGAAACTATTAAAAACAATTTCTTTCCCGTGGTTTTAAGCGGCGATCACAGCATTGCCGGCGCCACCATTGCGGGTATTAAAATGGCAAAACCGAAGAGCAAGCTTGGGGTAATATGGATTGATGCACATGCCGACCTGCATACCCCATACACTACCCCTTCAGGCAATGTGCATGGTATGCCAATGGCTGTCACGCTGGGAGAAGATAATAAAGACTGCGCCGTACATAAGCTGGATGAAGACACAAAAAAATACTGGGAACAACTAAAGCACATTGGCAAAATTTCACCCAAAGTGCTGCCCGAAGACGTGGTACTGATTTCAACACGAGATTATGAAAAAGAGGAAAAATACCTGATTGATAAACATAATATAAAACTTATTAGCACCAAGGAGGTGCGCAGCAAGGGGCCGGAAAATGTAGTGCGATCGGTAATCCGTTATCTTGATGACTGCACTGATATTTATATCAGCTTCGATGTAGATTCTCTCGATGCTTCCATTACCCGCGGCACCGGCACGCCGGTGAGCAACGGGCTGAGAGAAAGGGAAGCTGAAGACCTGATAAGCAAATTCATGCACAACCGCAAAGTCTGTTGTTTTGAAATAACCGAAGTAAATCCCACGCTGGATAAAGAAAACCTGATGGCCGAAATCGCTTTTAATATTCTGCAGCGAAGTGTGAATGTGCTGATGATGAACTGACCGGCGATTTTATGCAATGAATTTTATTCCTTAAAAGTTTTTCGCAGCCCTTCCTCAAAACTTAGCGGCTCATAACCGAGTTCTTTTCTTGCTTTCTCAATTACAAACCCGGTTTTCGGAGGTCGTTTGGCGGGTTGGGTAAATCCGGCAGCCGTTACCCGTTTGATAAGTTTATTGTCATACCCGAGAAAAGCAGCTGTTTTCACCGCCATCTGGTAAGGAGTTAAAAAATCTTTCCCCGAGATATGGAAAATACCAATGGCTTTTTTCTCAATAATTGAAACTATCCCGTCAGCAAGGTCTTCCACATATGTCGGGGTTCGCCATTGGTCGTCTACTACGCTGTACTCCTCCGTCTTCTCCAGTTTTTCTTTTACTATACTAAAAAAATTGTTGCGTCCTGAATGATTTTTACCATACACCAGCACCGTTCTTACAATTGCACAGCCATACTCATATTCTTTCACTGCTTCTTCTGCTTCCAGTTTTGTTTTGCCGTAATAATTTACAGGAGCCGGTTTCGCATCTTCACTGTACATGCCGCTTTCACCGTCAAAAACAAAATCGGTGGAAAGAAAAATGAAAAAGCATTTGTATTCAGCGGCAGTGATGAGCAGGTGAACCGTGCCCTCCACATTCACCAGGTAAGCCTGCATCTGGTTCAGTTCACATTCATCGGGCCGGCTCATAGCGCCGCAGTGAACCACCACAGCGGGTTTAGCTTGTTCAAAAACATCATGCACTGAGTAGGGGTCGGTAAAATCCATCGGCACGTAATGAAAATTTTTGTTGCCGGTAAAAGGCAGGCGGCATTCACCCTTGCCGGTGGCAATGACGGAATAATTTTTTGCCAGTAATTTTTCTGCCAGATAATACCCAAGAAAACCATTGGCGCCGGTGATGAGGATATTCATAAAAATGCCCCCGAATTTAGGGGGCTTTGGTGATCCCGTCAGGATTCAAACCTGAAACCTTCTGATCCGTAGTCAGATGCTCTATTCAGTTGAGCTACGGGACCAATATTTTTTTCTCTCCTGCCCGTTGACCAACCTGAATCCTTCCCGACGCTGTAGTCGGGATGCTCTA
>Ga0137829_12772923_pt1 | contig 26462 bp, 25 predicted proteins | sample OV2TP2_FD_97737 | JGI IMG/M metagenome (GOLD analysis project Ga0137829, IMG submission 97737) | reverse complement strand
GACCTGCAACCTTGAATTGATCTCTATGAAGTAAAAGTTTCCCTTATCGTCCCGCAAAAACTCTGCAGTGCCAGCGTTTAGATAATTAGTTGCATTTGCAGCCTTCACAGCTATGCTTCCAATTCGATTTCTAGTTTCGCTGTTAACAACTGGAGATGGAGACATTTCGATAAGCTTTTGATGCCTTCTTTGTATCGAGCATTCCCTTTCAAAAAGATGCAATGCATTCCCATGCGAATCTCGTATCAGCTGGAATTCTATATGCCTTATTCTGGGCAGAAACTTTTCTACATAAAGTGCGGATCTGCCAAATGCTGTCTTGGCCTCCATCGATGCCATTTCAAATTCCTGTCTGAGCTGCTTTTCGTTGTTTGCTAATCGTATACCTCTGCCGCCACCTCCGTAAGCAGACTTTAACAAAATAGGATACCCGATCTCTTCTGCAATATCAACTGCCTTCTCAACCTCTTCCAGTGTGCCATCACTTCCCGGTACAACAGGCACGCCAGCTTTTCTTGTAACGCCCTTGCACTTCATCTTGTCTCCTGTAAGTCTTAGCGTTTCGCTCGTTGGACCAATGAATATTATTCCAGCCTTCTCGCATGCATCAGCAAAGTCAGAATTCTCAGACAGAAAGCCATAGCCTGGATGTATTGCATCAGCGTCTACCTTCGTTGCTATATCAATTATCTTCTGTATCTTAAGATAACTTTCAGCTGGGCTTGGAGGGCCTATACGATAAGCTTCGTCTGCAAGCCTTACATGCATTGCCTGCGCGTCTTCATCGGAGTAAACTGCTACGCTTTTTATGCCAAGTTCCCTGCATGCCCTGATGACCCTTATTGCGATCTCTCCCCTGTTTGCGATAAGAATCTTGCTTATCATTTTGATCAAAGGTTTATGTTCCCATGTTTCTTTGGAGGTCTACTCTCTCTCTTGTTAGCCATAGACTCTAGCGCTCTTATCAGCATAGGCCTTGTCTCTATAGGATCTATTACAGCATCTATGAATCCATGCTCTGCAGCGATATATGGATTTGCAAACTTTTCTCTGTATTCCTTGATGAACTGCTTTCGCATTGCTTCTGGGTCTTTCGACTCTGCAAGTTCCTTCCTGAAGATTATATTGATCGCAGCTTCTGGCCCCAATACTGCAATCTCAGCCGTTGGCCATGCATAGTTAATGTCGGATCGCAAGTGCTTGCTGCTCATAGCTATGTAAGCACCGCCGTAAGCTTTGCCCACTATAACAGCAAGTTTTGGCACGATTGCCTCGCAATACGCAAATAACAACTTGCTGCCATGCCTTATGATTCCATGCTGCTCCTGCTCTAAACCTGGCAAGTATCCAGGTGTATCTACAATCGATACGATCGGTATGTTAAAGCAATCACAAGTTCTGATGAAGCGCGCTGCCTTGTTCGATGAATCGATATCCAGCGCACCCGCTAGGTGCAATGGCTGGTTTGCAATTATGCCAACTGGTTTGCCGTTCAACCTTCCAAAGCCAACCACAACGTTTGTAGCCCAGAGCTCGTGAACCTCGAAGAACTCGTTGTTGTCCAGAACCGATGTTATTATCTGCTTGATATCGTATGGTTCGTATGGATTTTCTGGTACTACGGTAGCCAACTTGCTGTCTGTCCTGTTGGCATCGTCGGTTGGTGCAACAACTGGAGGATCGTCGGTATTATTCTGCGGCAAGTATGATAACAATTTTTTTACTATATCCATGCATTCGTATTCGTCTTTAGCGACAAAGTGTGCCACACCGCTATACTTTGCATGTGTATATGGACCTCCAAGCTCTTCGGATGTTACATCTTCGCCTAGTGCCGTCTTCACAACTTCAGGACCGGTAACGAACATGTGGCCTATCTTGTCAACCATTATAACAAAGTCAGTAATTGCTGGAGAGTAAACAGCACCACCAGCACAGGGACCACCGCTGATCGTTATTTGGGGTATCACGCCAGATGCTAGCGTGTTTCTGTAAAATATTTCGCCATAACCAGAGAGGCTCATGACGCCCTCCTGTATCCTTGCCCCTCCAGAATCTATTATGCCTATTACTGGGCAGCCAACCTTCATAGCATTATCCATTATCTTCGATATCTTCTTCCCAGACATTTCGCCCAATGAGCCCCCAAGCACTGTAAAATCTTGCGAAAAGACAAAGACCTGCCTGCCGTGTATGTTACCATAACCAGTTACAACACCATCACCATAGATCTTCTTTTGATCCAGACCGAAATCAGTAGATCTGGTTGTAACAAATTTGTCAAGTTCAACAAAAGTGCCTGCATCAAGCAAAAGAGCGAGTCTTTCCCTTGCAGTGAGCTTCCCCTTGCTGTGCTGCACCTTTGCCTTCTCTTCCCCTCCGCCATGCTCTGCACTCTTATCTATCTGGGATAGCTTTTTGATTTTATCTTCGTGCATAGCTGTAAAATAAAATCTTGTGAAGTGATATATAAATCACGTGTGTAACGACCACAAAAATTTGGCTTATGGATCAGCGGTGTTCCCTAGCGCCTTTCACCCTTCTGAAAGCACCCATGCCGCTTGAGTAGTTCTCATAAAGCATGGTCAGTATTCCTATCTCCTCTTCCATCTTTTTGATTTCGTATTTCCCTGCATCAGGGTTCTCCTGCAACCCTGCCAGTTTCTTCTTCTTTTCGTCCAGCAACCTCTTGACATTGTCTTCGTATAACGTAGCCATGGCTACACCTGCAATAAAATCAGATTTTAATCTTTGCTGCAGCCAGTCTTTCCATAAAGGTATCACAATAGTGCTTATATGCATCTTCTTCAGAGCAGCCCTTGCATATGCACTGATTTGATACATTGGTTCTGTCGCAGACATCCACGAATTCACATTCTGAGCAACCAGCGCTCTTGCCGCACACAAAACAGGGTAGCTCGATAACCACATCATCGTTCAAAGCTTCCTTCAGGATCGTTATAAGTGAAGTTACATTAGTTTCAGTTTCTACCATGAACATCCTCTTCTGCCTGTCGTACTTGAGCCTTGCCTGCCTCATCAACTTGGAAAAAACGTCTGGGCCAACCCTTGGAAGGCCGAACCAGTCACCCAGCATGATCTTGATCACTTCTTCCCTATCCTCCCCACTTCGCTCTTTATCACATCTTCCAGTGAAGAATCCATGTTGTTCGCTGCAAGAAATTCCTTGATATCGATCTTCGACTTGGCAAGTATCATGAGCAGGTAAGGCAGGTAATATGTTGCTACTGTTCGCTTTGATGTGTGCAGCTGCTTTGCCAAGTTTGCAATGATCTCCCTGATCAGTCTTGCTTCCCTGAATACCCTGTTCATCAGCACGAATGGCACATCGTACTGGTTGTATGTCAAACCTCTGCTTTCTTTGAACAACCTGTAGGCAAGTATGGTGTCTATGTATCGCAACAATCTCCACTGCCTAGTTCTGCCCATTCGTCCAACTAAAACATCTGCATATGCAAGTGCGCCAAGCATTTCTGCAAGCCTGTCAACATCGACCTTGCTTGTAACTATGCTTGAAAACAATGCCGCAAGTTTATCCGTGCGCCTCTTTTCGCTATCGTAGCCAGCAAACCTTGGATCGTTGTAGAACCCTTCGCTTCGCATGAGTATGTCAAGTGCGTCTTCAACCTTTTCTGCCGAGAAGAAGCTTGACATAGCCCTGTCAATATCAACAGAAAAACTGACTGGGTGTAAACTCTCTGAAAATCCAGCTGTTGCAAGCGACTGTGATTCATTCAGCAGTGTTCTGACATCTCCAGAACTTGCGATAACAAGCCTTATCTTGTCACCTACGCTCAGCTTTGCATTCTCGCTCTTCAAAACATGATCCAAGTATAGAACGAGCAGCCTTGGAGGAATTCGTTTGAACTTTATCATTGTGCTGACTCTCTTCAGTTCCTTGATCTGCTCGCCAACCTCTGCATTGGCAGCCATCACTATGGGCACAGTTGGTTCCTTCAACAATGAAATTAGCGTTGCAAAACCGCCGCGGTCGCCTCGACTGCTAATGCCGTCGGCTTCATCAAGAAACAACAGTACCTTTCTGCCGAGAACGCTTGCGTTATTCAATAACGGTGGTATTATTGACTGCAGGTTTTCCTTCGTCCTGACATCGCTTGCATTGAGCTCGACCATATCATAGTCAAGTTCTTTAGCAACTGCCTTCACAAGCGTAGTCTTTCCAATTCCCGGAGGGCCAACGAGCAGAACTGGCTTGCTGCCATTCTTCCAGTTAACAAGCCATTCAAGAAAAGTTATTCTAGCCTCCTCGTTACCAACCATTTCCTTCACCTTTTGAGGTCTGTATTTTTCCGACCACATCATGCCAAGCACCCGTTCTATGTCATACTAGGTACTCCATCATAAAAGTATTGTAGACAGAAATCGGTTCAGTATAATGAAAGTCGAGCACAGCAACTTTTGCATTTACGTATTATCACTTCATAAAATCTTAAATTCATTACATTTCTAGTTTCTTTATGTCACGAAGACAGCCGACTGCACAGGACGGATTCGAAAAAGCGGTGCAGGCTGCACGAGAGGAATATCAGAATGCGTTACAGGTTGCACGGGACAAATTCGGAAAGGTGCGGCAGGCTGCAGAGAATGAATACCAGAACGCACGACAGGTTGCACGGGACAAATACATCAAGGCGGGACAGCCTGTACCGGAAGAATACGAAAAGGTGGTGCATACTATACAGGACGAATACTATAAGGTGGTGAAAGCCGCGCAAGATGAATACGATAAGGCGTATCAGGCGGCATGGACCAAATTCGAAAAAGCTGTGCAGGCTGCACGGGACAAATATGGTAAGGTGAATTAGATTGCATCAGAGTAGGTAATGTTTTCTAAATGCGTAGCCCTTGGGTAAACAGAAAGCATATTAGTTCTTTACTATCGCACTTAACTTCTGCTCAAAACCAGCAAATGGATCTGTCTTCTTCAATTCATTGTACCAGAACTGGTTGTAGTGCTTTACTGTCAGGAACAGGAAGTCAAGAAATGGTTTTGTTTCAAAGTCATCGGGAAGCATCTCTAGCGCAATCCTAGCATCTTCAAGGTATAGGTTACTCTTCCTGATTGTAAGATCAAACGCCTTCTTCACATCGTTTGTGTTGATCGCATAGTAAAGGGGCCATGAAGGAACCTTGATAGCACTATTTTTCAATGAATCTTCGATTTCGTTGCCGCATCCAACAGACTCTCCAGCTCTGGCCATGCCAAGGTAGAATATCTCCCCCAAAGGTTGCTTGCCCATTGCCATATTTCTACCCGCAGTGCCCATGATAGCTCTATACTTTTTGTAGCACTCTGCCATCTTTTCGTCTGATATTGTAGACGGTTCAAGTTTGAGTTTGTAGTCAATATACTGGCCAGCTCTGGCATCCTTGAAGCCCTCTTCGAACGATCTTAATACAGCATCACCAGCCTTGCTGATCTTGCTCCTTGCAATCTTCAAAATATATGGGTTCATCAGTTTGTAATCATCTAGGTATTCTAGATCTTCGTCTTTGTCGACTATCCTGTCCATTGGTTCACTTAGGTCAATTGCAATTATATGACCATCGATCAAAGCGTTCTTCAATTCGCTAGAAACATTCAGGTTAAGGTAAGAATTTGCACCGTCCAACAATGCATGAAAGACTGGATAGGTCATCTTTACATAGTTAGAATTCAAAATTCGCTTGACCCTATCGGTAAGTGTATTCAGATCAGAAAGCCTTGCCTTTACATCGTTTATCTTTGAACCTTCCAGCGAAAGCTCGGTTGCACCCACTTCTGCTAAGAATGAAGAGAGCGTTGAAGACGGAGTTTGATCGTTTTTTATTTCTGTGTGTAAATCTGTTACAAACCTCTTCACAAACTCTGAAAATTCCGCCTCGCTCTTCTCCTTGTAGTGCTGGAACTGCTTGTAGCCCTTGCTGTGAAACACAGCTTGTTTTAGAATCTCCTTGCCAGTTTCTGTTGTCATGAGAGCTTCCTTGGAGAATATATTTTCGTCCTTGCTGCTCATTCCGATCTACAGTTTGCTATACACTATTTATCTCTTCGTTGATAAAGGGCAAGTTACAATAAGTCTAAGAATTCTTCCTTCGTTATATCTACCTCAGCTATTATTCCTAAAAGAAGTCCCTCGCCAAGCTCTTTTCTGCTTAACTTTTTTCTTTATATCAGCTAGGTAAAGTCTTATAGCATCCTGTATATTCTTTAATGCCTCGCCCTCTGTCTTGCCTTCGCTTAAACATCCTGGAAGTTCTAAGCACTTGACTACAAAGCCTTCTTTTCCTTGAGATTTTAGTATGATATGATAAGTTTGTGTAGCCATTATAATTGCTCACTTGTGTTTTGAATATATAAGTTTGGTTGCGATGTGTTATGTAAATACTCATTGCAAGGTTTTTTAAGAGTGTGTTGCTAACATATCATATGTTTGACAACGAATCCACGTTATTCAGAGCGTCAATGCATAAGGGCGAAGAAGATTTTCATGCAAGGTATGAAGATGCTATTCTTCGTGTCAAGGAAGAACTAGGAAAAACTTATCCGATGATAATTGATGGTAAGAGGATAAATGCAGATGGTGCATTCCCCGATCTCTCTCCAATAGATACACGGGTAGTTGTAGCACACTTCCAGAACGGAAAGGCTGAACATGCATTGAGCGCAATTGCAGCTGCAAAGAAGGCGTTTAAACAATGGAGCGGGACAGATTACAAGGAACGTATTAAGATAATGAGAAGGGCAGCTGATATAATGAGCAAAAAGAAGTACGAACTTTCTGCGTTGCTGACATTTGAAAATGGAAAGAATCGATACGAAGCCATTGGCGATGTTGACGAAGCTATTGACTTCTTGCGATACTATGCCGAACAGATGGAGGTTAACAAGGGTTTTATCAAACCGACCAAGAGTGCGTACTTGGATGAAAAGAGCCAGAGTGTAATGAAGCCTTATGGCGTTTGGGCTGTAATTGCTCCGTTTAACTTCCCAATGGCTATAACGGATGGAATGTGTGCAGGCGCGATCATAACTGGCAATACCGTTGTACTGAAACCTGCCAGCGATACCCCGTTAACGGCATACAAGTTCTGCGAAATACTTGAAGAGGCTGGCTTGCCAACAGGGGTGATAAACTTCGTAACAGGTTCAGGCAGTGTCGTTGGAAAGGCGTTGATTGAGAGTGATGATGTTGATGGCATAGTATTCACAGGATCAAGGGATGTCGGTCTATCAATATACAGGCAGGCAAATGCCAAGCGACCCAAGGCAGTAATAACCGAGATGGGCGGGAAGAACCCAACGCTGGTAACCAAGAACGCTGATCTCGATAAGGCAGTTGATGGCGTTATGCGTGCTGCGTTCAGCTACTCTGGACAGAAGTGTAGCGCATGTTCACGAGTTTATGTGCATGAAAGTTTGAGAAATGAGTTTGTCGATCGTTTGGCAAAAAGAACAAAGGAGCTCAAGGTTGGAAATCCATTGAACAGGGACGTATACATAGGCCCAGTAATAAACGAAAGTGCTTATGAAAATTTCAAAAAGCATTCCGAATTGGCAAGGAAGGATGGCAAGATAGTTACTGGGGGCAATGTCGTTACAGATGGGGAGTTAAAACACGGATACTATGTACAGCCAACGATAGTGGATGGATTACCTAAAGATCATGTTCTGTTCAAGGAGGAGCTCTTCGTTCCTATCGTAGCAGTTGCAGACTACAAGGACTTTGATGAAGCGTTACGATTGTGCAATAACGTTGATTATGGTTTAACAGCTGGCATATTCAGCAACGACCAGCAAGAGGTAAAGGCGTTCCTCGACAAGATCGAATCTGGTGTTGTATATGTCAACAGAGCAAGGAGTGCGACAACAGGCGCGATGGTTGGTTGCCAGCCATTTGTAGGCTGGAAATACTCTGGCATAAGCGGCAAGGGAACGGGGAGCGAGTATTATCTAACTTTGTTCATGAGAGAGCAGAGCCAGACTACATGCACTTAAAACAACGATCTTGCAAGTAGCAGCATATTACTCGGTTTCTCCTTTAACCTTCTGACAGAATATGGAACTATCTGCCTTCCATATGGGATATATTCAGCTAATGTGAATCCTTTCTTGATCAATGACGGTTTGAGTTCGTCCCTTATGCCCTTAAGCATCTGAAACTCGAAATTTTTTGGATATTTTTTGCTCAACCTCATGGCTTCCTGAATAATCTTATCATCATGCGTTGCAATTGCAAATTCATAGCCATGTTCAAAGAGCATCTGCATCAACCTGCGATAGTTCTTGTCAACAGCAGGTTTGGAGCGAAAAACTATGCCGCTATCTTCTCTATATGCTCCCTTGACAAGTCTTACCTTTCCTCCATGTTCAAGTATCTGCATCAGGTGCACCGAACCTTCCTTGAGATATGCTTGGAATGCAAGACCAACCTTCTGGTATCGCTTCAGCAGTGTAAGATAGATGCCGATTGTGTCTTCAAGGTACCGCGAGGATTCCATGTCCAGCCAGACAAATCTGTTGAGCTTCCTAGCATGATCTATTATGTGCATTATATTATTCATGCACAGATCATGATCCCTTTCCAGACCTACCTGCGTCAATTTAGGAGATATGTTTCCATTGATACGCAACCTTTCCATTTCGTCAAGTATTGCAATGTACTCCTTTACGCTTGCATCGATATCCTCAAGACTTTCATTGTGTTCTCCTAGGTAGTTTATGATCGCGCTCATGTCATTAGCATTTGCTTCCCTTGCAGACTTCATTGCATCTTGGATGGAGTAGCCAGCAACCCACTTTTTTGCTATCTTCACGACAAGTTTTTCGAACAGTGCTGATTTGCTCTTTGGAGAACCTTTCATGCATAAAATATTGCCCTTGCTTGATATAATGCTTTGTAGTTTTCATGGTGCACTATTAGATTTAATATACGCCTGCAATTATTGACCGCTATGGCCGCAGATGATATGTTACGCGTATTGATCGAAGCGTGCTCCAAGGTAAGATCTGAAGTAAGCAAGCTCGCTGGCAGGGAGGAAGCATACGAATCGCATGGAGTCGGTGCCGGAGGCGATATTTCGCGCAAGATAGACATCGTTGCCGAAAGGGCGGTAATGGATACAATAAAGGAGCACGGTGTAAACTGCACAATCATTGCAGAAGAAGCTGGAAAGGTTGATCTTACAAATGGCAAGTCAACTGGATATGTAATCGTTGATGCCGTTGATGGCACTACAAACGCGTTAAGAGGAATACCGTTCTACTGCTGCTCGATCGCATTTGCAGATGAGAACAGGTTAAGTGCCGTGAAGTACGGCGTTGTGATGGATCTATTTACTGGGGATGTTTATTCAGCATCAAGTGGAAGAGGTGCGTTTGTCAACGGTGCCAGAATGCATGTCAAGGCGCATGGTAGCGAAGGCAGCTATTACGTTGTTGGAATGAACGTATCTGGTGTAAAGCCAGAAAAGATCGAGCAGTTGAAGCCTATAATGTCAAAGTCGAACCATATAAGGCATCTCGGTTCGAACGCGCTTGAACTGTGCATATTTGCTAGGGGACTTATGGATGTCTTCATCGATATAAGGGGCAAGATCAGGGTGACTGATATGGCTGCTGCATACCTGATAGTCAAGGAATCTGGAGGTATACTCATTTCTGAAGATGGTAAGGAACTGGATTCCGTTCTTGATGCCAACACTAGACTGTCGTTCATAGCCGCTGCCAACAGGAGAGTATTGAGCGATATAGCGCATGATGCAGATCTTAGTTTGCAGATTTGACGCACTTAGTTTTTAAATGACAGTTTCTCCACTAAAAATGATTGACTGAACAAAAGTCTGTAAAGTTGCCCAGTATTCTGACAGTTGCATACATGCTAGCAGGTATAGGTGCACTGCTCCAGATCGGAGGCGGTCACTGGGATGTTACATGGCATGCGCTTGAAAGACCAGAGACCTTCTTCACTCCCCCGCATTCAATAGTGTATTTAGGAGTTCTTCTATCACTATCGATGGGAATTCTAACCATTATATTGAGAATAAGGCACAAGTTTGAAACAAGGTTTGTAAAGTTTCTGCATTATGCGCTAATAGGTTCATTGCTGCAAGTATTTTCCGGTTGGTTTGATCTGTGGTGGCACTCCAACTTTGGGTTTGATGGATTGCTAAGCCCGCCCCATGCCGTGCTTGTAACGGGAATGATCCTGAACGCGCTAGCAGGTGCTGCTGGGCTGGCAAAAATAAACAGTATAGCAAAACCAACGCTTGCTATTAAAACAGCATCTGTTATTTCTTTCGCGGCACTATGGATGTCATCAGTTGGTATGGTAATGCTATTCACGCTTCCATTTTCGCAAGGAGAATACTTTGACTTTAATCCTGATCCAACATTTGCTGCCGTACTTGGATCTATAGCGTTACCCATCATTGGTCCGTTGATGATCATTCTAGGTTCAAGAACGATACCAATTTCTTATCCTGCGACTGCTCTAACTGCGTCATACATGGCAGTTAATGGAATTACCACCATTGCCGCACATTACGCAATAGCGCCTGCACTTCCATACTACCTGCTAAACATTCTGCTTGCTATTGCTACAGATTTTGTCTTGAAGAGAAAATTATCAGATAAAGTCAAAGCAGCACTGACTGGGGCTATCATCGGTCCCTTTTTCTACACATTGTACTTCCCTCTGGTAACTCATGCATTCAGAGAGTCTCTGGGCATTCCCGTTGAGGTCTTTGTAACCACGATATCATTGTTCCAATCAACATACCAGATCGTTATGATATCAACGTTTGCTCCTGCAATTTTCTTTGGCTTCCTAGGTGGCCTGATCGCTTATGCTATTGCGCAAAAGCTTGAAAAATAATCAGGCAATAGAATAATACATTATGAGAACCGAACTGGGCATTCTTCTGATAATGATCCTTTTGGGTTTTGGTGGCATCTATAATATTGTTACAGGAAGTTTAACTGTTCTTGAGTATTACAAGACCGAGATTGCTGGTATAGCATCTGTTGGTGCTTCGTTCAGCCTTGCTATAGGCATATTCATCTTCGCGGTGATCTATGGAATGGCGAAGAGGAAGGGATGGGCGCTTTTTCTTAGCATAGCGTTCATGTCATTTGGAATAATTGCATCCATGTTGAATATAATTTACACAAGGCTATTTGAACTGCCATCAACATTTGGTATACTAGGCTTGATACTCTTCTCTGTCGCAATCTATTATCTTACAAGACAGCATGTTAGAGCAGCATTCAAAAAGTAGCGCAAATGATTTAATCCACGCATGTAATTTAGCATTGTAGTGAGCAGAATAAATAATGAGCTTGTGCATGAAGGCCATAGGGTAGCAAGGAAGTTCTTTGGCCGCACATCGTCAAGCTATGATACTGTAGTTAACATAGCAACCTTCGGGCAGGATGCTGCATGGAAAAGAGCGATCCTTGATCTAATTCCAGCAGGTAATTACAGAGTTTTGGATCTTGCATGTGGAACAGGAATACTGACCTTTGCAATAGCAAGCAAGGTTTCGGGTGTGGTTGGGGTTGATCTTATGGAAGAAAACATCAGAGTTGCCAACAAAAAGGCCAAACAATATGGTATTGCGAATGCTGTCTTCTGCGCATCGGCAGCAGAGACGGTTCCGCAGCAGGACAACAGCTTTGATTTTGTAACAGCATCGTACCTACCGAAGTATTGTGACATCGATCTTGTTGTGAAAGAGTCTGCAAGAGTGTTAAGGAGAAACGGAGTTTTGATCATGCATGACTTCACATATCCAAGAGGCACTGCTATGAGGGGTTTATGGAATGCATACTTCAGGATACTCAGAATTGCTGGTGTGTTCACACCATCATGGAGACCAGTTTTCAATGAACTTGACGATGTCATAAAGCACAGCAAATGGGTTAATGAATTGATGTACGCAGTGAATCAACATGGATTTAGAAATATTCGATGCAAAAGTCTAACATGCGATACAGCTGCAATAGTTTGGGGAAGTAAAGCGTAAGATCATAGGTCTCTTAACGCGGCCTCTACTCCCTCCCTGTAATTAGGATATTGTAACCCAAAACCCAGTTCGTTCTTTATCTTGGTGTTCCTTGCCCGTGTAGAATATGTTAGCAGTTTGACCATGTCGGAGCCAACAGCCATCTTTGCCAAAAATGCTGGCACCTTGCCTGGTCTTTTCATTCCTAACTTATCTGCAACATAGTTAACGAATTCGTCAAATCTAGCAGGTTCGTCGTCACAAACTATGTACATGTTATTCTTGGCATTCTTTTCAGCTACCAATGATAGAGCATTTGCAACATCATCGACATGCACAAAGCTCCGATAGTAATCACCAGAGCCTGGGATCTTGAACGAGCCATCTCTTAACTTGTTCACTATAAGATCAGCAAACCATCCAGAAGGACCGTAAACATCGCCAAATATCGTTACAGTGGCAGGAAGACCGTTCTCCTTATTTGCTTGCCAGAGCATCTCTTCAGCTTTACTCCTTATCCTTGCAAAATCCGTATCGGGGTTCCTTGCTGTTGATTCGTCTATCCATGCGCCCTTGACATCGCCGAACACACCTGTGCCTTGCGCATAAACAAACAATCCTACTTTACCTTTCAAACATCCATCGATCACATTCCTCATGCCATCAACATTTACACGCTGCTGAACCTTCTTGTCCTTCTCGAGCGGATTTATTGCGGCCAAGTGAAAGAATGCTTCTACATCAAGACCTTTCAGTGCTTCGAACAGTCTATTTCTGTCAGTTATATCTGCAGTAGCAAATTCCACTTTCATATCGTGGAACTTTTGTTTCTTTTCCTCATTCCTTATCAGGCATGTTACTTCGTTGCCCTTGTTAGTTAAAGTGCGAACCAATGCGGAACCTATGAAGCCAGACGCACCTGTTACAAGGATCCTCATTTTGCTTACATCCTTGCGCACCGCTTATATCCTTTTAATCAACATTTTCGAAAAGAGTGAAATTCAAGGAAATCTAATGATTTGTGTGAGCGATGATAGCCGCATAAATGAATGGTTCGTTCCAAGATTTGGACCCATGAAATTTCGAATATTCATGGGTTTGCTTTTCCTTCCCTATACAGGAATGTGCGTTTCTTTTACAATAATAGGTTCCATGTTGGCACCTACAATATTCTGGGATAGAGTGGGAGCTATTGCACTGATCTACTTCCTAGCATTAGGGATAGCTGCTCACGCACTAGACAGCATAGGATCAAAGAAGGTTAAACCTTGGGGTACTTACTTCAGCAAAAAGCAGCTATGGATATTATCATTGTGTACATTGATACCTGCATATGCAGTTGGCATCTACTACATGGTTCTTTATGTGCCATTATTATGGATAGTTGCTATTGCAGAAGGTTTCTTTGTCTTTGCATACAATTTAGAGTGGTTCAGCGGTGTGTTTCATACCGATGGATGGTTTGCGTTTTCATGGGGCGTACTACCAGCGATGGCAGGTTTCATAATGCAAACAAATTCTGCATCACTATTAGCATTTGCAGTTGCAACAGCAATGGGCTTTGTAAGTTATGCTGAGATAAAGACATCAAGACCGTACAAAGAGCTGAAGCGTGGAAATTACGAACAAACATTATCACGAGAGCAGATATTGACTAAGATTAATCATTATGAGAGAATTCTCAAGAGTTTAAGCATAGGAACTGTTTTAGTTGCGCTTGCTCTTCTTGTATGGAGGGCTGGTGTTGCATGAAGGTAAGTATAGCTGAGGGTGATTTTGGAAGAGAGATGCTGCTCCAGTTAAAAGAGTTGGAGAAGCAATCTAAAATAAAATTAAAAAATTCGCATAAGATCCTGCTGGCAGAAATTGGGACTGTGGAACAGGTGCTGAGCATCCTACTTGACTCTCCTGTTACAGTTGAGGTAAAGAAACAGATCGTAAAGGATTACAAAATTGAACGGGATGTAGTTTTATGGGCAAAGGGTCATGATCTAGTGCATGCTATAACTGAAATTGATGTTAGAGCAATGCCCAGCGGAGTAGTTGCTGATATTAAAGAAGGAAAGTTAGGAATAGGCACGATAATAACAAAGCATAAACTGGAAACATTCAGAAGGATAGTTGAAGTAGGGTATGATTCAACGCGTAACATCGTTTATAGGATTTATGAAATTCTGTATGGTGCAGAACCTAAATTCAGAATACGGGAAGAATTCGATATAGAGAAGATAGAATGAGAAAACATTCTTATGCATTTGCCAGCGAATGATTTGCAATGAGGTTTGCTATAGTTGGTGCCGGCGTTGCAGGCAGCTTCCTAGCATCTATGTTAAAGCAAAGAGATAATGAAGTTGAAGTGTTTGAATGGTATCCAAAGGACAAGCACTTTCCAGTTTGTGCGTGGGGGGCATCGAGAAATATGCTTTCTCACTTTTCCAAAATGGCCGGTCTTAACTTTGACGACTACATATTTCATGTTGGTAAAAGAATAGAGATCCGCCTACCTAATGGCAAGGACGAATTCCTGAACTGCCTTGGGTTGGTGACATATGACAAGAAGAAGTGGGAGAACGACTTGTTGGACGGAATAAAGATCAATTACGGCGTTAGGTGCACACATGATAACTTTCCTTTTCACAAGTATGATTATGTTTTTGACTGCACCGGCTTCCATAGATCGCTGCTGCCAAAGCCAGAGGAGAAGGAACTTGTCATACCTGCATGGGAATATCTGGTTGACAATGTTCATGATGAGAAGGAGTTTTACATATTGGGATACAAGCGCGCCATGGGGTACTTTTGGTTCTTTCCGCTGGATGGTGCGAGAGCATATGTTGGCGCGGGAGATATGAATAGGGTGTACCATGGTGTGAAAGAGTTCTTCAAGGAGCAACCACAAGCAAAGATACTATCTAAAATAGGCAGGCCAATAAGGATCACGCCTCCAACAAGGATGGAACCAATTACAAATGGCAATGTGATTGGCGTTGGCGAATCTGTTGGCTGTGTATTCCCGTTGCTTGGCGAAGGTATAATTCCATCTCTCATCTGCTCCGAAATTTTGCTTGACCTGTTTGAAAATAATGAGTACAGCGGGAAAGAGTACAGGAAGCGACTCTTCAAGAAGCTAGGTTACTACGATGATGTTTACCAAGTTATAAAATTAAAGATGCAAGGAAAGTTAAGCACGATTAGGCACTTCAAGCTGCTTTACAGCTTATACAAACATATGAAGAAGGAAGAGAAGCGTTTTGGCTTCGAGATAAACATGGAGAAACTCGTAAATCTGTTGAACGCACTCTGAACGAAGAAGGTTTGTATGTTACTTTTTGCCTTTACCGTTTCCGTTACCTTTTCCATTGTTTCCAGCTCCAGTATTTTTTTCATGTTCATTATTTCCTTTAGTTTTTGAACCAGCTGAATTTTTGTCTTTTTCACCATTATCTTCGCTACTCTCCTCTGATCCGCCTTTGCCACCAGATTTACCTTTGTCATTGTCTTCATTCTCCTTATGGCTACCTTTTCCTTTATTACCACCATTGCCCTTCTCAGAGTTTCCAGTGTCATTACTACTGTCTTTTCCAGAATTGCTATTGCCTCCGCTGTTTCCTTTCTCATGTGAACCGCCAGCACTTCCCGGACCAGAATGTCCAGAGTTCGGGACTCCATCTTCTTCATGCTGGTAGCCGTTGCAGAACTTTATATCTCCCTTAATTATATTAGCAAATTGCTTAAGCTGATCCATCTGCCCCTCTGTCAGCGAACCATTTTTCTTCTTTGCGTTTACTTGGTTGATAAACGCAGTCAGTTTCCCACAAGCAGCCGCATCGTTGTTGGGATTGTTATCATTCAGTATCTTTGCAACTCCTTTCAATGGCGCAGTTAAGCTCGTCTTGACACCTTTAGGAAGGTTCATAGCGTTAGTCATGGTGATTAGGTTCTGGGTAGCTTGTGCTTGGTTTGGTACTGGTGCCTGATTACCACCTGTTGTACTCTGCAATGTCACAGATACTGATGCCATGGCTTTGTTTCCAGCAATGTCTTTTGCTGTAGCTTTGATCGTGTGGGTACCATTTGCTAATGTTGTCTGGAGTGTCCATTTTCCTGTAGCTGCATCGAAACTAGCAGTGCTTGCTTGTCCATTATCTATAGATACAACTACCAAAGCTACACCATTTGCATCCGATGCTGTACCGTTTATTTTCACACTTGTCGTGGTAATGATGGCATTATTTGTGGGTGATGTTATGCTGACCAATGGTGGCGTAGTATCGACTATGAAGGATACTGTAGCTATAGCAGTATTGTTAGCCAAGTTTGTCAAGATTGCCTTGGCGGTATGATTTCCCTGCGCGAGAGTAGCTGGATCAGACTTCCAGATACCTGAAGTTATGTTAAATGAGGCTGACAACTGCATTCCTGCGTCTATGGATACCTTGACCGACTGCACGTTGGATGGATCGTTAACCGTGCCCGTTATCGTGACATTTGTCGAGTTAAGTTTGGCGCCGTTCACAGGAGATGTTATGGTTATTCCGGTTAGTGTGCGAACCGTTATTGTTACGTTAGCTTTATTCGTATTGCCTGCCATGTCAGTAGCCTTTGCTGTAATAGTGTGAGTTCCATTGGCAAATGTTGCACTGAACGACCAAGATGTGGTGCCACTAGCTAACGTGAAAAGACCATTATCTATTGATACATGAACTGATGCTATACCATTAGCATCCGCTGCAGTGCCTGTTATGCCAACATTGGAAGTGTTCAGATTGGCATTATTGGCTGGAGATGTTATGCTTACTGTAGGTGCTGTTGCGTCCATTATTACACTAATACTTGTAGAAGATGTATTGTTAGCGCCATCTTTTGCCTTTGCTGTTATAGTGTGCGAACCCTGTGCCAGTGTTAACGCCTTTGTCCATGCGGTATTGTTCAGCGCAGCGTTGCCCTGAGATATATTATCTACCAATATTTCAACCGAGGTTACAGTAGCATCCGAGACAGTACCGCTTACAGTAATACCAGTTGTGTTAAGTTTGGCGCCGTTTAGAGGCTGGGTTATGGTAACCGATGGAAGTATGGTATCTACCACAGTTACGGTAGATGAATCTGATGCGGAATTACCAGCATCATCCGTAGAAGTAAATGTCACAGTTGTTATTCCCAGAGGGAAGAGCGCTGGTGCGTTGTTGGTCACTGTTGGGCTAGGATCTATTGCATCCAAGGTTAGAGCACCAGCTAGGAATGCGATAATACTGGGATGAGTGCTAAAGGCGCCCCCGGCTGTATTAGCCTGCACGGTTATTGGCAAAGGCGCACGTATGCTTGGAGGTGATGTGTCAACTACAAAGTTAACACTTGCAGAGTGAGTATTACTGGCATTATCCTTTGCCGTGGCCATAACACTATGTGCGCCTTGAGCTAATAGTGCCAAAGTCATACTCCAAGATACGGATGTGGCATTGGTTGGAGTAAGTACAGCGTTGCCTTTGGATACGTTATCAAGGAATATTTCAACGGATGTTACGTTAACATTGTCACTAGCCGTGCCCGTAACAGTCACGTTTGCTGTATTCAGGCTAGCACCAGCAATAGGCTGTGCTATGCTGACTGAAGGTGCGGTAGTATCTGGTGGTACTTGACCTACTACAAATGTATTTCCTGGTATAAGTAGGATAGCGGCTATTGATGCCGCAATGCTTACTTGCAAGAGCCTCTTTTTGTTCATTGCTTGCTCGCGATATATTGTAAAAGTGCAAAGTTAAGGAACCCTGCGAAGAGAATGGAACCTGATAGGAATTCAAACAGGAACGCATGTTTCGGATTGAACTAAGGTAGTTACTGAAAATTTGAAGATGCGGCAGTGCTCATGACATGTAATTTTGCAATATTTGACTCTTGTGAGGTTAAATGATATTCGGTAAAGAATTAAAAAGACCTGGTATCTGCGGCTCCGAGTTTATGGCGCCCTTCGGCGGAATCACCAAAATGATTCCTTGGCCGGGATTTGAACCCGGGCCGCAGGCGTGACAGGCCCGCATACTAGACCAGGCTATACTACCAGGGCGCAGATATAGTGCCATTCTGTTGCCACTTTAAAGTTTTCTCTTTCAGATAAAACAACTTGTAGCATAATTCCATTAAAGACTAAAATTATAGCATCAGCGACAAGTGCTGGGGCCCGTAGCTCAGCCAGGTAGAGCACCGGAAGTAATGGTGAAACTTTTAACTTGGCTGAAGAGATCCGGGGGTCTCGGGATCAATGCCCGACGGGCCCGCCATCATTTTGGTAACGGTACCTATTTTCTGACGATGACTTTTCCGTTTGGTAAAGTTCCAAGATACCACCAACCCTCTGATATGAGATGTTCTGCTTCATCTGCATTGAAGACGATGATCATAATGCTTAAATCATTTAACTAGGTAGACAGCAACATGCTGTCAAAGCATGCTAGACTTTTGATTGCCAGTTCCAGTCTGATACTTCTGATATTAGGAACTATCATAACCCCCTTGCAAACTCTTGCACAGACAGATCCGTCTCTTCCCGTGATAGCTCCTGCAGCAACTGGACCATCTGCAGGAAAGCCAACAGACTCTGTCGCAGGTCAAGTAGTAGTAGGTCTAAAGCAACCAGATCCCCAGTTCGATAAACAAGTTGAAGCTAGGGGCGCTAATGTTTTAGCTAAGATAGAACCTCTAAAGTCATTCCTCATAGGAGTTCCAGTTAATGCAGAAGATGCATTCATCACTGCCATTAAGAAGAATCCTAACGTGCAATACGCAGAAAGGAACTTCATTGTAAGCGCTGTCTTTGACCCAAATGATACGTACTGGAGCTACCAGTGGAATATGAGGATAGTGAAGGCTAATAGCGCTTGGGATACTCAACTTGGAAAACAAACAATTGTTGTGGCTGTCGTTGATACAGGAGTCAAGTATAGCCATCCTGACCTTTCGGGTCGCGTAATCAACGGATATGACTTCATTAATAATGACCCTGATGCCATGGATGATCATTGGCATGGAACGCATGTTGCTGGTATTGTTGGGGCTATCACGAGCAATGGAATAGGAGTTGCAGGCTTGGCCCAAGTATCGATATTGGCTGTGAAGGTTCTTTCTGCCAGTGGATCTGGAACAGACTGGACCGTTGCTCAGGGCATAACATACTCCGCTGACAATGGTGCCCATGTCATCAATCTAAGCTTAGGATGCTACTGTACCTCCCAGCTAATGGAGGATGCAACCAACTATGCTTATAATACAAAAGGCAAACTTCTTGTAGCTGCAGCAGGTAACGATAACACCAATACTAGGCTTTATCCTGCAGCGTACAATAATGTTATAGCCGTTTCTGCCACGAATAATAATGACAAGAAAGCAAGTTACAGTAACTGGGGCGATTGGATAGAGCTTTCAGCTCCAGGTGGTGATACCATAGGGGGACCTTACGGGAAGACCTATGTTCTTTCGACCTATCTCAATGACAATTACGCATTTGCTGCAGGCACTTCTATGGCCTCTCCTCATGCAGCTGGTGTAGCAGCACTAACCTTGTCTCAATACCCGACATTAACAAACACTCAACTTAGGACCCATCTCGCTAGTACTGCTGATGATCTAGGAAACGCAGGCTGGGATCAATACTTTGGATATGGAAGGGTAAATGCTCTTAACGCTGTTCAAACTGTGCCACAATCAACATCGCATGATGTTGCAGTTACAGCAATAAACGCACCCCTGTCGGTGGTCAAGGGAGATCTGGTTAGCGTTGGAGTTAATGTCGAGAATCAGGGTGCATTCAGTGAGACATTTAGTGTTACTTTGGACGATGCGACAGCTGCAGTTAACATAGGGACACAGTCTGTCACTCTAGCTGCTGGTGCATCGACAACATTAAACTTCTCCTGGGATACAAGTACTTCTACTGCGGGAGATCATACACTCAAAGCTACAGCGAGCACAGTTAGCGGAGAGACCGATACTGCAGATAATACAAAGTCTGTTATAGTAGCAGTTAAGGAGCCTGTGCATGATGTAGCGATAAGTCCCTTAACTGGTGCTCAGTCATCCGCAAATCAAGGTACTATCGTTACCGTTGATGTAGCCGTACGGAACACAGGCAGCTTTGCTGAGACTTTTGATGTTGTTCTAAACGACATCACAATTGGCGCAACTATAGGCACGAAGTCGGTATCATTGGCTGCTGGGGAGTTCAGGTTTGTTCCATTCAACTGGGATACAACAAATGCGATTCTTGGAAATCACAATCTAGAGGCCAAAGCTGGTCCCGTTACGGGTGAAACCAATACAGCTGATAATACAAAGAGTATTGTCGTTAGCATAACTTCGGGTGCAACATTGCAGGAGCTCGGCCTAGGTTTAGATCCCTCAATTGCCATTGATGGTCAGAATGTTTTCGTTGCATGGCGCGACGCAATAGGTGCTTTATGTTCCGGGGGCTCGTGCTTCAACGATGTCTTCTTCATAAAGAGCGCCAACAATGGTCAGACTTTCGGTGCGAAGATAAACGTGAGCAATGATGTCGGTTCCTCGCTCTATCCGCTCGTGGCAACAGCTGGAACCAACATTTACATAGCTTGGCAAAGTTCACCTTCGTTTGATCCAGAGGACATCTACTTCGCACGCAGCATCGATGGAGGCTTAACCTTCAGCTCACCCATCAACCTAAGCTCGAACGGGGGATTTTCTAGGTATCACATGATAGCTGCAGAAGGTAGTAATGTCTATGTAGTATGGCAGGATGATACACCAGGCAACACTGAGATCTTCTTCAGCCGCAGCATAGATTATGGAGCTACGTTTGGGCCCATCATAAACCTCAGTAGTAGCTCTGCAAGTTCGGGAAGTATTTCTATGTCACTCACCGGTGGTGCAATCTACGTAGCTTGGATAGAGGGCGAAGCTGTGCCCAATGGTATGATAGTTCGACGTAGCATTGATGGAGGAGCTAATTTTGAAGAAAGGTACATCATTGCTGCCAAGCCAGGCTCTAGGGTTATATTCGATAACAATAACGTATACGCTGTATGGCTAGAGAAGGTACCTAAGGTAAAGAGTACTCCTTCAAACTGGGAGACATTCTTCGCCCGAAGCACTGATGGTGGCGTAACTTTCAGCCAAGCGGTAAACCTTAGCAACAATCCAACCGAATCTCGCTATCCAGACATAAGCGTCAGCGGAAGTAATGTGTATGTAGCTTGGCAGGATGGTGGAGGCAATTACATAAAAGGAGTATATGACTGGAGCTCTGACTTATTCTTAGTAAAGAGCGTCGATTCGGGCCAAACGCTCCAACCCGCAGTAAAAGTGACGGATGCAGTGTACTTTACCACAGGAATACCTAGTTTCGATCTGGCCTCCACACTAGGTAATGTAGACTTCGTTTGGTATACGATCGACCCGAACGACCCGTATGCGACAACGTATAAAGTATATCTCAAGCGCTAGTTCGTTTCCTCCTTACAATCCATAAAGGTCTGAGTTCCTCGGGCTTACAAATGGGGCTTTTTGTCTTCTTGTATTCTTTGGCTGGCTAGGATAAAGATTCTGTGGATGCTTGGAATTGTGCGTGAACGGTTCTAAGGTGGAATGGTTGTATAGGTAGCATACGAACTTTTCCTTCCCTAAGAGCTTACTAGTCTACCTCAAACACTGATACGTAACGCAGCAGTTGCCCGTTTCTCCACATTACTTTCTTTACGATAATAACTTGTGGACATTTTTCGGGATAAGCTTTGACGGAAATAAAAGTTGGGTAGGTTCCGTCACCATTTTGGTCACGGGCCCCGACGGGCCCGCATATCTTACAATCTAATAGCATGAAGTTCGGTTTAAGGAAACCTTAAATGTGAAATTGTACAGTAATCGAATAATGACAGCACAGACAGAACTAAAAAAGTTGGAAAAAAGGGTAAATCTATTATCTAAAGCTCTACATCTGTTGCTTTTCGAAGAAAAGGAAAAAGTCTCGAAAAAGGAGGCCTATGAAATAGAACAGAGGTTATCTGCTTACCTGAAAGGAAAGAAGAATCAGTTTGTAAATTTGGATGATATCTGATAGAACTTGGAAATGATTTGGAAAAAGATATTTGAGGCATAACAGAGCAATGAATACTATGAATGAGAATAATCTGCAGGTAGCAACGTTCGCGGCAGGGTGTTTCTGGGGAGTCGAGGAGACCTTCAGAAAGATAAAGGGCGTTAAATCAACTATGGCAGGCTATACCGGAGGGACGTTCAAAAACCCCACATATGAGGACGTCTGCACCGACGAGACCGGACATGCAGAAGCAGTGCAAATACAGTACAATCCGAAGGAAGTTTCCTACGAACAACTCTTTAAGGTATTCTGGTCAATTCACGACCCAACGACAAAGAACAGGCAGGGTCCTGACATCGGGTCACAGTATCGTTCCATGATTTCCTACCATACCCCTGAGCAGGAAGCGCTTGCAAGAAAGTCAAAGGAGGAACTCGAGAGATCGGGAAAGTTCAAGAAAAAGATTGTGACTGAAATCGTACCAGCATCGATATTCTATAAAGCTGAAGAATATCATCAGAAATACTATCAGAAGAGAGGTGGCGGTATCTGCTATATACAGACTACCGAAGAGGAAATCTTTTAGGAACTTATCGGAACATCTAGGCAATGGATCTAAAGCCAGTTTGCTAATTCATGCCTCGCAAACCTTCTAGTACCATATTTTTGATTTCATCCGACAATCCATATTTATCCAGAACAGAAGAGGGTTCCTTCAGTAGCATGTTCCTGAATTCGGGATCCTTCGCAGCCTTGGCAAAAATTTCGTTAATGATTTGAATCTCCTTCTCGTTGATTTCTTCCATACAACATCAAATTGCTGAGGAATTATATATTTGTAATAATGAAGACATTAATAACCAACTGCAAAAGTAAGTTTGTATGCCACACATTAACAACGATTCATCTCTTGAACTGCAGAGTCGCAAGAAATGGACAGCAAAAGGCACCTCAAGAATTGTACCTGTTAGCGACACGCTAAAAAAAGTAGTACCTGTAGCAAAGCAGATTGGTGTAACAAGGCTTGCCGATATAACTGACATGGACGTATTAAGGATACCAAACTATTCAGCAGTTCTTCCTGGCACCGAAGATTACATATGGGTATACAGTGGCAAAGGACCGACAAGAGCACATGCAAGGGCAAGCGCGTTGATGGAATGTGTGGAAAGATACTCTTCGCTCCCCGGAACTGCTGCAAGGCATTACATCACTGGGACATATGAAAAACTCGCGAAAGAGTATGGGAGGGAGAATGTTTTGCATCCAGATGATGTGCTGGAACCATTGAAGTTTGAATACAAGGATCACATGCAGATGGACTTTCTTGAAGGCATCGATCTCTTCACAAATGATAAAATACTTGTGCCTGCTGGTATTGCCTTATCAAGATATGAACCAGTTAATGCAAGCGTAAATCCGTTTCAATTTTCTCATACAAACGGTCTTGCGTCTGGAAATGTGCTGGAGGAAGCGATCTGTCATGCCATCTGTGAAGTGATCGAAAGGGATGCTGTAAGCTTGGCAGACCTTAGGTCAAGTGCAATACCATTCCATGTTCTTAGAACCATGACAGAGGCTTTGCGATATAAAGGATTAAACGTGAATTCGTTACGGCCTGATCTTTATGTTGACGATCCAGATCTTTTTCCAGAAGTCGATGTCTCTGGTGTAGAGTTTCCTTATGCGAGATCTCTAATCAATAGATTCAATGAAGAGAATATTCCGTTGCTGATAAAAGATGTAACTACAGATATTGGCATTCCAACATTCATTGCTACCAGCGTGCAGTGGGTGACGCATGATTACGGTTACCTTGCAGAAGGTCATGGGACGCACCCAGATGCGAGAATTGCACTTGTGAGAGCTATAACCGAGGTTTCACAGACTAGGGCTGCAAACATTCAGGGTGCTAGAGATGATCTTCGCAGGATGAACTATGAGATGGGTAACACTGCAGAGACAAAAGCTTGGCAGTTCATGCATTCAAAGAGTAAGAAAGATTTTGGTGCCATGAAGACCTTTGAAAACATCGATATCCTTGATGACATTCATCTATTGCTAAAGAGTCTTGAAAATGTTGGCCTGAAAAGAGCAATAGTAGTTAACCTAACAAATCCTGATATTGGGATCCCAGTGGTTAGAGTGATAGTTCCTGGGTTGGAGACCTTCAAGGTTACCAAAGGTGTCATCGGGAGTCGTGCAAGGAAGCACTTCCCAAGGCCTAGGATGTGAAATTATGCTACCAGTAATATTTCTCGGCCCAAGTTTGAGCGTGGAAAAAGCCAGAAAGATATTCTCGCTAGCAGATTACAGACCGCCTGCAAGGAAAGGAGATTTCCTGAAGATCGCAAACGAACAGAATGATGCTGGTTTTGTTGGTTTTATCGATGGTGTCTTTCTGCAGGATTATCCTCCCACGCCGATCGAAGTATATACGCTTTTGCAAAAAAAGAACTTAACAGTTGTAGGAGCGGCGAGTTTGGGTGCGTTGCGTGCAGTAGAACTTGAAAGGTTTGGAATGATTGGCATTGGCAAGATCTTTCAACTCTACAAATCTGGCAAAATAGAATCTGACGACGAAGTGGCAGTGACATTCTCAGAGCAGGATTACAAACTCCAGTCTGAAGCGCTGATCGATATACGCTACACATTGTATTGGGCAGTCAAGGATGGGGTTGTACAGCATGAGACAAAGAATATGCTGGTAAAGATAGCAAGGCAGATCTACTTCCCGGCAAGAAATTATGACGAAATTATTGAAAGGGCAATAGCTAATGGTACTGTTGAACAGGAGGAAATTGAACGATTGAAAGGTTATCTGGTAACACATAGAAGGAGTCTGAAGGAAGAGGATAGTGTTGGACTCGTTGAACTCATAAAGAAGCAATACCTTGAATCGTTAAAATAATGTGTCAGCTTTTCTGCTTATAACCTTAATCTGGCAGAACCGATCATACTCGAAGTCCATAGATACTATTAATACTAGATGCATCAAAATTTAGAATAACATATGGGCTTCGGTAGATTCCTGCTCAAACGCTCAATCAACATGGTTATTGTGCTTTTCTCTACACTGCTGATAACACTAGTATTGGTTGGCCCTACAATGGACAATATACTGAAACGTTCAGTTGAGCTGGACGTTAGGAATGAAATAATCAACAACAAGGCACTTGTTGCGAGTTTTAAAGACCCGAAGGAGCTGGACAATTACATCAAGAGCCAGATAGAGATAAGAACAAAGGCAATAGGCCTTGATGAGCCATGGTACTCGCCAAAGAGGCTATGGTTCACAATGCTGAAGATAATGAGCCTTGATTTTGGCAGGGCGTACTTCTTGACAAGCGAGTCAGGCTCAGCGAAAGTTGTTGATATAATATCAGAAAGACTGCCCAGAACTGTACTGCTGTTCACAACTTCGACAGCTATCATATCCGTGATCGGACTTTACTTAGGTGCTTTTTCAGCAAGCAAAGTTGGTTCAGTAATAGATAGGCTAACCTCAAGTTTTGCTGTAATCAGCAGCAGCTTCCCACTCTGGTGGACTGGCATGCTTATGATACTTGTGTTTGCCTTCATTTACAACATATTTCCTGCTAGAGCTACGCCATTGATACCTGCTTCAGATCCATCATACCTCTTTGCACTGCTTTACCACATGACACTACCGCTGATAACTATAGTCTTGATAGGTTTTGGTGCCTGGGCATATGTAGTCAGGAACTTCGTTATTGGCATACTTAATGAGGATTACATCATGGTGAAACGTGCAGAAGGAATACCCGAGAGGAAGGTTATTTACTCGCATGCTCTGAAGAACGCAGCACCGCCAATAATCACAGTGCTTGCACTTGGATTATCAGGTTCGATTGGCGGCGCAATAATTTCTGAAGCGGTATTTGACTGGCCTGGTATAGGGAAGCTTTACTTCGATGCAATCAGTGTTCTTGACATCCCGGTAATAATAGGCCTAACGTATGTTACAACAGTTGTCTTCCTGATCAGCATATTCATCGCAGATCTGATGTATGGATTATTTGACCCGAGGGTGAGGATAGGATGAGCGTAGTTTCTTGGTCCGAAACGTGGAAGGAGTTCAAGAGGAGCAAGATCGGACTTGCTGGTCTGGCTATATTGGCAATACTTGCAGGTGTGTCAATAGTTGCCATTACAACGATTCCGCTTGATACATTCAAGCAGTGGCAGAATCCATCACAATGGACGAGCTATCCAAGGGCAGCAATGCCATCATGGACAAACTTCTTTGCAGGTGAAAAGTTGCCAGAACATATGATACTTCGTGACGCACAAGTTGCTGAGCAGGCAAGCGATGGCATAACTGTAGTTACACACACATACACCTTTAATT
>Ga0137829_11952549_pt1 | contig 27731 bp, 23 predicted proteins | sample OV2TP2_FD_97737 | JGI IMG/M metagenome (GOLD analysis project Ga0137829, IMG submission 97737) | reverse complement strand
GAATTTATCTTCAATGCTGATTTGCGCCGGCTGATTCTTCTGAAGGGGTAACGGAGTTTCAGTCAAACTTGTTTCTGTCTTTTCTTTTGCATTCGGTTTTACCGCCAATGTTTCCGTCCGTCCGGCTTCACCTGTTTTTTTTACCGGCGGGAAATCAGGCATTGAAGCAATAGCCGCCACGCTGTCAATCAGGTCCGGCTTATTGGCGCCGCTTGTATAATTATCAATAATGAAATCCCATTCATCGCAGAACACAGGTGTTGTTGTTTTTTCAAGATGCACAGGTCCTTTAATATCCTCCCGGTCATTTTTTAAAAAAGCATTTCCGTCGAGGAACATTTTGTCGCTGCCGGGACAATTAAAATCTGCGACGGAGAAGTAAGGAATTTTACCAGGGGAACCCAGGCTGTACCTGCCGGTTTTTTCTTCAAGCAACTGGTCGTCCCACCACAAGGCCTGGTTGGTATTTGCGTCAAAATATCCCCTGATAGAATAACGGCGGTAATTGTTTGCCGATTCAAAATAATACGAAGTGCCCAACAGGCTGTCGCCCTTCTGAATTATTTTCAGTTCGGTTTTTTTCTTATTGATGCGGCCGGTCCATACGCCGGTAATCATTTGCGCATGGCAATTTTCAATAAAAAAGAGAGCAGCCAGCAAAGTAGCTGAACGGATAGGTAAGTATTTTTTTTGCAGGCATATCTGCCACCGGGTCATGTGTATAAAACGGGTAAAAAGAATAAATATTTTAACCTGCTGTTTTAAAGGAAAGACCACTTTTTCAGCCTTGATTCAGAAAAAAAATTAGTCAGAAATGAGGGCCGGTTTTTTTTAAAAGGGTTTTGTTTGAATAATAAAAAAAGCACTAACTTAGGTCGCTGTTAACAGAGCGATAATTTTTATTACCAAAACAAATAACTGCCTATGTCAGCTCTTTACCCGTTTCGATTAACGACACCCTTCAGAAAAACAGGGAGCAGGAAACTCAGCCCGGTATTCAAGTCTTTATTTTTTGTAATCATTGCCAGCATTACGATGCACGCCGCCATGGCCCAGGAGCCATCGAAAGAAGAGCAGGTAAAAAAAGAAGCTGAACAGAAAAAGCAGGAAGCCGCCCTGATGGAAGCCAAGCTCAGGGCAAATCCGAAATTATCATACAGAATTGCGGGAACAAACGAGCAACAGCCCCTACAGTTATCGGATGAAGAAGAAAAAAGAACAGCCAATGAAAAAGAAGCATTGGAAAAAGCAAGAGCTGCCGCTAAAATGCTGGAACAGGCCAAGCAAGGCGCTTCACATCCCGGGGTTGAATATACCGTTTACACCAATCAGCAGGGCCAGGTAGAATATAAAGTGACTAATGCCGGTAAAGAGATTTACAAACATCAAATCACTGCCTCAGGCAGTGTATATAACCGCAAAGTGCAGGCTGAAAAAGAAGCGATTTACAGCTCGAACGTGTTGAGAAAAAATCCTGCTTATCCGCAGGATGCACTGCAGGCAGAAATCAATGCGCTGATCAATTCCGCTAATACAACTGCGAGAAATATTTTTTCAAATAATAACCAGCGTACACAGCTTGATTATACTTTCAATGGCGGTGGAGGCACCATTCCCAGCAGCGGCAATGCCACACCTTATCCAGCCACCATCTCAGTGAGTGGAGTGCCACTGGGCGCCCTGGTAAAATCAGTTACTATCAACGGATTGAATCATACATGGGCCGACGATGTTGACATTATGGTGCAATCACCCTCCGGCACCAATGTGATACTGGTATCTGATGCAGGTGGAAGCGCAGACTGGATTAATCATAATTACACATTTAATGATGCAGCTGCACTGTCACTCGACGACAATGCCGTACTGCCATCTGGCACCTATAAACCCACCAATTTTGGCACACCCGATAATTTTCCTGCACCCGGCCCCGGAAGTATAACCCAACCACTACCGACTTTATCCACTTTCGGAAATGGCAATCATAATGGCACATGGAATTTATTTATAGTAGATGACCTGGGCGGCGATTTGGGTAACTGGAGCAGCTGGAGCATTACATTTACAGATCCTCCAACCAGTTGTTTCCCGATTAATTTAACCGGTCAGCCATCCAATGCAACCGTATGTTCGGGGGCTAATACATCGTTTACAGTAACCGCCACGCCTTCGGGCATCAATTACAACTGGCAGGTAAATACCGGTTCAGGGTTTACTTATTTGACCAATACCGGTGTTTATTCAGGTGTTAATACACCCACATTAAATATTACCGGAGCATTGACGTCCATGAATGGCTATCAGTACCGCTGTGTGCTTGTATGCCCTGATGGCGGATTACCTGAAATATCTAACCCTGCTACATTAACGGTTCTCACATCGCCATCACCTCCGCCGGTAACGCCAACAAGTGCAGCCATATGCCCCGGAGGAAGCCAGGCAATAACTGTGGGAGGTGGGCCGACAACCAGCTTTGGTGGCGGCCCGGGTGTAACTATTCCCGGAATTGGCACCAGCGGTCCGGGAGCTCCCTATCCATCCACCATTGCAGTTGCCGGATTACCTGCAATTACCGTTGTGCAATCAGTAACTATAAATGGATTTTCTCATACTTTCCCCGATGATGTAGATATATTACTCCGGTCGCCATCAGGAGTGAGTGTAGTATTGATGTCGGATGTGGGTGGAGGTACAGATGCCACAGGGCAAAACTTCACATTCAGTGATGCAGCAGCTTCATTAATGTCTGATGCAGCATTTAATGCAAGCGGAACATACCTTCCCACAAATATAGGTTCGAGCGACACCTGGGCAGCACCTGGCCCGGGTGCAATAACCCAGGCAACACCCTCACTTGGTTCTTTTGGTGCAGGAAATAATAATGGCGTGTGGGAATTATTTATTGTAGATGATGTGGGTGGCGATATTGGCGCCATTACCGATTGGAGCATTACGTTTGCTGAATTGGGTCAGGGTATCTTCAGCCCGGTTGCAGGGTTGTTTACCGATGCCGGCCTTACCACTTCTTATACTGCCGGCACACCTATAAGTGTGGTTTATGCATCGCCTGCTTCTACTACTACTTATGGAGTAATTGTAAATGACGGCACCTGCAATTCGGCGCCGACAAATGTTACCATTACTGTAAACCAGGTTCCGGCCATAACAGGTCAGCCTGCAAGCAGAAATGCCTGTGCTGGTGGCACAACGACATTTTCTGTAACAGCCACGGGTACCGGTCTTACTTATCAATGGCAGGTAGATATGGGCAGCGGGTTTGTAAACATCACCACAGGTTCACCCACCAACCCAAGCGGATTTATTTACACGGGTCAAACAACGGCAACACTTACCATCAGCGATGTGCTGCCTACTTTGAATAATTATAAATACCGTTGTATAATTTCAGGCGCCTGCACGCCGGCAGCTACTTCAAATGAAGCCACACTGACCGTAAACAGCCTTCCTTCAGTTTCTGTTTCCAAAAACAACCAGTGTGCTCCTACCGTATTGACAGCATCCGGCGCTAATACATATACCTGGTCGCCTGCAAGCGGATTAAGTGCCACTACCGGTGCCACCGTTACGGCTAACCCCACATCAAATACCACATATACAGTTACAGGCACCAATACAGCAACCGGTTGTCAGAACACCACTACTGTTGATGTGAAATTCACGCCACCGGTTCCTGTGGTTTCACCGGCAGCGCCTGTTATTTGCGCCGGAGCAATTCAGCCCTTATCCATTACCTCCTCATCATTGCCGCCGGTTGCAAACACTACTTCATCGGGGCCTATTAGTGTTTCATTCACTCATCTAACTCCTCCTGCTGTAACCGGGCTGAATGTGTCAGGAGTAACCGGGGCTGTACAAAGTGTAAGTGTCAATTTCAATATCACGCATACATGGGATGGTGATGTGACAATTAACCTGCAGGCGCCGAATGGAAATATTCTGAATCTTGTGAGAGAGCGAGGCGGATCCGGAGATAATTTTACCAATACAACCATCAGCTCTACTGCAACAACACCTGTATCATCCGGTACAGCACCGTTCACAGGCACTTATTTGCCCGATGGTATCAATGGAGTTGGTGTGGCGCCTTATCTTTCCAATGTAACAACATTTGCAAGCTTGTTCTCTGTTCCGAATGGCACATGGAACCTGATTGCATCTGATGCATTTGCCGGTGATGATGGAATTATTACTTCCTGGTCGATTACCATCAATTATGCAACACCCGATGCCGGTGTATGGACTCCAGTAACAGGATTATTTACTGATGCAGGCGCCACTACTCCTTATGTGGCAGGCACAGCGGCAAACACGGTATATGCAAACCCGGCGGCAACTACTACTTATTCGGTTACAGTTACCAATAGCAGCACAGAAACCAAAACATTCTCAGCAGGTGGCGCTGTCACTATACCTGCAGGAGCTCCGGGTTCCAGCCCTGCAGGGCCGGGTGATCCTTATCCCGATTTAATTGTTGTATCAGGATTACCCTCCAATGCTGTGGTAAAATCAGTTGGCCTGAAGGGAATGAAACATTCTTTCCCCGACGACATTGATATTGTACTGCAATCGCCAACAGGCGAAAACGTAATATTAATGTCGGATGTGGGCGGCAGTGTTGATATAACCGGGCAGAGCTACACATTTGACGATGCCGGAAACCTGATGGCCGATGCCGCATTGAATGCCACGGGCACTTACAGACCAACTAATATTGGTGCAACGGATGTATTCCCTGCACCGATTGGCTCACTTACACAGGGCACACCGTCATTATCCATGTTTACCGGCGATCCAAACGGCACATGGAAATTGTTTATTGCAGATGACTTGAGTGCGGATGTAGGCTCGCTCAGCAGCTGGGAAATTACATTCCTGATTCCTGGCCCGGTAAATTGTACATCGGCTCCGCGTACGGTTACCGTGACTGTGCATACAGCGATTGTGTTTACAACCCAACCGGCAAACAGAACGGTGTGCCAGAACGATAATGTAAGTTTCACTGTGGCTGCCACAGGCACTATTCAAACAACACAGTGGCAGGTGAGCACCAATGGTGGTACAACATGGACTAATATTGCCGGCGCCACTTCGACTACTTTAACTTTAACTAATGTACAACCGGTAGTGTCACCGGCGCCGAACCGTCAGTATCGCTGTGTGATGTCGAATACAGGTTGCGGACCGGTAAATTCAAATGCGGCAATACTTATTGTAAATCCGCTGCCCACGGTAAGTCTCAGTTTGAACCCGGCAGGTCAAACACAACTCAGACCCGGAATGCTGACAACGGTGACTGTAAATTCCAACCCGGCCGGCTCTACCTACCAGTGGTTTGTAAATGGTGTACCCAATGGCGCCATTACCGGTTCATCTTACACAGTGGATGCTTACCATCTCGGCACCTATTCAGTAAGAGTAACCGATGTGAATGGTTGTGTAAATACAACTTCAGGTGTCACGTTCACCGCCTTGCCATCATCCAACCTGTTCATTTATCCCAACCCGACCAGCGGTGCCTTCTATGTATCTTATTATGTAGAACAACCCGGATCGCCGGTTACAGTGAATGTAATTGATATGAAAGGCAGAAAGATTATTGAACGCCACGAAGTGACAACCGGCCCTTATCACAGGATTGATTTCAGCGCCGGCGGGCTTGCTGCCGGGGTGTATGTAATCGAATTCCGCAACCCGGCTGGCGAGCGGCTGGCTGCAGGCAGGCTGGTGGTAACAAGGTAATGGGTAATTTACTACTTATACTCAGTCCCGCCAATCCGGCGGGACTTTTTTTACTTTGAAAAAAATTCTGAAGATGATGAAAGCCGGATTTGTGCAGTTGATTAATAAGAACAAATCAACATTTCACCCACTGGTTCCTTTTCAGCCGGCAAAAGATAATTTATTGGCCATGGATTTTTCTGAAAGCAACAGGGATCTGACGGGTGAAATTTTTAATGACACAAATAAATTTTCTGCCTGGGTGAAAAACAAACTGCAGGCAGCCGGCGCCCGCTATGGCATTGGGGGGTATGCTGAACACCGCAGTGTGTACGGCAGGAGCAGGGTTTTTGATGCGGCTCAGCCGGGTGAAGAACCAAGAAGATTTCATCTTGGCACCGACATCTGGGGCGAAGCGAATACGCCGGTGATGGCACCGCTTGAAGCCATTGTTCACAGTTTTGCTTTTCATAATGAATATGGCAATTACGGAGTGACAATAATCCTTACGCATCATCTTGAGGGCTGCACTTTTTATACTTTATACGGGCATCTCAGCCTGAATTCAATAAAAAATCTGCAGGAAGGCCTGCGGATAGGCAAGGGAGATGTTTTTGCTGAATTCGGAATGCAGTTTGAAAACGGGCACTGGCCTCCCCACCTGCATTTTCAAATCATACTCGACCTGGAAGGCAACACAGGCGATTATCCCGGTGTATGCAGGCTTTCTGAAAAAGAAAAATATTTAGCCAATTGTCCCGACCCGGATTTGATTTTGCAGATGAACCGGTATTTATGAATATGAATGATGAATGATGAGAAAGTTAATAAATGATTTAAATAGCAATCAAACCATTTAACCATTTGACAAATTAACACTGTAAGCAATAACTAATCAACCAATCAACCAATCAACCAATCAACCAATCAACCAATCAACCAATCAACTAATCAACTAATCAACCAATCAACCAATCAACTCCCTCACTATTTCTTCCCATTCCTTTTCCAGCGGCACAGAAGGTCTTTTTCTTCCTGCCCGGTTGTACCAGTAATCTGCATTCCATGAATCACCTTCCTTCCGGTGCAGGTAAGCATGGATCCATGCCGCATTTTTATCGTTAATATCCTGAATAATGGTATGTGCCTTTTCCCAATCGCCTTTGGCATCATACCATAAAGCTCTGAGATAACCGGATAGAAAATCAGGTGAAGAGGCTGCAGAAATACTTTTATGGAACTGTTCAAAAGTCATGATCAAAAAAACAACGGCGTTTTATCACATTTCTTTCTTCCTATAAAAACATGCCAATGTGCAAATGATGATTACTGGGTTCTATGCGTTTGTTTTAAAGATGATAAAATTTGTAATAACACAAAATAATGTTACTGGGGTTTGTCGCTTTATTCTTCGCAGGAGAGGTGCAACAACAATTAAACAGAAATGTTGTTTCCGGCAAACGGTTAAACTAATTCGCATAATATGCTGCTGCAAATGTTTTGGCAAAATCTTCCAGTTTGGATTTACAGAAAACAACAGGCCGGTTTTTCCAGTAATCTTCCATCAGTTTGCCAGTATGTACAGCATGGCCCATTTCAACATAATTTTTTGCGAACTCTTCAGGCAAACCCATTTGTTTCATGCCATCATAAGCCTGTTCATCGCTTAATACAATCCAGGGCAGATGAGGTTTACCCACAGCGGCTCCTAACACCGATGCAATTTCGTCGGTGGTTCTTTCATCACCTGCGATGTAGCGATGAGAATGACCGGAGAATTTCAGCGCTGATAATTCTTCAAAAGCAAAATCAGCAATTTCAGTCGGGTTCACCAGCGGCATTTTAAAACCCGGCCCGCCGAAATTGGCGCCAATGATATTCATGTTTTTCACCATAGCCACACTGCGCAAAAAATTATTGAAAAAATAAACAGGCCGCAGGTGTTTGATGTTTACATCTTTCAGTTCATTCAGGATTTGTTCTACACGGTAAAGACCGCTCACCGGTCCGCAACCAGCTGAATTATGCGCCCCCACGCTGCTCAGGTTCACAATATATTTTACGGCGGATGCTTTGATAGCTTCAGCATAGTTTTTTCCGATTTGTCCCATATAGGCTTTCATATCCTGTGCACTGAACGGAGGAGACAACATGGTATAAACAGCATCGGCGCCGGTAAAAGTTTTTTTCAGGAACTCCAGGTCTTCAAAAGAGCCGATAGCAGCTTCGGCGCCCTGGTCCGTCAATGGTTTGAGGTGTTCGGGATTACGGCCAATTACGGTTACAGTATGACCCGCTTGCAGCAATTTTTCAGTGAGCGGCCTGGAAACATTACCCGCCGCTCCGGTAACTACAAATTTCATTTTATACGGTTTTGTAATTAATAAATTAGTTTTACAAAAATTACGGAAAATATTTCATGTCCAATCCTAATTTAAACAGCCGGAAAGAATTTTTAACAGCCGCAGAAAAAGAATTTGAAAACAATATCCGGCCGGCGCATATTGAAGAGTTTGCCGGTCAAAGCCAGATTATCGAGAACCTGAAAATTTTTATCAAGGCGGCCAAAATCCGCAGCGAAGCGCTGGATCATATTTTATTTCATGGCCCGCCGGGTTTAGGTAAAACAACACTCTCGAGAATTGTAGCCAATGAAATGGGTGTAAACATCAGGGAAACCTCCGGCCCGGTGATTGAAAAACCCGGCGACCTCGCAGGACTGCTCACCAACCTGGAGCCCAACGATGTTTTGTTCATTGATGAAATTCACCGGCTAAGTACAGTAGTAGAAGAATACCTGTACGCCGCCATGGAAGATTTTCGTATTGACATTATTATTGACAGCGGGCCCAATGCACGGAGCGTGCAGATCAATCTGAATCCATTTACTTTGATTGGTGCTACTACACGAAGCGGGTTGCTCACAGCGCCATTGCTTTCACGGTTTGCCATCAAATCAAGGCTGGAGTATTACACGGCTGATGTGCTGAATAAAATCATTCAGCGTTCATCCAAAATTCTTGGAGCCAAGATTTCAAAAGATGCGGTAGATGAAATCAGCCGCCGCAGCCGTGGCACACCACGAATTGCAAACGGATTGCTGAGACGGGTGAGAGATTTTGCACAGGTGCTGAATGACGGTGAAATTGACATCGGGATTACACAACATGCATTGAAAGCACTGAATGTGGATGAACATGGCCTGGATGATATGGACAACCGGATTCTTTCCGTCATCATCGAAAAATTCAAAGGCGGCCCGGTGGGCATCACCACTATTGCCACTGCTGTTGGCGAAGAAGCCGGCACGCTGGAAGAAGTGTACGAACCATTTTTAATACAGGAAGGATTTATTCAGCGTACACCAAGAGGGAGGGAGGTTACTGCAAAGGCCTATGAGCATTTGGGAAAAATGAAACCGGGTGCGGCAGGTACTTTATTTTCATGAATAAAAAAGGAGAAGCTCCGTTTCATCCTCCCCTATAGGGGATAGGGGCTACTGCACTACCAGCCGGAAACCATTGCCATGAATATTCACAATCTCAATTTTCGGGTCATCTTTTAAATATTTTCTCAGCTTGGCAATATACACATCCATGCTGCGGCCGTTGAAGTACGTATCGCTGCCCCAGATTTTCTTCAGGGCCTGCTCCCGCGGCAACAGGTCATTCAGGTGCTCGGCCAGCATTTTCAGCAGTTCATTTTCTTTGGGTGATAAAGTTTGTGTGATGCCACCATGCGAAAGCTGGCGCAGCCGGGGATTGAAATGATAGCTGGACAGGTCGAATTCCCTGTTTTCTGCTTCTTTGTTTATTTCTTCATTGCGTTTCAGGATGGCTTTTATTTTCAGCAGCAGCACTTCGCTGTCGAAGGGTTTGGTGATGTAGTCGTCGGCGCCAAGCTTGTAGCCCTGTATCACATCTTCCTTCATCGTTTTGGCACTGATGAAAAATAACGGGATATCCGGGTCTACATCGCGGATTTCTTCAGCCAGCGTAAAGCCGTCCATGTTCGGCATCATCACATCCAGCAGGCAGATCTCAAATTTTTCACGCTGGAATGCTGCCAGGCCAAGACGCCCGTCTCTTTCAAGGGTCACATCATAATCGTTCAGCTCAAGATAATTTTTTAAAACAGTGCCCAGGTTCTGGTCATCCTCGCACAGCAGGATTTTGTGTTTTTTCCCTTCCATGATATTTAGTTTAGGTTGAATTTTTTTTGCATCCCCCTTCTCCATTCATGGAGAAGGGCAGGGGATGAGGCTGCAAATAAAGATAAAGCAAATCCGGGGTTGAAGAACCGGCGTTCAATTTTTTGTTAAAAGAAATGACGGCTGCCGGATAAAAGCCCGGGCAACTAAGCTAATTTTGCCGTTCAACTTTTTGTTATGGCAATGCACCTGACGCCGGATAACCGGCTGAAAAAACTGATTGTGATCGGCGACCGGGTACTGATAAAACCCACCCGCCCCGACGAACGCACAGCCAGTGGTCTGTACCTGCCGCCCGGCGTACAGGAAAAAGAAAAAGTACAGCAGGGTTATGTAATTAAAACCGGGCCGGGCTATGTAATCCCTATGCCGATGGAAGAAGAAAGCTGGAAAGGCGAAGAAGAACAGGTGAAGTATGTGCCGCTGCAGGCAAAGGAAGGCGACCTGGCAATTTTTTTACTGAGCGGCGCCACCGAAGTGATGTATGAAAGCGAAAAGTATTTCATCGTGCCACAAAGCGCCATCCTGATGCTGGAGCGGGAAGAGGAGTTATGATGTTAGATTTTTGATTTGATTTTACCGGTTTGTAGTGTAAGCCGGTATTTTTTTTATCTTTCATAAAATCTTTTTCATGCCCGGTAAAGCAAATTTTTCAGAGGCGGTAAAGACCGGCTATTCTTTCAAAGGCGAAGCTTACAAAATCGGCTGCGCCATGCTGGATGGCGAAGTGGTGAATGGCGCCGATGTTTTTCTTTCACTAAAAACCATGAACCGCCACGGACTGATTGCAGGCGCCACTGGCACGGGCAAAACCAAAACCCTGCAAGTGCTGAGCGAAATCCTCAGTGATGCCAGTGTGCCGGTCGTTATGATGGACATTAAAGGCGACCTGAGCGGTATTGCTGCGGCAGGAGCAATGAATGAAAAAATCATTGAACGGGTTCAGAAGCTTGGTATCGAATTCAAACCCGCTGCATACCCGGTCGAATTGCTCACATTGAGTAATCAAATAGGGACAAGGTTAAGAGCAACGGTAAGCGAATTTGGCCCGGTGCTGCTTTCAAAAATTCTCGGGCTGAACGACACACAGGGCGGATTTGTGGCCATCATTTTTAAATACTGCGACGACAACAGACTGCCCCTGCTTGACCTGAAAGATTTTATCAAAGTGCTTCAGTATATCAGCGATGAGGGGAAGGGTGAGTTGGAAAAAACCTATGGCAAGATTTCCACTACATCCACAGGAACCATTTTACGTAAAGTAATAGAACTGCAGCAGCAGGGTGCTGATTTGTTTTTTGGCGAAACCAGTTTTGATGTGGACGACCTGATGCGCATCAGCGACGACGGCCGGGGAATGATTTCTGTCATCCGGGTTACCGACATACAGGATAAACCCAAACTGTTTTCCACCTTCATGCTCCAGTTGCTGGCCGAGCTGTATGCGGCCTGCCCCGAAGAGGGCGACCTGGATAAACCCAAACTGGTGATGTTTATTGATGAGGCTCACCTGGTATTCCAGGAAGCCAGCAATGCGCTGCTGCAGCAGATTGAAACCATCATCAAACTCATCCGCTCAAAAGGTATCGGTATTTTTTTCTGTACCCAAAACCCAATGGATGTACCTGCATCAGTATTGGCTCAACTGGGATTGAAAGTGCAGCATGCACTCAGGGCATTTACTGCAGTTGACAGAAAGATGATAAAACAAACGGCGGAGAATTATCCCGAAACGGAGTTTTATAAAACAGAAGATTTGATTACCCAACTTGGCATTGGTGAAGCGCTGGTCACGCTGCTGAATGAAAAAGGCATCCCCACGCCGCTGGTGCACTGCATGCTGCGGCCGCCGCAAAGCCGGATGGATATTTTATCGGAAGATGAAATTGATGCGCTGGCAAGCAAATCAAAAATTGCTGCCAGGTACAACAATGCTGTTGACAGCCAAAGCGCCTACGAGCTCCTGACTGAAAAACTGAGCGAGGCGGCGGATAGAAACGAAGAAATGAAAGAAGAAAGAGATATAAAACGTACGGCACGGAAAGAAGAAACTATTTTCGACAACCCGATGGTGAAGCAGATGGGCCGCACGGCCGCCAGCGTCATTACCCGGTCACTGCTTGGAGTGCTGGGCTTGGGTGGAAGAAGAAGGAGAAAGTCTTTGTTCTGAAAACCGGTATTCCCACTAATGCGTATTTTCCTGAATTATGAAAACAGTTTTCATCACCGGTGGCACGGGCTATATCGGCAGACGGGTAATAAAAAAATTGCTTCAAAAGAATCACCGTGTCATTGCCCTGGTAAGGGTGGGCAGTGAAGAGAAAGTGCCACACGGTACTGAAATAATTGTGGCCAACCCCTTTGATGCAAAGTCGTTTGATCATGCCATTCCGCACGGGGCAGTGTTTGTTCAGTTGCTTGGTGTATCTCATCCATCGCCAAAGAAAGCGCAGCAGTTCAGGGAAATTGATTTAAGAAGTGTGAAAGCATCGGCTGATGCAGCAGCAACGGCCGGTGTTTCGCATTTTATTTATGTAAGCGTGGCGATGGCACCATCGGGTTTGATGAAAGCATTCCAGGAAGTGAGAAGAGAAGGTGAAGAATATTGTTTAAGCAAAAAAATGAACTGCACATTTATCCGCCCCTGGTATGTGCTGGGCCCGGGTCACTGGTGGCCGCTGCTGTTATTACCTTTTTATGGATTAGCCGAACTGGTGCCATCGTGGCGAACCAAAGCCCGAAGCAAAGCATTGGTGACAATTGATCAGATGATAACTACACTTGTAAATGCTGTTGAAGCTGACCCGCTGCCGCAACGCATTATGGAAATAAAAGATATCCGAAGCAGATAATTCATTTCAGCCTCACCCAGCCGGCATGATCCATTTCAATTTTATTTTCTGCCTGGAGAAAATCAAGCACTTTCCGTGCTTTTTCTCTTTTTATATTACCCAGTTGATCCATCAGTTCTTTGGATGGCAGCGGCTGGGGCGCCAGCGCCGTTTGAATGCGGTGACTGATTTTTTCAAACTCCTTTTCATCAATCTGCAGTTTCTTTTGCCGCAGGCAATTATCACATACCCCGCAGTTGTGCAGTTTGTGATCGCCGAAATAAGCACCGATGATTTTGCTGCGGCATACCACCGCTTCCTGCACATACTGAATCATCTGTTTTACACGGGTAATAAATTTTTCTTTGCGGCGGTTAAATAAATCCATATTGATAAAAAGATCTTCTGTTCGAACCCGGTTTTTCGGCAGGTAAAGCTGCGGGCTGTCCTTTTGCGGTTCGTATTGTATGATGCCGAACCGGTGGAGCCGCAGCAGGTCCTTTTTTATTTCTTCCACATCTTTTTTCAGCAGGCGGATGAGTACAGTTTCAGAAATGGAAGCGGGGAAATCAAAAATGCCTTCATAGGCACGCAGCAGCGCTTTAATGGCCGGCTCCAGTTCGGGATGCGCTTTTTCAAATTCATATAAAGCTTCTTTTGTCGTGGTAAACTTTGCTTTCGACGGAAGAAAAACCTGCTCGTTCATTGCCAGCCAGTCGTCCTGCTCCAGCGCTTTCAGTGCATACACCGCCGTGTGACTGTTGAGTTTGAATTTTTTTATAAAATCGCTGATGTCGAAATCAAAATAATTTCCTTCGCCGCTGCCAGCGGGTATTTGCAAATAGTTAGCTGCACATTGGTACACATGCTTTATGTCATTCAGCGAAGGGTAGCGGATGGCCGCCATGCTTTCCAGTTCGGCAATGTCTTTATCGTCATACAGCAATACGGCGTAAGCCTTCTGCCCGTCTCTTCCGGCACGGCCTGCTTCCTGGTAATAATTTTCAAGACAATCGGGTGTATCGGCATGAATCACTGCCCGCACATCGGGTTTGTCAATGCCCATGCCGAAGGCATTGGTGCAAACAATGACTCTTGTTTTGTTTTGAATCCACGCCTCCTGCCGTTTACTTCTTTCATCCTGGGGTAAACCGGCATGGTAAAAATCAGCGGATATATCCTGCAGTTGCAGCAGTTCGGCAATTTCTTTGGTCCGTTTCCTGCTTTTGCAATACACGATGGCGCTGCCGGTCACTTTGGTCAGCACTTCTATCACTTTGTTGATTTTGGAATCAACTTTAAATACACTGTACGATAAATTTTTTCTTTCAAATGACTGGCGGAAAATTATTTTTTCCCTGAAGTGTAGTTTGTCACAAATATCATCCTGCACTTCTTTGGTGGCAGAAGCTGTTAATGCCAGCACCGGAATTCCAGGCAGTTCTTCCCGCAAAGCTGCAATGCGCAAATACGGTGGACGGAAATCATAACCCCATTGTGAAATGCAGTGAGCTTCATCAACGGCCACCAGGTTCACATGCAATCCGGGCAGGTATTCTTTGAAGATGTTTGTTTCCAGCCGTTCGGGAGAAACGTAAAGAAACTTGCAGTTGCTGTTGCCGGCCACTTTCAGTGTATTTATCACTTCGCTGCGGCTCATACCGGAGTAAACAGCAAAGGCCGTGATGTTTTTTCTGCGCAGGTTTTCCACCTGGTCTTTCATCAGGGCAATCAGCGGAGAGATGACAAGACAAAGTCCTTCTTTAGCCAGTGCCGGCACCTGGTAGCAAATGGATTTACCCCCGCCGGTGGGCAGCAGGGCAAGGGTGTCATGGTTAGATAAAACCGATTCGATGATTTCCTGCTGGAGCGGACGGAAATCATAACCCCAGTAAGATTTTAGTATTTCAGAAACTGAGAGCATTACAATTCAATAATCATAACTTCAAGTTCCTCAATTTTTTTGAAATCTTTATCAGCGGTAAGAAATGGAACGTCGTAATGAATGGCAGTGGCTGCAATCAATGCATCGGGGATTCTGATAATATAATTTTGTTTAAGTCGTATTGCAATTGTTCGGATAAAGGAATTGTATTGATAAAGATGGCATTCGTCAAGAAAATTCTTTCTTGATTTTAAGGTAGTCACATCAATACCTTTTACACCCAGCAGCTCAATTACTGTTATTTCTGAAACCGCAAAATCATAGGTTAAAATGTATGGTTCTATTTGCTTTAACCCCTTTATTGAGTAGATGATAATGTTGGTATCGGCAATGATTAGTCCCATTCTGCCCGTACCTTTTTCTGAAATGCAAGCCCGTCCACTTCAGCCGGGTTGCTGCCGAAATGTTTTGCAAGATTTCCTTTTCTGACTTTTACTTTTTTACGGCTTCTTTTTTTCTCAAACTCAGCAATCATTTTCTTCACTTGTGCCGGAGTGGCATTTTTAGGAATAACGATATACATAACCTGTAAATTAAGATTCCCGAATTTACACATTACTTTTCGGAGTTCACACTACTCTTTTCACAAACAACCTCACCGAATTAACCGCCAGCACCACATCGCTTAGCCCCATCACCAGTGCGCCGAATGCAGGAGTGAGGAAACCGAATGCAGCTACAGGAATTGCGACAATGTTATAGGCGAAAGCCCAGAACAGATTTTGTTTGATGGTAAGGTACGTGTGCCTGCCAAGTCCAAGCGCTGTTGGAATTCTTTTCAGCCCCTGGTTCATCAGCACCACATGGGCACTCTGCACAGCAATCTGCGAAGCTTCGCTCATGGAAATACCAAGACTTGCTTTGGCCAGTGCCGGGGCATCATTAATACCATCGCCAACCATGGCTGTCGGCACGGCTGCATTCAGCTCAGCAATCTTCTTCAGCTTTTGTTCGGGAGTTTGTCCGGCAATCACATCATCAATGCCCAGTTTTTTTGCCAGCTCATCACATTTTCTGCGACGGTCGCCGCTGAGCAAAATAGTTTTGATGTTCTTGCTGTGCAGGTAGTCAATCACGGTCTTTGCTTCGGGTCGTATTTCATCCTGCACATCCATCCAGCCGAGCAGCTCATTGTTTTTTACCACGTAAACATTGTGATTGTCTTCCGCTGTCATTTTCTCAGCTATTTGATATGACCCGGCCCAATATACATTTCCATCTTTATCCACAGCGTTCATGCCCAGCCCCTTCACTTCTTCTATTTTAGTCCATCGGATTTCATCTTTTGTTTTCCATTCATCAGTAACACATTTCGCAATCGGGTGGTTTGAATATTTTTCAAGAGAAAAAATAATTTTCTTAAAGTCTTGCTCTTCGCCAGCCAGTAACTTGTAACCGGTTACCTGGAACCTGCCCGTCGTCAGTGTTCCTGTTTTATCAAACACAACCTGCTGTATGTTTTTAAACATTTCAAGACTGCCGGCATTGCGAAACAGGATACCCTGCCTGGCCGCACGGCCAAGCCCCACAGCAATCGCAGCAGGTGTGGCCAGTCCCATGGCGCAGGGGCAGGCGATTACAAGAATGGCAATGCTGCGCATCAGGGCAGAAGTGAAATTGTCAAGATAAATCCAGTTGGCAATAAAGGCCACTGCAGAAATGCCAACAACCAGCGGAACAAATACGGCACTGATTTTATCAGCCAGTTTCTGCACGGGAGGTTTTTCGCCCTGCGCCTGCTTTACCATATTAATAATACCGGCCAGCACCGTTTCACTGCCTGTGGCAGTTACCTGCGCCTTCACAGTGCCGTCGGTCAGCACACTGCCGCCAATCAGTTTGTCTTTTGCATATTTATGCACCGGGCTGCTTTCGCCGGTGATGATGGCTTCATTTACATGCGCATCGCCCCAGAGTATTTTACAATCAATGGGTACCTGTTCCCCGCTTTTAATCAAAATCAAATCACCGACTCTCAATTGTGTGTTTTCCACCGGTAAAATATGTTCCTGGTATTTGTCGTCAAAAGCAATCATGTTGGCCATTACCTTTTGCGATTTCACCAGCTTGTTCAGTTCCCGCTGAGTAGATTGTATGGAAGCATCTTCAAGGTAATTGCCAAGAAACACCAGGGTAATGATGGCTGCGGCTGTTTCGTAAAACATATACTTTTCGGCCTGGCCGCTAAGTGTGCCATACAGGCTGTAAACAAATGCAGCCAGCGCACCCATGGAAATCAGCACATTCATATTAGGCAACCCGTTGCGCAGGCTCTTCCATGCACTCCTGCCAAAGTAATTCATGCCAAGGGCAAAAACGGGAATAGTCAATACAAACTGCACCCAGGGATGCATCAGCCAATGCACATGTAAACCCGGAATCATGTGCAGCATCAGCAGCAGGGTGAACGGAAGACTGAAAAGAAAGCGCTGCAGGTGAGTGGAGAGAAAGGGTTGCCTGCTGCCGGTTGCCTGTTGCAGGTCAGAAACGATATAACCAAGATCCTTAATTCCTTTAACCAGTTTTGCAGCCTGAAAGTCTCCATTTGTTTCAAAGCTCACATCGCCGCTTACTGAATTCACTTTAATTCTTTTCATGCCCTGTTTTTCCAGGTAGCGGTGAATGGTGAGAGCACAGTTGCTGCAATCCATTCCTTCCACTTTCCATTCTATTGTTTCCATGCTTTGTTCTCCTCAATTTGAATCTCCGCAAGTCTCCCCCTTCGGGGTGATTTAGAGGGGGCGTTGCAAATTCTGTTGCAAAAATACATAGTCTGGCTTTGGTAGCCAATTAAGTAATTGATAATCTTCAATACAAGGTTGCAAATGCCAAATATCTTTGCCGGGTGGAAATAAGTTTTAACCTGAAGGAAATAAATGATGCAGCCCACAGGTTTTGGCAGGCGGTTGCAGGTAAAAAGATAATTGCTTTTCATGGCAGCATGGGCTCCGGCAAAACCACTTTTATACATGCTTTGTGCGATGTAAAAGGTGTAAAAGATGTGGTAGGCAGCCCCACATTTGCCATCATCAACGAATATGTTTTACCGTCGGCAAATAACAACGGAAAGATTTACCACATTGACCTTTTCAGGATGAAAGATGAGGAGGAAGCACGAAGGGCGGGAGTGGAGGATTGTTTTTACAGCGATCATACCTGCCTGGTGGAGTGGCCCGAAAAAGCCACCGGGATACTGCCTCCTGGTACGGTTCATGTTTTTATTGATGTAATTGATGAACAAAACCGCCACCTTACTATACAGGATAATTAGTTATTTTTGGTAACGGGCTTTTGCAATTCTGTTCATCGTCCCTTGCGACGCTCCGTTCAACAATACCCATTCTATTTTGCTCAATAGTATTCGGAACGCTGAAGTCCCGATAGCTATCGGGAGCGACGCAACGGAAGCTGAATAGTAGTACCCGGGCCGGGTACATAAAAAGCCATACCTCTCCTTCATTCCCAGCCGGTGGGATAGCGGAGAACAAAACTGTAATAAAATAATCCGGCAACAGGAAACCTGAAACCCAGCAACCAGCACATGAGCCAGCAGAAACCGAAAATCAGCACTTCGTTCAGCTACGAAACACTGGAAGAAACCCTGGATATAAAGCCCAAGGGAGCCCGGTTGCACATAGGCATTCCCAAAGAAATTGCTTTCCAGGAAAACCGGATTGCACTTACACCCGACGCCGTGAGTGTGCTGGTGAGCAACGGACATGAAGTGACCATTGAACATAACGCCGGTGAGGCGGCTCATTTCCGTGATAAAGATTACAGTGAAGCAGGTGCAAAAATTGTGTACGAAAGGGCCGAAGTGTTTAAAGCGCCGATACTGGTGAAAAGTGCTCCCGTGATTGAAGAGGATATTCCGCTGCTGCAGCTGAACCAGGTCATCATTTCGCCCATTCATCTTTCCATTCTGAAAGCCGACCTGCTGCAGAAGATGATGGATAAACGCATCACCGCTATTTCATTTGAAAACCTGCGTGACGACAGCGGTACCTATCCCATTGTGCGCAGCATGAGTGAGATTGCCGGCAGCGCTGTCATGCTGATTGCAGCCCAGTACCTGAGTTCGGCCAATCATGGCAAAGGTGTACTGCTGGGTGGCATCAGTGGCATTGCACCGACGAAAGTAATTGTAATAGGCGCCGGCATTGTGGGTGAATATGCAGCAAGGGCTGCCTTGGCATTGGGCGCATCGGTGAAAGTTTTTGACAACAATGTGTACCGGCTGAAACGGCTGCAGAATAATATCGGGCAGCGGCTGTGGACATCGGTGGTGGAACCGCGTATGCTCTCGAAGCAGCTAAAGACCTGCGAAGTGGCTGTAGGCGCCCTGGGCAGTGAGTCAGGCCGTACACCGATAGTAGTGACAGAAGAAATGGTAAGCAATATGCGGCCGGGCTCTGTTATCATTGATGTGAGTATTGATCGCGGCGGCTGTTTCGAAACTTCAGAAATTACCAGCCACGAGCACCCGGTGTTTTTAAAATACGGAGTGATTCATTATTGTGTGCCCAATATTCCATCGGGTTTTGCCCGTACAGCATCACAGGCTATCAGCAATGTGCTGATGCCGCTGCTGATGGAAGCCGGCGATGAAGGCGGATTTGAAAACCTGGTGTGGCATCATATTCACCTGCGGGGCGGCATTTATCTTTTCAAAGGCTCACTTACCAATTTTTACCTGAGCCAGCGTTTTGATTTGAAGTACACGGATCTGAACCTGCTGATTGCAAGCCAGCGGTAATTTTTTTGTGGCAGAAATTAATTGACCTTACTTTTAACGCTTATCTCTCCCCTGCAAAGCTTTTTTAATTCTCCCTTTCTATTCTTAATTCTAAAAAAAGAACCAACATGCAAAAATTTTCAATTCTTTTGGCAGGGTTTGCTTTTCTGGCAGCCTGCAACAGCGGTGATAAAGAGGAGACCGCCGCAAAAATGGTCAATAGTGACCTGGTATCTGAAAACCTCAAGGGAGATATTTCTGTTTATGAAGAAACTCCCTATAAAACTGACAGCACAGGAAAAATGGGTGAAATGGATTCCTGCTGCATTTCAGTTGCTGAATATGATGAGCACGGAAACGGAATAAAAAATACATCCAAAGACAGCAAAGGCACCGTCACATCCGAAACGGTCATTACCCGCCATACCAATGGCTTATTCAAAAGCGCTGTGACTACCGAAAAAGGAAAAACCACCAGCAGCTTTGATACCCGCCTGGATGAAAATGGTAAATACAACTGGGCCGGGGCGCTCGATTCCAACGGCAAACTGGATGTTTATTACCTGGAAATAACCCAGGATGAAAACGACAATGTAACCGGGTGGAAACAGTACGATAAGGACAGCATATTCCGTCAGTCGGGCGAAAGTGTTTATGATAAATTTTTGCAGACGAGCTTTACGCTGAAAGACAGCACAGGAAAAATAAAATCTTCCGGCACTTATAAGTATAATGATAAAGGCGAGCAGACAGAAATGTCAAACACCACGATCACCAAAGATTCTACTGTAATTAGGGTTACAAAATATACTTACGAATCACATGATGAAATGGGCAACTGGACCCAGCGAACCACCTGGGATGATAAGGGCAAGGCAACCAGGATTGCAAAGCGGGTGTACACATACAGGAAAAAAGAATAAAAGCGGCCCTTATTTCCAGTCGGTAATATTTAGCCGCATGCTGCAAAAAGCATATTCATGGTAATCGTTTGAGCTCACGATTACCATTCTTTTTTGGCAATAATCATTCATCAGCCGGCTATAAAGTTTCACACCGGCCTCATCCAGGTTGGTACAGGGCTCGTCAAGCAGCACCACCGGCACATCAGAAAAAATCGCCTGCGCCAGTTTTACTCTTTGTTTCATGCCGGAAGAGTAAAACCGGATTTGCTTGTGAGCGGCATTTAACTTTTCAAGGGTTTACTTACCAATTTTATCTGAGCCAGCGCTTCAATCTCAAATACACAGACCTGAATTTGCTGATTGCGAGTCAGCGATAGATTATTCGAGATATTTTACGATATCATCTTCTGTAAGATCAGTAATTGAAATTATTTTTTTGTCTTTATCTAACCATAAGGAGAATGGTATTGATTGGACAAAGTAACTTTTGGCAAGAGAATTATTCCATCCATTTAGTTCAGAAACATTAATCCAGGTCATCTTGTCTTTTTCAATGGCTTTTAACCAATCTTCATTGTTATCATCCAAAGAAATACTGATAATTTCAAGACCTTTAGCTGCATATTTTTCATAAAGTTTTACCAGTCTTGAATGCTTTCTTCTACAAGGCCCGCAATCGCTTGACCAGAAATCCAGAAGAATTAGTTTTTTGTTTAAGGAGAAAAGATCAAAAGGATTTCCATACTGGTCTTTCATTTTGAAATTTGTGAAATAAATTTCCTTTTCAATTTTTTCCTTTCTTTTAAAATAGTTATCCAATGAACGGTAATTGATGTCTTTTAAATGGTCCTGGTTAAGCATGGATATATAATACTGTGCTGCTTCGTCGCCGATTGAAGCCCTCGACAATCGTAATATCTCCGGAATAACCATACAGTCAGGGAAATAATTAAACAAGCTGTCAAGATATTGTACACTATGATCTTTATATTTTTTTATTACTTCATCCTTTTCTCCTTTGAAATAATACCTTGGCTCATTCCATTGGTTATAGATTTCGGCATTTCTTGGCCCGGTTAATTCAGGTATACGGAAATAAATTCCATTACGGCCTTCTAATTTAATTTCCTTACAGGAAATTTGGTAGATACCCTTTTCGAGCCAGATGGCATCAGCACCGGAGCTATCAGTAAAGATTAATGCGGTGCCTGGTTTTGGTACACTGCCTTTTATTATGAAACTTCCATCAGCATTGATGTCACTAAAAAATTGCCCACCGGTTGAATTTATAAGTATTCGTTTGGCATTTGAAATCATTTCAATTTTCCCGGTAATGTTAAAATCATATTGGGCATAAATAAGGGTTTGAAAAAGTCCCAGCAGACCTGTAACAAGTATTTTCATAAAAAATATTTAAAAGATATTTATTTATAATCAGATATGAGCAATTTTTTCATACAAAAACCATACTCTGCATCATCATTACTGCTTACTACTACCATCCGGTTTTTACAATAATCATTGATCAAACTATTATAAAGTTGAATCCCCGCAGTATCAAGATTTGTACAGGGTTCATCCAGCAGCACCACCGGCACATCAGAAAAAATCGCCTGCGCCAGTTTTACTCTTTGTTTCATGCCGGAAGAGTAAAACCGGATTTGCTTGTGAGCGGCATTTTCCAAACCAATCAATGAAATAATTTGTTCGGGAGTAGCGGATGAAAGAAAGGGTTTGAAGCGGGTATGAAATTTAAAAAACTCAAGCAGGGTCATTTCCTCTACTACTTCCAAATAAGGAGCACAGATGGAAACGAATGCATACACTTCATCATTCATCTGTTCCTTGTTCCCTGCCCGGTATGCTATTTTCCCTTCGTTCAATTGCATGGAACCGGCAATAACCTGCAGCAGCGTACTTTTTCCCGAGCCATTCGGCCCGGTGATGGCATAAGATTGTTCCGAAGAAAATTCGTAAGTGAGATGGCGAAAGATCCAGTCGCGGTTGAAGCGTTTGCCCGCATCAGTCAGCGATATCTTCATCCACACTGTTTTTGGTGAAGCGTTTGATAATGCCGCGGTTCGATTCGCGGATAAAAGTTACAATCTCGTCCCGTTCGTCGGTGGCATCAAATTCTTCTTCCAGGTATTCCAGCGCCTGGGTAGTATTAAGTCCTTTATTATAAATCACCCGGAAAATATCCAGGATATGATTGATTTTTTCCAGGCTGTAGCCTCTGCGCTTCAGCCCGATGGAATTGATGCCGGCGTAGGATAGCGGGTTGCGGGCTGCTTTTATATAGGGAGGCACATCTTTACCTACCAGCGAGCCGCCGCTGAGAAATGCATGCTGGCCTATACGCACAAACTGGTGCACGGCCGTCATACCGCCCAGAATGGCCCAGTCGCCAATGACCACATGACCCGCCACCTGTGTGTTGTTGCTGAAGATGCAATTATTTCCCACAATGCAGTCGTGTGCAAAATGGCAATACGCCATAATGAGGCAATTTTTACCGATTAAGGTCTTTTCCCTGTCCACCGTGCCGCGGTTGATGGTTACAAATTCGCGGATGGTGGTGTTGTCGCCAATAATGACCTGGGAATATTCACCCTGGAATTTCATATCCTGGGGTATGGCAGCAATGACAGCCCCGGGAAACACCCGGCAGTTTCTCCCGATTCTTGCACCTTCCATAATCGTTACATTCGATCCGATCCAGGTACCTTCGCCAATTTCCACATCCTGGTGAATGACGGTAAAAGGATCCACTTTTACATTGGTTGCCAGCCTTGCGTTGGGGTGAATATAAGTATGAGGATGAATCATCTATTAAAACTACCCCCGCCCTGGGCGGGGGGAAGCGTCGCAAAGTTATATTTTAATGGCAAACAGAGAATTTTTTTTGCCCCCTGGTAATCCGCCGTTTAACTATCACGTTTGTTAGTTATAGCTTTGATATAGGTTAAGTGAAATTGGGAATTGTGCCGTAAATTTGCTCTCTCATGCATACCCCTCCCGACATATTATCGCTGGCTTACAGGCAGGCCTTACTGCAGGATCAGTTTGTACTGCTACAGGAAAGAGTAAGGCTGATACCCGGTTCGGTTCAGTATACCATTAAAAGATATCATAATACCGGCAACTGGAATATGGAAGATACCGGCATGCTGGTGTATCATTATGAAAAAAGCAACCCGCGGGAAAATTACCTCGAGCTGAAGTTCTGTGTTTCCGGCAATGTGTATTGCCGGCAGAAGGATATCGAGTGCAATATGTGCAAGTTCAGCGCTTCGAAAACCTGCATGGAAAGAGTAGAAAGCGTGGATGTGATGAGCTTCCGGTTTTCGCCGGTCCACCTTTCACAATTTGTCGCCCGCAAGGGAAATGAAATACTGAGCGATGATGTGCTGAAATTCAAACACCGCTCTTCGTTTACCAAAATACTTCCGCTCTGCGGAAAAACAAGAATGGTACTGGACGGTTTGCTGAACCATACGTACAGCGACAGCCTGGAAAATATTTACATCAATGCGCAAACCCAGATGCTGCTGCTCTACAGCCTCGACTGTATGCTGGGTGAAAAAGAGATTGATGTCATTAATTGTAAGTTCCTTGCCAATGAAGCGGACAGGGAAAAAATAACAAAGGCGAGAGAAATTTTAATTCAGCATATTGGCGAGCCCATCACTATTAAAGAACTCAGCCGTAAGGTAGCCATCAACGAATGTTACCTGAAAAAAGGATTCAAGGAAATGTTCGGCACTACCATCTTTGATTTTTACCAGAGCCAGCGCATGGAGCATGCCAAATATCTGCTGTACGAAAAAGGGCTGAGTGTAACCGAAGTGTCCATGATGCTGGGATATTCATCCATTTCGCATTTCTCTACAGCGTTTAAAAAGCATACGGGGCTGAAGCCCTGCGAACTTTTACTCCGGGCTTAATGCAAAAAATAATTGCCTTCATATTATCTGCATATTTTATTTTTCTTTTAGCGGTCCCCTGTTGTTCATTTGATAATTGCCCGGATGAAAAGACTAATCAGGCAGCCAATCATGATAACGGCGACGGGGATTGTGGTAATTGCTCTCCTTTTTTTACCTGTACCGGTTGTGCAGGCATTACACTTTCTTCCGAAACCCCCGCTTTTGAAGTGATTTCATTTGTTCCCGGCCATCCGTATACCGGGTTTATTCTTTCTTCTATAACTGATGTGCATTACGATTTCTGGCAACCGCCTAAGTTAGGTTAACGAATTATATGGATCTATTATTCGTTAATCTAAAACTATATCATGAACAAAATATGTGTAAGTGTTGCTGCATTACTCTTTGCTGCAACAATATACGGGCAGCATACATTACAGGTGAAAGTGCTTGATGCTGTTTCAAAAAAGCCATTGAGTTATGCATCCGTTTCACTAAAAGGAGTTCCGCATGGTGTAACGGCAGATTCAACAGGTCTTGCTCAATTAAGAATTCCTGCAGGAAAAAATACAATTAATGTTAGCTATGTAGGCTATAAAAGCCGGAATACCGATGTAACTATTCCTTTTGATTCAAGTTTGATAGTTGAATTAACTCCTTCTGAAGAAGATGAAGAAGAAATAGTGATTGAGTCAACAAGAAGTACAAGAACCATCCGTGATATCCCGACCAGGGTGGAATTTGTAGCCGGCGAAGAACTGGATGAAAAAGCCAATATGAAACCCGGCGACATCCGCATGGTGCTGAATGAAAGCACGGGCATTACCACGCAGCAAACTTCCGCCATTTCTGCCAATGCGGCCATCCGCATCCAGGGTCTTGACGGGCGATACACCCAGATACTGCGGGATGGATTTCCTCTGTATGCTGGCTTTAGCAGCGGGCTGGGTTTATTGCAAACACCCCCGCTCGACCTGAAACAGTTTGAAGTCATCAAAGGATCCTCATCCACTTTGTATGGTGGCGGCGCCATTGCCGGACTGGTAAACCTTATTTCCAAAACGCCGGCTGAAGAAGGTGAATTGAAATTTCATTTCGACATTACCAGCGCCGGTGGGTTGAATACAAGCGGTTTTTATGGTAAAAAATTTAAGAAGACCGGTCTGACCCTTTTTGCTTCACGCAACAGTAATCCGGCTTACGATCCTTCCGATGTTGGTTTCACTGCCATACCCAAATTTGAACGCTATTCAGTAAATCCAAAGTTCTTCTGGTATATAAAAGAAAAAACAACACTTATGGTTGGCGGGCAGGTGATGAATGAAAACCGCGTTGGCGGCGATATTGATTTTATTAAAGGGGAAAAGCCCTCCGGTTATTCTGAAAGTAATAATACCGACCGGTTTGTTTCCCAGGTTTTGCTGGAACACCGGGTCACCGAAAACCAAAAGTTCATTTTTAAAAACAATATCAATCATTACAGGCGAACCGTCAGGCTGTTTAATTATTCATTCCACGGTTCGCAGTTGGGTACTTTCAGCGAAGCTGCATTTTCTTACCGCCATGAAAACTCGGAATGGATAGCCGGGCTCAACCTGCTTACAGATCATTTTGAAGAACAAAAGCTCAGCACTGTTCCCCTGCGGAATTATACCCAAACAACAGCCGGGGCATTTGTACAAAACAGTGTGAGGATTACTGAACTGTTGAGTATGGAAGCAGGATTGCGGGGTGATTATGTATTTGATTACGGAATTGCATTGCTGCCCCGAATTTCCCTGCTGTTTAAATTTTCTCCAAAGATTTCATCCCGCATCGGCGGAGGCATGGGGTATAAAACACCCAATATTTTTACTGAAGAAAGCGAAAGGGTGCTGTTTCGCAATGTGTACCCGGTGGATGAGGATGCAAACAGGCTTGAAAAAAGCTATGGGGTGAATGCCGATATCAACTATCGTACAACTTTTGCCGATGATAAAATCAGTTTCAGCATCAATCATCTTTTCTTTTACACCCGCATTCACGACCCGCTGCTGTTAAAAGAGACCGGGGGCAATTATTTTTTTAACAATGTCAACGGGCATTTCGACAGCAAGGGAATGGAAACAAATGTAAAGCTCGGTTTCGGCGATTTCAAATTGTTTACAGGTTATACTTTCACCAGGGCTTTCCTGCATGAAGGAAACCAGAAAACCGAAAACTACCTGACACCCCGCCACCGGCTGAATAATGTGTTGCTGTATGAAGCGGAGGAAAAGTGGAAGGTTGGCCTGGAAGCATATTATTTCAGCAAACAGAAACTGAGTGATGGCACTACCGGAAAATCGTACTGGATTATGGGATTGATGGGAGAAAAAATATGGGAGCAATTTTCACTCTATATCAACTTCGAAAATTTTACAGATACACGGCAAACAAAATTTGATTCAATTTACTCTGGCACATTTGATAATCCTGTTTTCAGGGACATTTATGCACCGCTGGACGGCTTTGTGGTAAATGGGGGAGTGAAGCTGCGGTTATGAGTGATGAGTAATGAGTAATGAGTGTCTTGTCCTGTTACTGGGAATTAGAAATGGTGTGAGAAAATTACATTTTTCACGAAACTCATCACTGATTATTTATTACTCATTTCTGTGTCCGGTAGTTCATAATATCCCGGTCAAAGAGATACAGCCCGCTGCGGTCGTCGCCAATCATTTCCAGTTTGTCGTTCAGTGTTCTGGCCACCCGTTCTTCTTCCATTTGTTCGTTTACGTACCACTGCAGGAAATTATGTGTGGCATAATCTTTTTCCGTCAGCGCCAGGTTTACCAGGTCGTTGATGCTGTCGCTCACTTTCAGTTCGTGTTTCAGAAATTCTTCAAACATTCTGCGCAATGACTGAAAGGTCACCATCGGCTGTTCCAGCGCCGGAACCATGGCAAATCCGCCCCGCTCATTGATAAAACGGATGAGCTTCAGCATATGCACTCTTTCCTCATCCGATTGACGGAAGAAAAATTCCGTCACACCCTGCAGGCCGGGTTGTATTTCGGCCCACGATGCCATGGCCAGGTAGGCCTGCGAAGATTCCGCTTCCATCAGCACCTGCTTGTTCAGCGCTTCCTGGATTGATTTGCTCAGCATAAAAATATTTTTTTAATAATGGATACAAATATAGGAACGCTTTATCATCCGGTTTACACGGGTACTCACATAAAATAAAATTTATTTAGTCAGGAAAATTCATTCGTCGCATAATGTTTTTATACCGCGGTTCATTTTGCAATGAATCAAACCAGGGCCAGGCTTTCAGTTCTTTCATCCATACATCATGCTGTTCAAACCCTTTTTCCTGTTTTCCTCGGTTTTTAGAAAAAGCGGTTCAAATCGTCTGAAACCCTTGTCAGGAGCGGGTTGATTTTTAGAAATGGGTGACCCGGCCTTATATTAGG
>Ga0137829_10999668_pt1 | contig 28019 bp, 33 predicted proteins | sample OV2TP2_FD_97737 | JGI IMG/M metagenome (GOLD analysis project Ga0137829, IMG submission 97737) | reverse complement strand
GCGATCATGCAGGGTATGATCACAAAGAAGAACTTATTTCTTTCCTGGAAGCAAAAGATCTTCCTTATCATGATTACGGCACCCATACAAAAGACTCGGTGGATTATCCTGACTTTGCCCACCCGGTGGCCGAAGCAGTGGAAAAAGGCCAGGCGGCATTTGGCATCCTGCTTTGCGGCAGCGCCAACGGCGTAGGCATCACCGCCAATAAACATAAAGGAGTAAGAGCAGCTATTTGCTGGGGCGAAGAGCTGGTTAAGCTGGCACGTGAGCATAATGATGCCAATGTCATTTGCATTCCCGCCCGTTTTGTACGGGAAGGCGATGCGGAAAAAATGGTGCAGCTGTTTATGACCACTGAATTTGAGGGCGGCCGTCACAAACGTCGGGTGGAAAAAATAGCCGAAGGCTGCTGAAACCCGTTCATCCATTTATACTTACTGTAAAATCATACGGGCTTATATTTGAGCCTGCAACAATTTTTATGCTCATGAAACAAATCACCCTTGCACTTTTCGCCTTCCTGCCGCTTCTGCTGGTAGCACAAAAGAAAAATAAAGCCTGGGAAAAAACCGGGGCTACTATTACGGCCACTGATTTAAAAAAGCATCTTTACGTAATAGCTTCGGCCGAAATGGAAGGCCGTGATACCCCATCACCCGGCCTGGAAAAAGCAGCCAATTATATTGAAGAACATTTTAAAATGCTGGGGCTAAAACCAGGCAAGGGCGACAGTTACCGCCAGCCTTACCCGCTTTACCGCGATTCGGTAATCAGTTCGTCAGTAAGTGTGAATGGCAAAATGTATGAAGTAAATGCCGACTACCAAACCGGTAACAATAACTACACGGCCGAGTTGCCTTTCTCCGAAGCTGTATTTGCCGGATACGGAATAGTGGATGATAAAACAGACAGCTACAAGGACCTTGATGTTCGCGGCAAAGCAGTAATTATTCTGGAAGGCGCCCCTGCCGATTACAAACCGGCGCAACAGGGATTTCAGAATCCGTCGGGCACTTTTGGAAAACTGAATGCCGCATCAAAAAAAGGCGCCGTAGCCGTACTGATGATACTGAAAACTTTTCCCCGCCGGCCCGCAGTTAATTTCAGCAACTGGAGCCTCAACGGTTATCGGGCTACAGTAAACCCGCTGCTGTTTTACATTTCTGAAAATATTGCCTCTGCCATAATGGGTGAAGACGGCAAAGGAGTATTTGATAAAATGACAAACAATTCAATAAAGGGAAAAACATACAGAGCCAATATTGATTTGACTTACCGGAAAACAACACTCAGTACCCATGTGAGCAATGTGCTGGGGCTGATTGAAGGCACAGATAAAAAAGATGAGTATGTAATTATAACGGCGCATTATGACCACGTGGGTAAAAGAAACGATACTACAATTTTTTATGGCGCCGATGATGACGGCAGTGGCACTGTTTCGGTGCTGGAACTGGCCGAGGCATTTGCCAAAGCCAAAGCCGAAGGCAATGGACCGAGACGCAGCATCCTGTTTATGACGGTGAGCGGTGAAGAACACGGCCTGTGGGGTTCGGCATACTATGCCGGCCACCCTGTGTACCCACTGGAAAAAACAACAGTGAACCTGAACATTGACATGATTGGCCGCATCGGGAATGATTATATGAAAGATAAAGACTCGATGAACTATGTGTATATAATCGGGGATAATAAGCTGAGTTCCGATCTCACCCCCGTCACTGAAACGGTAAACAATACGTATTCAAAACTGAAGCTGGACCGGAAGTACAATGACCCGAACGATCCCAATCGCTTTTACTACCGCAGCGATCATTACAACTTTGCGGAGAAAGGCGTACCAATAATATTTTATTTCAACGGTGTACATCCCGACTATCACCGGCCTACCGATACACCGGATAAAATAAAATATGAGCTGATGGCCAAACGGGCCCGCCTGGTTTTTTATACAGCCATGGAAATTGCCAACCGTGATGAAATGCTGAAGCGGGATATGCCGCTTGATTCCCAGCAGGCCTTTTAAGTGTTTTACCAGATGAATGAAACCGGTAAATTTTTAGTTACTTTCGCTTCTCAAATTCATTAATAAGCGATGAACCGGAAAGAAGAAAGTGCTGCCCTTTCATCCGCAGCAAGTGGTGATCATATTGATTATTCCGAAGTGTACCGCAAACTGGAAACCAAACAGCTGAATAAGCGGCTGAGAAAAACCCGGATAATACTGCTCATCAGTTCCTTTGCAGTGGTAGGCGGTGCTCTTGTCTTCTGGATAATGCCCGAAACATCTTTCACCACCCGAAATTTTTTGATTTACCTGACGTTGGCCAGTGTGCTGGCCTTGTTTTCTGTTTTCAGCAAAAGATATCCCTACCTCTCCATCCTGGCAGGGCTGGTAATTTGCATTGCCTTCTGGGCCATTGAAATCATTATGAAAAACACTGACGACCTGCTGATTGAAGGCTCCATTCAAAAACTCTTCATCATTTCGCTGCTGGTATCGTGCCTGCATGCATCCAAAGAAGCTGAACTGATCAGAAAAGAGCTTCATTTTTCCTGAAAAAATTTTGAAAAAAGTAAACGGGTGCCGGTCACCGGTTTTTTTATGCATTAAACTTTACGGTAACCAGCCGGTCTATTTTACCGTTACTGATTTTTAACAACCCCAAATAACGATTATGAAAACTAAACAAGCCATCAAATCCGTACTGTTAAGCGGCGTATTTATACTGGGGCTATCTGTTTTTTCAGATACAGCAGCCCAGGTCCGGCAAAGATTCAACCGCATTGAAAAAAGGTGGGACCGCAGGGAAGACATCCGTGACCGCCGTGAAGATATTCGTGACCGCCGTGAAGACCGCAGGGACCGGCTCGAAGACATTTGGGACAGGAGGCATCATGGAGGATTGAGAGACCGGCTGGAAGACATCCGCGACCGCCGTGAAGACATCCGCGACCGTAGAGAAGACCGCCGTGACCGCCGTGAAGACCGCAGAGACCGCAGACATTAATCCTTACCTTCTATATAAAGGGAAACGGCTCAATAGTGAGCCGTTTTGTTTTAATTTTTCTTTTGTACTTCCACCCACTTTTTCTGGTTTTTTGAGAGCTCGGTTTTTTCCCGGCAGCGGTCAATATGCTGCCTGTATTCTTTTATTTTATCATCATTCAAAGTGAGCAGGATAGCTTTTTCATAGTACGCAATAGCTTTTTGAAAATCCAGCAGTATTTCTTCCTTAAACCCCCACTTCATGTACACCCACGACTTGTCGATGGTGGAAACTGACAGGCATTTTTCAAGATGCCGGTCCAGCTCTTCAAACCGCTCCATATCGGTAAGCAGGGTGGCATAATTGAAATAGGAATGCGGGTACAGCGGTGCACTTTTAATGCTGGCCTTATAATACGACTCGGCTTTTGTATAATCTTCAATCTGCGTTTTATAAAGCCATCCGAGTGAATTCAGTGTAGGCCCGTTGCCCGGTTCTTCATACAAAATTGTTTCGTACTTTTTAAAAGCTTCAGCATAATTATTATTCTTTATATCAGCTTCCGCTTCCAGGTAAAGTTCTTCAAGTTGTGTTGTCATACATCGTAGTTTACCAGTTCAGCAAATAAGCAAACAGCAGCGGAACCACAATAGTGGCATCGCTTTCAACAATATATTTCGGTGTATCAATACCCAATTTACCCCAGGTGATTTTTTCATTCGGCACGGCACCTGAATAACCACCATAAGAGGTAGTGGAATCGCTTACCTGGCAAAAATAACTCCAGAACGGCACATCGTGCCACTCCAGGTCCTGGTACATCATGGGTACCACGCAAATGGGAAAATCGCCGGCAATACCGCCGCCAACCTGGAAGAAACCCACTCCTTTGCCACCGCTGTTTTTCCTGTACCAGTCGGCCAGCCACACCATGTACTCAATTCCGCTCTTCATGGTGGTGGCTTTTAGTTCTTTTTTTATTACATACGAAGCAAAAATATTTCCCATGGTGCTGTCTTCCCATCCGCCCACTATTATCGGAAGATTTTTTTCTGCCGCAGCCATCATCCAGCTGTCTTTCGGATCTATTTCATAATGCTGCTTCAGCACGCCGCTCAGCAGCATGCGGTACATAAACTCATGCGGAAAATACCGTTCGTCTTTTTCATCTGCTTCTTTCCATAATTTATGAATGTGCTGTTGAATCCGCCTGAAGGCTTCTTCTTCCGGGATGCAGGTATCGGTTACCCGGTTGTAATGATTTTCCAGCAAATCCCACTCATCCTGCGGAGTCAAATCCCGGTAATTGGGCACTCTTTTGTAATGGCTGTGTGCCACCAGGTTCATGATGTCTTCTTCCAGGTTGGCGCCGGTGCAGGAAATAATGTGCACTTTATCCTGCCTTATCATTTCGGCCAGCGAAATGCCCAGTTCTGCCGTGCTCATGGCGCCGGCAAGGGTTACCATCATTTTACCGCCTTCCTGTAAATGTCTTTCATATCCTTTGGCTGCATCCACCAGTGCAGCCGCATTGAAATGACGGAAATGGTGAAGAATGAATTGTGAAACGGGACCTTTATTCATAATGCTGTTTTTTTAATCCGCCTTCGGATCACAATAAGGTGAGACATTGCGGTTATCCGCCCACGCAATTATGAAACAGGATGGCCTGCCTGCGCTGACGGATAAAGTGCGACAAAAATAATTTTTTTAAACAACCGGGAATATAAAAAAAACCCCGACACTCCGGCCGGGGTCACACCACATGCTCATGAGAAGAACTGACTTTTTATCCTTTTATCTTTTTGATTACAGAAATATGACCCGAGGGGCTTGCCCGCAATAAATATTTTTTCCCTTTTCGTTCTGATTGTATGTAGTAAACCGTTTCGTTGCTGCGTGTCACTTCAGTTATAGCCGCCGTCGACGCATCGCCATAATTCTGTTCAAATGCTTTAACAACAGCAAGGGGAAGTTGCATATAAAGAATATTTCTTGCCACACTCAGCTGCTCGCCTTCCGGATTGTACCAGGCCAGTAATCGCTGGTCGTTCAGTGTAAAACTCACTCTTGTATTTTCATTCTCCCTGCTCCATTTTACATTTTGGGCAAATGAAAATTCATTTTTAAAAGCAGATAAAATACGGTCGTCAATCCTGTTGCTGTCCTGTGCTGTTGCGGCTGATAAACCAACTATCAGCAACACGGCCGGCACCATCATTGCACTTTTCATAATCTAAGGTTTAAAGGTTAAGATTTATTGTCGGCCAGGAGCAATGCGGCGTATGGAATATGCATCAAATGTACCCTGGATTAATGCGGGAGTCAAGCAATAATTGATTGATGGGCAGCAATGTTAAAAGGATTAACGAATAATGACGCTCATCATGAAAGTAATAATAAAAAAGAAGCCCCGCAATCGCCGCAGCGAACCAGGGCTTTATTTACCACACACCAAAAAACCGTTCTTAAATTTTTCTCCTTTTGCTATGTGTGCTCCAGTCGTTGCCGTTGCCGGAGCGGAGCATGAGTTTTGTTTCAGCATTTTCCAGCGTCACATAATAGCTGGTGCCTTCCTTGTTGTTTACTTCAAACAGGTCGCTGATCCAGTATTTGTCATAATCATTTTTCAGGGTAGTGAGCAGGTGAATAGGCAACTGTTGCGAACTGATATAGCGGGCCAGGCTCATCAGTTCCCCATCAGTGGTGTAATAAGCAAAAACATTTTGCCCGTTGATGACAAAGGCAGCCCTGTAGTAATTGCTGCCGGCAATCCAGCTTACATTGGTTGCACCGGAAAATTCCTGTTTAAAGGATTCCAGCACACGCGGAGAAATAGTCTTTTCTCCCGCCATTGCAGTTGTCCATCCCATGCCTGCTGTAAGCCCCAGCACTAACAAAATTTTTTTCATGGTAAAAATTTTTATTGGTTAAGGTAAAATGATAAAAGACGATGTAATTGGTTTGACGTTTCAAAAATAGATTTCGTTACACGGTGTGGCAAGTAAATTATGATTGCCGGATAACTATGTTAATGCAGGTGAATTATGCTGAACCAATATGAACAGGCGTCCATAAATATAACCGCAGGCCACAGCCATATTCCATTCATCACGGCAGTTGACCTGCGCAGCAATTGTGAAAATTTTTATAACAAATGCTGAAAGAAAAAGTCTTTACCGCTTTCGCAAACTGAACCCGCCGTTCTCATTACCCTATCAGCTAACTTTAGAAAATGAATTACCTGGCTCATGCCTATCTTTCTTTTGAGCAACCCGGTTTATTAGCGGGCAACATGATCAGCGATTTTGTAAAAGGGAAAAAAAGATTTGATTACCCGCCGGGTATCCGACACGGCATAACGTTGCATCGCGAAATTGACCGCTTTACTGACAGTCACCCGGCGATAAGAGATGCAAAAAATATTTTCCGGCCTGCCTACCGGCTCTACAGCGGCTCGCTGGTGGATATAATAAACGATCATTTTCTGGCCACCGATGAAAATGAGTTCAGCGATGAAAGTCTCCGCCTGTTTTCATTAAATACTTACAAGCTGCTCGACGGGTATGCCGGGTATTTTCCTGAAAAATTCGGGAGGATGTACCCCTACATGAAAACACAGAACTGGCTGTACAATTACCGCTACCTGCGGGGTATTGAACAAAGTCTGGCCGGTGTGGTGAGGCGCTCCCTTTATATGACGGAAAGCGACACAGCCTTCCGGCTTTTCAATGAACACTATGATCTGCTGCGGCAATGTTACCGTTCATTTTTCCCTGACGTAAAAAAGCTGGCGCAGCAATTTGTGCAGCAATTAAATGATTAACCAACGCCGGAGTCTTTTTGTTCGTCATAGAAAATGAAACCTTTATTTTTGTTTTTCAATACCCCGCTATGAAGAAATCAATTACCTGTTTTGCATTCCTGGTTTGTTGCGCTGTTTCATTTTCACAACCCGGCAGCAAGCTGCCCGAGGTAGACAAATCGCCGATGGACATGAGCTATTACCCGGCCAATTACCCCATTCTGAAAATCCAGAACAAGGCCACTGAACCTTTGGTGGCAAGAGTGATATACAGCCGGCCCCAGCGGCAGGGAAGAAAAATTTTTGGCGAGCTGGTGGAGTATGGCAAAGTGTGGCGGCTCGGTGCCAATGAAGCCACCGAGATTGAATTTTTCAAAGACGTAAGAATCGGCGGCAAAAAAATAAACAAAGGCCGCTACACGCTTTACGCTATTGTGAATGAAACCAGCTGGACCATCATCGTAAACAAAGACACCGATACATGGGGTGCTTTTAAATACGATGCCAAAAAAGATGTGGTACGCATCGAAGTGCCGGCCGAAAAGACGGACGATGTGCTGGAATCGTTTGCCATGGCTTTTGAAAAAACCGGCAGCGGTTTGGCACTCATCATTGCCTGGGAACAGGTGAAAGTTTCACTTCCCATCAGTTTATAAAACCCCGCCATGAAAAAAATTTGTTTCATCTTCATCTTATCCTTTTTGATTGCCGGCTGCCATGATGCTGAAGAAAAACCGGAAGTAAAAAATGCTCCCGTAAAAAACGATACGCTGCGGCAGGTATTGCCGCCCGCCACCGAATATACCTCTCCCGACAGGTCGCCTATGGATATGATCTATTTTCCTGCTGATTACCCGCTGCTGAAAATGGCAGGCAATGCACCGGCACTGCCATGGGCCCGCATTATTTACAGCCGGCCACAAAAACAAGGGAGAAAAATTTTTGGTGAACTGATAAAATACAATGAACCCTGGCGGCTCGGCGCCAATGAAGCTACCGAACTGGAGTTGTTTTCAGCAGCCGTCATTCAAAACAAAACCGTCAAACCGGGACGCTATATTATTTACTGCATCCCGCAGGAAACAAAATGGACATTTATACTGAACAGCAACCTGTACAGCTGGGGGCTGCAGCAAAACCGGCAAAAAGATTTGCAGCAGTTTGATGTGCCTGCAGAAAAAAACAACAACCCCGTGGATTTTTTTACCATAGCTTTCGAAAAAAAATCTGACAAAAGCGCCGACATCATTTTTCTCTGGGATGATGTGAAAACAAAGCTGGCCGTGAGTTTTTGAATTTTCTGTTGATGCTGAAGGGTCAATAGTAAAGAATTCATCATGCACCCCTGCCCGCTGAAGCTTTGGCGCAGGCGGTACTCAGCATACACCTATCTTTACACTCATGTGCGGCATAGCCGGAATTATTTCTCCTGATTCATCATTAGTTAATGCATCACGCCTACAACAAATGACCGATGCGCTGGCTCACCGCGGGCCTGATGGCGAAGGACAATGGATAAATGAAAACGGAACTGTTGCATTGGGTCACCGCCGCCTTGCCATCATTGACCTGAGTGAAGCTGCCTGTCAGCCCATGCATTATCTCAACCGTTACAGCATTGTTCACAACGGTGAAATCTACAACTACATCGAGCTGCAAGAAGCTCTTCAGAAAAAAGGTTATTCCTTTTTTTCAAAAACCGATACCGAAGTAATTGCTGCAGCCTATGACTGCTGGGGAGAGGACTGTGTTCTTCAATTCGACGGCATGTTTGCTTTTGCCGTCTGGGATGAAAAAGAAAAGACACTTTTTGCCGCACGGGACCGCTATGGTGAAAAACCGTTTTACTTTTACCGCGACGATGAACAATTTCTCTTTGCCTCAGAAATGAAAGCGTTTTGGACGGCCGGTGTGGAAAGAAAAATAAACCGGAAGCTGCTGTTCAATTTTCTTACCATCGGCTATGCCGATAACCCGGACAGGCCGGAGGAAACTTTTTTTGTAAACATCTCTAAGTTACCGGCTGCTTCAATTTTGAAATTTTCAATAATCAATTTTCAATGTTCCATATTCAACTACTGGGATATTGAAACAGAAAATGAAAACAAGAAAATAACAGATGAAGAAGCCATCGAGCAATTTCGTTTTCTTTTTCAGCAGTCGGTAAAAAGGCGATTGCGCAGCGATGTACCCTTCGGCACCAGCCTCAGCGGCGGGCTTGACAGTTCCTCTGTGGCAGCAATGATTCATGCATTGGCAGGAAATAAAGATTCATATAAATGTTTTTCGGCTGTTTTCCCATCGTTTGAAAAAGATGAATATTCTTTTTCGAAAAAAATTGCAGAGAAGTTCGGCCTTCAGCACATTACTGTGCAGCCTGGTGCAGCATCGCTGGCCGCAGATTTTGAAAAACTTTTTTATCACCAGGAAGAACCGTTCGGCTCAGCCAGCATTTATGCCCAATACAAAGTGTATGAACTGGCCAGCCGGCAGGAAGTAAAAGTTTTGCTCGACGGGCAGGGCGCCGATGAAACGCTGGCTGGTTATCATAAATATTACAAATGGTACTGGCAGGAGCTTTTTAAAAAAAGAAAACTGGCCGGCAGCAGGGAATTGCAGGCAGCAAAAAAGTTGGGCGTAACGGAACGTTTCGGCTGGAAAAACCGGGTGGCGGCGCTGTTTCCCGAATTTGCCGCCATCGTGCTGGAAAAACAATTCCTGCTGCATGCCCTCAGGCATGAAGACCTTACCCGGGAATTTATCCGCCTGCAAAGCAAAGAAGCATATTATGAAACACCGGATATTTTCAGCCTGAACGGCGTGTTGTATTTCAACACCTGCATACACGGCCTGGAAGAACTGCTGCGCTATGCCGACAGGAATTCGATGGCGCATGGGCGGGAAATCCGCTTACCGTTTCTTAATCATGAGTTGACGGAGTTTGTTTTTTCTCTTCCCTCACATTTCAAAATAAGAAACGGGTGGACCAAGTGGCTGCTCCGCAAAACCATGGAGGATAGTTTACCCGATGAAATTACATGGAGGCGGGACAAAACCGGTTTTGAACCCCCGCAGGAACAATGGATGCAGGATGAAAAAATACAGCAACTGATTATGGATGGAAAAAAGAAACTTGTAGAAGAAAAAATTTTACAACCACAGGTGCTGAATAAAAAAATTCTGCCGGCAACAGCGTATGATGCGGCTAACTCCGACTGGCGTTATCTGGCCGCCTCCATGCTTTTCAAATAAAATGAAATCTTCATCTTTGCACAAATACAAATTATCAATAATGAAATCAGGAACCCGGTACGTTCATGCCGGCACAGAACCCGATCCTTCTACCGGAGCCATCATGACTCCCATTTATCAAACCAGCACCTATGTGCAGCAGGCGCCGGGTGTACACAAAGGCTATGAGTATGCCCGCAGCCAGAATCCTACCCGCACGGCACTGGAAAAAGCTTTTGCCGAAATTGAAAATGCAAATTATGCGCTTGCCTTCAGCAGCGGTGTGGCAGCTACTGATGCAGTGATAAAGCTGCTGCAGCCCGGCGATGAAGTAATTGCCGGCAACGATATGTACGGCGGCACCTATCGCCTGTTCAGCAAAGTGTTTGAAAAATTCGGCATCCGTTTTCATTATGTGGATATGCACCGGGCCGAAAACATAAAAAATTACATCAATGCCAATACAAAGCTGCTGTGGGTGGAAACTCCCACCAACCCGCTGATGAATATTGTGGATATTGCCGCGGTGGCTGCCATTGCCAAACCAAAAAATATTTTACTGGCAGTAGATAATACATTTGCCACTCCTTACCTGCAAAACCCTATTGACCTTGGCGCCGACATGGTGATGCATTCCGTGACCAAATACCTGGGTGGACATAGCGACCTGATTCAGGGTGCCTTGATGATAAATGATAAAGAGCTGCGTGAAAAATTATATTTCATCCAAAAAAGCTGCGGCGCCGTGCCAGGGCCGATGGATTGCTTTCTTGTGCTGAGAGGTATAAAAACTTTGCACCTGCGTATGAAAGCACATTGTGAAAACGGGAAAACAATTGCACACTGGCTGCGCAAGCATCCGAAAGTTGACAAAGTGTACTAGCCGTGGTTTGAACATCACCCGGGCTATGCAGCGGCTAAAAAACAAATGAGTGACTTTGGCGGCATGCTGAGCTTTGAGCTGAAGAATAATAGTGTAGAGGAAGCCATGCGGGTTCTTTCTTCAACAAAACTTTTTTGCCTTGCTGAAAGCCTGGGTGGGGTGGAGAGCCTGATCAATCACCCGGCCACGATGACGCATGCTTCCATTCCGAGGGAAGAGAGATTAAAAAACGGTCTGACCGATTCACTCATCCGGCTGAGTATCGGCATTGAAGATGCGGAGGATTTGATTGCAGATTTGAAAAAGGCAATCGGGTGATGGGCCAATTTGATGATGTGCTAATTTGCCGATGTGAAAATCAATCTGAAACTAATTGAGTTTTTAAACAAGAAAACCGGGGAATACAATCATCCGCGTTTTATCAAAGATGACCCGATTTCTGTTCCGCATCTTTTTACCAAAAAGCAGGATATTGAAATTGCCGGTTTTTTTGCCGCCATATTTTCATGGGGTAACCGCAGCACCATCATTAGCAAGAGCAAGGAACTGATGCAGCGGATGGACAACGCACCGAACCAGTTTATTACGCAATACAAAGAATCCGATATAAAAAAACTCCAGGGGTTCCGGCATCGTACTTTTCATTATGCCGATCTTCTGTATTTTATTGAGTTTTTAAGTCTTCATTACCTGCGAAACGACAGCCTGGAAAATGCGTTTTCTGCCGGCATCAGCAAAAAGGATAAAACAGTGGAAGCCGGGTTAAACTCTTTCAGGAAGTATTTTTTCATTTATGAACACGAAAAAAGAACCGGGAAGCATATTGCTTCGCCGGAGCTGGGTTCCACCTGCAAGCGGCTGAACATGTTTCTGCGCTGGATGGTGCGCCGCGATGACAAAGGCGTTGATTTCGGTATCTGGAAAAATATTTCCCCCTCGCAGCTCATTTGCCCTATGGATGTGCATGTGGCAAGAGTAGCCAAAAAGCTGGGATTGCTGAAAAGAAAACAGGTTGACTGGCTTGCGGCAAGGGAGCTGACTGAAACTTTGCGTAAATTAGATAAGGATGATCCTGTGAAATATGATTTCGCATTGTTTAACCTGGGGGTGATTGAAAAATTTTAATGCTCATTGATGACACAGAATGACAAAGATTTGATTGTTGCTGTCCGGAAGTCAATGGAAGTTGAACTGCCGGATAATGTTTCACCGGATTTCCTGAAAGAAACGCTTTCTTCACATATCAATTTTCTTATTCAGTCAGATTTTCAAAAATTGGTGTATTTGCTGTACCGGATTGATATCAGTGAAATAAAGCTGAAACAGATGCTGAAAGTAAATGCAGGAATTGATGCGGGGAAAATAATTGCGGGACTGATCATAGAAAGACAAATGCAGAAACTGAAATACCGCCAGCAGTCGGGCAAACCCGGTGATAACATTCCTGAAGAGGACAAATGGTAAGGGAAAATCCATATCATAATTACTATACAGCATAACATTTTGATGTAAGTTTATCCCATGAACGTGATTGAGGTCACTGGAAAAAAAACAGCCAAAGAATTTATTTCACTGCCGGGAAAAATCTACCGTAACGATCCCAACTGGATCTGCCCGCTGTACAGCGATATTGAATCGGTATTTGATCCGAAGCGGAATCACTTTTTTTCGCATGGCATATGCACCCGCTGGATTCTGACAATGAATGGCAGCGTCACGGGCCGCATTGCCGCATTTGTCAATCATGAAAAAGCATACAAGAATCCGCAACCTACCGGCGGTGTGGGATTTTTTGAATGTATCAACAACCCCGGGGCCGCATTTCTCCTTTTTGACACCGCACAGCAATGGCTGAAAGAAAAAGGCATGCAGGCGATGGAAGGACCGGTCAATTTCGGCGAAAACGATAAGTACTGGGGCCTGCTGGTGGAAGGTTTCAAGCCGCCCAGCCTGGGCATGAATTATAATCCACCCTACTACATTGATTTTTTTGAATCGTACGGATTCACCAAACTCTACGATCAGTACACCAATTTTCTCGATGCCACAGTGCCGTTGCCGGAGCGTTTTACACGCATTGCCAACCGGGTGATGAACAAACCCGAATATACATTCAGGCATTTTGAAATAAAAAAATTTAACCGGCTGGCAGCCGATTTTATGGAAATATATAATGATGCATGGAGTGATTTTGTAAATTTCATTCCCATACATATGGATACGATCTGTGATATTTTCCGCCAGATGAAACCCATCATGGATGAAAAAATCATCTGGTATGTTTATTACCTTGATGAGCCCGTCGCATTTATTTTGTGCCTGCCCGATATAAACCAGGTACTAAAACACCTGAACGGGGTAATGAATTGGTGGGGCAAGCTGAAATTTTTATGGTTCCGGAATACAACAAAAGTTGACAGGCTTCGCATTATTGTGATGGGCTGCAAAAAAAAATTTCAGAATCACGGTTTGGAATCTGCATTGATCCACTGTCTGCAAAAAGAAGTGCTGCCGCGACATACAATCAAGGGTGTGGAACTGGCATGGGTGGGCGACTGGAATAAAAAGATGATTGCACTGCATCAAGCTACCGGCGCCGTGAGAGATAAAACGCACAGGACGTACAAGTATATATTTAAAAGCTGACTGCTTTAGTGAGGAATTGTATGATGGTTATTTGGAGTCCCCCGGCATAACCATTCTTTCAACTACCAAGCCATCAAACAATCAAATATTTTTCTTAAACATCAACTCCTTCACTTTTTCCTTATCTTCTTTTTCATTCTTCAGGTCGAACATGGTGCCGAATACATGATCCCAAAGCGTGGAGCTGACACCAAAGCCCTGGTGTTCGTTTTTATAATGATGAAGATGATGATTCCGCCACAGCGGTTTCATCCACTTGAACGGCGGGTTCCATGCATGAATGGCATAATGCGTACTCCCATACATGAGGTAGCCAAAAATAAATCCCGGGAAAAACATAAACACATTATTTCCCATGATAAAATACATCACTCCAAAAATGGAGGAAGAAATGATGATGCTCGGTACCGGCGGCATAAAGAGACGCTGCCGGTCGCGGGGATAATGATGATGGTTTCCGTGAAGTATATAGGCAAATTTCTGCAGGCTTTTCTTCTTACTCACAAGGTGAAAGACGAAGCGGTGAGCAATGTATTCAAAAAAAGTCCAGAAAAACATGCCGCCCAAAAAAGTCAATATAATCCTCGTAGTTGTGTAATTATATGTAGCTGCAGCCAGGTAAATGATATAAGTGAGTATAGGAATGTACATGCCCCAGATCACCAGCGGATTTGCTTTGGTCAACGCCTCTAAAAGTTCATTTTTAAACAGACGGGCCTGGCCTTTGTTGTGAATTTTTTCAAATTGCATAAATGAAATCTTGCGGAGACAAAGATAATGAAAGGAGAAAGGTCAAAGGCTAATGGCTAACAGGTTTTTCATTCCTGGTTCGCAGTTCAAAAATTAACGGGATAGCAATTGGTCAACTGTTTGAAAATGATAGTTTTTTTGTTTCAGATACTTTATCAACTCCCGCAGCCTATAATAAAATTTATCCGTTCGTTCCGGCCCGGCGCCAATATGCATGAGCAGGATAAAACCGTTCAGGCCTGAAGGGCGGGACTGTTCATAATTTATGATGGAGCGGTAAATCGTTTCGCTGCTATGGTAGTTTTTGTCCTGGGGCGTGGTATAGTCGGCATGGCTGAGTGTGCCCGGTGTGTAACTGATTAACTGCAGACCCAGTTGTTTTGTCCATGCAGCAATCGTATCGTTGTACCATTCGTAAGGCGGCAGATAATATTTTGCTTTTTTTACATCCATACCCAGCCGTGCCATTTCGGAGTAATTATCGGCCAGGTCAAAACTGAATTGAGATTGTGTAACCAGCAGGCTGTCTCTGTTGTTCCAGTCGCAGTACAGCAAATGCTTATCGGAATGAGCGCCGGGATAGTGGCCATACTTTTTTAATTGCAACACCAGTTTTTTAAATTGAGGATTACGGTAAAAATCGCCGGTGAAAAAGAACGAGGCTTTTATTTTTTCTTTCTTCAACGTGTTTGCAATAAACTCACCGCCTTCGGCAAATTCATGACCGGTGAAAACCAATGCTATATTTTTCTTTGTAGTATCACCTCTTATTATCGCTCCGTGGCGGTAACTAAAGTTTTTTTTTGGGAAGGTTTCAAAGCCCCTCCTTTGGAGGGGTTTAGGTAGGTCGCCTCCTTCGCAGCAAGCAGGTAAATCAGCGACGCTGTGCCATCCATTGTCGGTTCATTGGTGCTGTAGTCGCCATAGTCATCATGATACACGGCAAGGTCACTTTGAAATTCTGCATATTCATCCGGCTGATAAAGCCTGATACCGATAAGATTTTTGAAAATACTGGTATAAACGGGGCCATCCACAAGACCGCCGTCAATGGGATAATTTTTCAAATGCGTGAAAGCCGAATGAGGGTCAACCGGTGTATCGCCCCAGGATGGCAGACCGTAAACCATGGATGTGCCCCATGGATTGCAGCCAAAAAGCCAGTCGAAGTTGGCCTGCCCCAGTTCATCAAAAGTTTTATCACCGGTAAGTTGCTTGTACCAATAGCATTGGATGGCAAAGGATGTGGTGAGATTGTTGCTGCACCAGATAAAGGGAATGCCGCGGAAGAAGGCGTTTTGTTTTGCTTTATTCCAGACTTTATTGATTCCTTCTTTGTAAAAGCCAATGATTGTGTCTCTTCTTTTATCTTTTAATTGTTTTGCCAGTTCATAATGGCCGATGTTTATAAAGGGATACCATTGGTAGTGCTTGGCTGTATCTTCGCTGAGCCAGGGAGTAATTGGTTCCATTGAAGCATATCTGTAAGCATTTTGTAAAACCGTATCTATGTTTTTTGGAAATGGGTCTGACCAAAATAAAACATCATGAAACCATACGGCACTCAATTCCAAATCATCAACCCAATTTTCTTCAGCATAAATATATGGTGATCTAACAGAAGCGGTTTGCGTAAAACCTAATTTTCTCTGGCTAAATTTAAAAGCCGATTTAGTTTTCGACTTTAATAAGTTGCTATAGTCTCGATCTTGATAGCGGAAAATTTTTGCCCCCAGCGCAAATGCACTTGCAAACTTCCCCGCCGTAGAACTCGTCCCCGTCGTATTGTTCATAAACTTCCCTCTCTGCTGCGGCTCGCCGCTTACAAAATATACCGGCCGCTGGTAGCCCCTGCCGTAAAATGTATCCTGCCCCGGGATGCGCATACCCATATGGTCGCGGTCATCAGCAATCTGGTTAAACATCCAATCATCTTTTGGATGCATTTTCAGCAGCCAGTCAAGCCCCCACTTTGCTTCATCCAATACATCAGCCAAACCATTCTTTCCGTCAAGACCATTGGCAAGTTTTTCATCAGTAAAAACAGTTGGAAAATCCCTGTACGCAGCCAGTAAATGGTAAGTGGCATTGGCCGATGTGGTGGAATATTGCAGGTAGTCGCTGGCGTCGTGCCAGCCGCCCACCACATCAATGTAGGTGCTGTCCTTGATGCCTGCTTTTTCGCCGTACAGCACATAGCCGTCACGGGTGTGGCAACTGTCTTTCAAGAAAGGATTGAAGCCGGTACGTTGCTGCCGCATATAACGCAAACAAAAATCCGCAGCACCTTTATACACATCCTCGCCGATTTCAAATTCCGGCGATTTCACCCCGCTTGCCTTCAGGTAATATCTTCCGGGTTTTTTGAATGCGGAAAAATTCAGCCGGTATGTTTGTTTGAACGGACCGTAAGCACCAAAGGCTTTGCCTGCACTGCCGGTAAAAACAACTTTGTTTGTTTTTGCATCGGCCAATTGCCAGGTATTAATTCCATTTTCTTCCTTGCTGCACCATACGGCCACTTTTATTCCGTGGGGTAAATAACCGAGCTGATTAATGCGTATCCATGATTGGGTTTGTTCCTTTTTTGGAGAAAACGCAAAAAACATGAATACAGCAATAAAGAGTTTTAATCTCATGGAGTTAAGTTACTATTAAAATTTATTTCACCGCAGAGAACAGGAGATAAAGAGATTTCGCAGAGAGTTTCGGCGTATGCTTTGCGACCTGCTGTTCTCTGCGCTAAATTTTGCTGAAAAGAATTCAGAACCCTGAACGGTCACCGACTCTTCGGTCGGGATGCCGATCAGAGACGATAAATGTCTCGATTCCGACACGAAATCGTCGGAACATTTATCGTCGGCAAGCGTCGCAACGGAAGCTGAGCAGAATTCCGGCAGCTGACTTCATAATAAAAATTATCTTGCGCCACTAAATGTTATTCGATGAAATTAGTTTCGTATTTGCAGGACGGTCATGACCGGCTCGGTGTGTTGATTAATGATATGGTGTATGACATGGAGGTGATCCATCCCGATTTGCCGAACAGCATGGGATTATTTCTGAATTACTGGGCGGATTCGTTTGCGGTGGCGCAGGCGGGTGAACTGATGCTGCGGGAAGGTGAACGGACGACAAGCCGGGGAATACCATTGAGTGAAGTGACGTTGCTGGCGCCGGTGCCTTATCCCGCATCGTGTCGTGATGGTTACGCATTTCGCCAGCATGTGGAAGCGGCGAGAAGAAACCGCAAGGTGCCGATGATTCCTGAGTTTGACCAGTACCCGGTTTTTTACTTTACCAATCATCACAGCATACAGGGGCCGGGTGAAGTGCGCTGCTTGCCCGACCATTTTGAAAAGCTGGACTTCGAACTAGAAGCGGCGATTGTGATTTGCAAACACGGAAAAAACATCAAAGCGGAAGAAGCAGATGAATACATCGGCGGGCTGATGATTATGAACGACCTGAGTGCCCGACAGCTGCAGATGGAAGAAATGCTGCTGAACCTGGGACCGGCGAAAGGAAAAGATTTTGCAACCGTGATTGGCCCGTGGCTGGTGACGCCTGATGAACTGGAAGAGTTTGTAGTGCCGTGCAAGGAAACTCATGTGGGCAGGAGCTGGAACCTGAAAATGAAATGTTGGGTAAACGGCGTGCAAGTGAGTGAAGGAAATCTTGCTGATATGGACTGGACATTTGCCGAGATTATTGAACGGGCTTCATATGGTGTGGATCTTTATCCCGGTGATGTGATTGGCAGCGGCACGGTGGGCACGGGATGTTTCCTGGAACTGAACGGCACGGGAAAACTGAATGACCCGGATTATACTGAGCAATGGTTAAAGGCTGATGATTTAGTGGAGATGGAAATTGATGGATTGGGAAGACTGAGTAATACAATAGTGGCGGAGGAAAGTGATTGGAGTATATTAAAAATTAAAAAGATTTGAGAGATTCACCGCAGAGAACATGAGTACCCAGAGTTAACGCAGAGATTATGACAAAAGAAAGTTTAAATAAATTGGGAGGCATAATTCTGGATGCATGTATCGCTGTGCATCGAGAGTTGGGGCCTGGTTTGTTAGAATCAGCATATGTAACTGCATTGGTAAAAGAATTACAATTAAGGGGAATAAAGGTACGTGTGCAGGTACCAGTAGAAATGGAATATAAAGGTGAATGGCTTGGCAAAGTCTATGTAATAGATATTCTGGTTGAGGAAGAAATTATTCTGGAGATAAAATCAGTCGATGCAATTGAACCGATATTCAAAGCACAACTTATTACTTATTTAAAATTATTAAAAAAGAAATTGGGTTATTTAATAAACTTTAATGTACCGCTTTTGAAAGACGGGTTTCACAGAATTGTATATAACTTTTAACTCTGCGAAAACTCTTTTTCTCATGTTCTCTGCGGTGAATAAATAAATATGACCATCGATTTAAAAGACTTGAAACCCGCCGAAAAGCAATACTACCTGCTGCACGTGGTGGCGCCGCGGCCCATTTGTTTTGCAAGCACCATTGACAAAGCCGGCAATATAAACCTGAGCCCGTTCAGTTTTTTCAATGCATTTTCATCCAATCCTCCCATTGTTGTTTTTTCCCCGTCAAGAAGAATACGGGACAATACAACCAAGCATACGCTGGAAAACATAAAAGAAGTGCCGGAAGTGGTGATCAATATTGTTACGTATGATATGGTACATCAGGTTTCATTATCAAGCTGTGAATACCCGAAAGAAGTGAATGAATTTGTCAAAGCCGGCTTTACTCCGGAGCTGGCCACAATTGTAAAGCCGCCGATGGTAAAAGAGAGCAAGGTGAAGATGGAATGTAAAGTGATTGAAGTAAAACCGCTAGGCACTGAAAGCGGCGCCGGCAATCTGGTTATCTGTGAAGTGCTCCGAATGCATATAGACGATTCATTGCTTGATGAAAATAAAAAGATGGACCAACGCAAAATTCATCATGTGGCGCGGCTGGGCGGCGACTGGTACTGCCGGGTGGATGAAAGCAATTTATTCCAGGTACCCAAACCGAATACCGAACTGGGCATCGGTGTGGATGCATTGCCCGAAAGTATCCGCAACAGCAAAATACTTACCGGCAACAACCTGGGACAGCTGGCCAATGTAAGTGAAATGCCGGTGATTGAACCTTCATTTGACGACCCGCACCTGAAAAACATCATTCAGTATTACAGCGTAAACCCGGATGAAATGGAGAGAGAATTGCATACTTATGCAAAGAAGTTATTGGATGAAGGAAAAGTAAGGGATGCGTGGCAGGTATTGCTGACAGAGGATTAAATCAGTACCTTTACTTTATGTCATCAGCCATAAAAATATTACCCCATTATACTTACGAAGACTATTGTCGCTGGGAAGGACGATGGGAACTGATTGACGGTATTCCGTATGCCATGAGTCCTGCTCCGTCACCGCGACATCAGTTGATTGCAGCAAATATTCTTTATGAGTTTAAGGATGCAGTAAAAAAAGCAGGGTGTAAAAAATGTAAGGTATATGATTTTATAGATGTGAAAATTTCTGAGAATACTATTCTTCAGCCTGACGCCTTAGTAGTTTGTGGTGAAATCAGCAAGCCCTATCTTGATTTTCCCGCTGCCCTTGTTGTTGAAATTTTATCGCCTGCCACGGCGCTGAAAGACCGCAATTCCAAGTTTGATTTATACCAGCAGTTCGGTATACCTTATTACCTGGTTATTGATGCGGATAAAAAAGAGATTGAAATTTACCGGCTCGAAGAAAAAAAATACCAGCAGGTGCCGGTGCAAAACGAAACGTCTTTCTCTTTTCAGCTTGAAGAAAACTGCATGATTGAAGTGAATCTGCAGGCTATTTGGGAATAATACTCTCCTGTTATTCTTTCTTCAGTCCCAGCCTGCCCATCACGGCTTCTCTTTTTGATTTGGAAACGGTAAGCTCTTCTCCTGTCCGCAATTTTAAATAGCCGCCGTCTCCTCTTACAAAATGGGTAACATAATTCAGATTTACGACTGTAGAATGGTGAATACGCTGAAACAAATCATTTGGCAATAATTCTTCAATATCGCCTAATGTCCTGGAAACAAGAATATATTTTTTATTATCGAGAAATACTTTTGTATAAGCGCCTTCGGCCTGGCAATAAATAATATGGCTTACTTCTACAAATTCATATCCGTCTCTGTAGGGTAAAGCAATCTTTTGCTGCGAGGAGGGTTGTTTGATATTACGAAGAAGATTTTCGATATGCACATTACCATGCTGCTGTTCAATTTTCTGATGAACCTTTTTCACTGCTTCCTTCAGGTCGTTGGCATCAATAGGTTTTAAGAGGTAATCCACAGCGCTGATGCGGAAAGCTCTGGCGGCAAATTCATCATGCGCCGTAGTGAATATAATAGAAAAATTCACCTCGCCCAACACTTCCAGCATTTCAAAGCCGTTCATCCACGGCATTTCAATATCAAGAAAAACAAGATCTGGTTTTTCTTTTTTGATGGCCATGATGCCTTCCTTGGCAGAATGACAGACCGCAATTATTTCTACAGAAGGACAATGTAAATTAAGGTCATTCTTTAAAATAGATGCATTTTGCGGTTCGTCGTCTATGATGATGGAGCGGAGCATGTCTTTGCAGGTTAAAGGTAAGGACAACTTTTGTTCCTGCTGGTTCCCTGTTATCATAATCTTCAACTGGTTTAATTATTTCAGTGGTTGATTTCAAACTTGCCGGTTTTAATTTCCACATATCAATAAGATTACTCTGTTTTTTATATCCCCGGGTAATCCGGGATAAGTCGCCACATTTTATAAATAACCGGAGTGCCCGATAATAGAGTTCAGATATTCCCGGCATCAATTAAAATTATTCTTTTACAACCTTTCAAAGTAATCTGAATTGGCAATTACAAGCCCGTACTTGGCAGTTGGCTTACCTCTCCTCACTGAAACGCAGAATTACTTTCGTCCCGGCAGCCTTTCCCTTTTCATCCTTCTTATCTATAATTTGCAAATCAGCCTCCCGCTGTTGTAATATCTTATCCAGTTCCAGTCTTGATTGGGTAAGATTCACTCCCCGGGATTGATGAGCAAGATCGCTGGTTGATTTATTTTGTCTTGATACTTCCCTGCCGATACCATTATCGTCAATAATAATTTCAATCATTGAATCTTTCTTAACAACATTCAGTAAAATGCAGCCCCCGTTATCGCGGGGAACTATCCCATGCCAGATGGCATTTTCAAGAAAAGGCTGGATGACCAGCGCCGGTACCTGTATTGACTTTAAATCAATTTTTTCATCCACATTTACCGCATAAGAAAATTTTGTGCTTAACCTCATCGCTTCCAGCTGCAGATAATACTTACAGGTTTCTATTTCATCAAAAAGAGTAATCTCCTTTTTATCGGCATTATTGAACAAAGTACGGATGAGCTTGGAGAAAACAGTAAGATAGGTAATACCATTTTCAGTTTGTTTCTCCTGTATCAATGCCTTAATGGAATTAAGACAATTAAAAATAAAGTGCGGGTTCATCTGTGCACGGAGAGCACGGGCTTCAAGCTCAAGTAGTTCCTTGTAAATTTTTTGTTGCTCCAGTGCCTGCTCCTCCCTTTCTTTGGAAATTTCCCGGAACCTGATTGACACATACACCAGTAACGAGAGAGGGAATGTGAAATAAATACCGGTCTGAAAAAGCTGCCAGTGCTTATTAAAATAACTTCCAAAATTGACAATGCCGAAAAGCACTCCGAATAATACGGATAAAGTTAACCCGATCGCAATGGCCCATTGCGATATTTTTAGTTTTTTCCAGAAAGAAACCAATATGTAGGCATAAAAGAAACAACTCACAATCATGGAGAGATATAAAAACTTTAAAAAGAAATTAAAAAATATGCTGAACGCCCCTAAAACCGAAAAAGCAACTAAAAATGGCTTAATACCGGGGACGATTTTAAAATTCAAAATTTTTTTTGCAATGATGAAAGTGAGCACAAAAATGATCCAGGTGCACAGTTTAAATAATAAATCATTCTTCTGGTAGATAGGAAATGAAACATCATTTTTAATTAAAAAAAAGCGGGTTAAATTCGACAAGGCTGAAAAACTGGAATAAAGCGCAATGAGCATGAGCGTTTTCTTTTCACCGAGATTTTGAAAATACAATAACCAAAAAAGTAAGGCTAATAATATGGTTGCTGATAACCATATACTCCTGTATAACAGTTTTTCTTTCGTGTATTTTTGTACATTCAGGTTATAATCCGGGCCTGTGAGTATTAATAAGGAACGAAGGCCTTGTCTTATAGAGCGATGAGTGCCAATCGTTGCTGATCTTAAAAGACCAAAAGAAAGAGGTGCTGTATAGTCAACGAAATGCAGGGCTATTGTATGTTCTTTTCCCGGCTCCAGTACAGCCGGTATAGAAAGTTCGTTTGCCGGATTATGTTCTTTATAAGTTTTGTAGTCTGCACTGGTATTGCCAAAGGACGCTAAGAATTTTCCATCTATAAAAACTTCGGTAGCTGCCCAGCCACCTCTGCCTATAAATAGAGGAATATTCATGAAATCCTTTTCCAGCCTGAATGAAAACCTGAACCAACCTTCCACTCTTCCTGATTTGTCGGCAAGCTTCGAAGATAATTCTGCCGGCTTCAGTTTTTTCCAGTCGCTGGTATTAAGTTCTTTATTCGCCCATGCAGGATCATGACCTTCCCTGAATAGCCATCCATTCATTGCTGACAAAACTATTTTCTGCTCAACATCAAATATCCTGGCAGAAATTATAACAGATGTATCCTGGGTGAAACCGCAGTGAATACTAATGAAAAAACATAAGGCTGTCACGACAGCTGGCTTCATGAAATGAAGTTAAACTTTTTACAGCTGAATTAATATAACCTGGCAGCGGCAAGCCATTTTAACTCCCATAATTCTTTTACAATTTTATCAGGTTACTTACCGGGTAGGTCAAATAATCCGTTTCTTATTTTCGATACCTTATCTTACCTGAAATTAATATTGACATTCAACAAGAAGCTTCGGAACAAGGAACGATTTTCACTTTTTAAGCGGCCTTAATTTCCCGGCTTGTGAGTTTACATATTACCAATCCATTTGCAGAAACGGCAAACCAGGAAACGGTTAATGCAAAGTTCAATTATGAACCGGCCATACCCGGCTGTAGTTTAGTTCAAAAATTAAGATTATGAAAAAGTCAATTCTTTACATCATGTTGCCCGCGATAGCGGCGGCATCATTCCTTTCCTGTTCCAAATCATCAGGCAGCCTTGGTGATGTAATATCATCGGGCTTATCATCAGGAAAAGTCATTATTTCAGAAGTCAAAAAACATTCCCACCTCACGTTAAAGAACGAATCAAACGGAATGGTCAACCTGGAGAACTGGAAACTGGTTGAAATCAGGCAATATCTTATGGGTGGCTCCGATACCAATACTTATGTAATTCCGGCCGGCACCCTGCTGAATAAAGGCGCCAGTATTAATTACAGTGCAACCACAATCGGGTTCGTTTTAGGAGCAGATGAAACAGTTTACCTGTATGACAAACAGGGATCTGTTATTTCCCAGAAGAGCTGGTTGTCTTTTAACTAACCAGGCCGGTATTGATACTGGTTTAGGGAATGGAGTAAGCGAGGGAAGTGATTAGTTCCGCAATCAACAATGAGTATGTTATTCGGGTCTCAACAGGTACGACAGTTACAAAATTTCAGTTTAGTTAGCAAACAAGTTCATTCTTTAACTTTTAAAAATAAGTTTATGAAAAAGATCATTATCTCCCTTTTATTGTTGATAACCTCAGTTGTAATGTTCAGCCAGCAATCGAATCCTGCCTCTGTATTAACAAAGCAGGATTACCTGCAAAAAAGTAAAAACCAGAAAACTGCTGCGTGGATACTACTGGGCGGAGGGACTGCAGTAATGATTACCGGCATTATAGTTTACAATAACGATGTAACTAATGAACAAGATCCGGTGGGGGCTTTTGTTAAAAGTTATACATCTACCGGCTTGATCATTACCGCCATCGGTTCGTTGGCTGCTGCTGGCAGTATTCCATTGTTTATTGCATCCGGTAAAAGCAAACGCAAAGCAATGAGCCTGTCATTTAAGATGCAGCAGGTGCCGCTGTGGCAAAAGGGCAGCCTTGTTAACCAGCCTATCCCTTCAGTCAACTTCAAAATAGGTTTATGAAACTGACAAAAAAAACTCCGGAACAATGACCGGAGTTTTTTTAATTGATTCACTTAAGAAGTTATATTATCACACCCCCAAACACCTTCTTCAATAGTTCACTCGTCCGGGCCAGCGGGTTCTCCCGGATGTTGGCTTCTTCTTTGGCTACCTGGTCGAACAAAGCTTCAACTGCTTTGCTTACCACATACGAAGGCAAATCGGGATTTACTTTTTTAAACGTGGTAGGAAATTTATTGTAAGTGTTAACAATGTCGGCGTAGTATTTAGTTGCATCCACTTTATCCAGCGAGGTTTTTACCGGCGGAGTAAAGGCGGCAATCAGCTTCTCCGTTGTTTTCTTTTTAAAATACTGCGTGGCGGCATTCTTCGGGCCTTTTACAATATTGATGGCATCGGTCAGCGTCATTTCCTTGATGGCATCCACAAAAATGGATGTAGCATAACCCACCGCATCTTCGGCGCCCCGGTTGATGGCCAGGATGGCTTTATCCACCTGGGCGCCCATGCCCGCTTTGCGCAGGGTGGTTTCAATCTTCTTTGCATCGGGCGGCAGAAAAAGTTTGTAGGCTTCATTGCCAAAAAACCCGTCGGGTTTATTCAGGAAAGCAACACCTTTTGTTACGCCGTTCACCAGCGCTTCTTTTATTCCTTCAGCAGCTTCGGCTTCAGTAAAGCCGCCACCGCCTTTGCCAATCTTAATGGGGAACTGCGCCAAAGCGCTGCCTGTGCAGAAGAGAGAATAAAAACAGAAAGCGTACATGATTTTTTTCATAGCGGCAATTTGCTGCAAGGTATTTCAAATATCCTGCCGGAGAGAATAATGCAAATTTCTTTGGAAAAAAATAACACTACACCCGCAGGCTTTCCTTGCGCCGCTCTATCCGTTCCCGCATGCGGCGGAAATATCTTGCTCTTTCTTTTTCACTCACCTCGCTTATCAGCGTGGATCGCTTCACCAGGTTCTGTACATACTGGTAGTAGTTTTCACAATAATTAATATCCCGGGTCATCATATAATTAATGGCGGTGTGGGGTACAAATGCAATCCGTGACTGGTCCAGCACGGCCATCATGCTGTTGTCCTGGATTACGGTTTCGTTGAAATACATGCTGTACCGGCCCATCGGCTTTTTGCCGGGGTCGTTGATGTCAAATTTATATCCCCGCTGCGCCTGCTCTTCCAGGTGATCGAGCACTTTTTCCGTAGCCTCGTACACCCGCAGGGCATCATCATCGGATTGAAACATCTGGCTGTCCAGGTAATATTCTACCTGGTGCATGGTGGTGTTCCAGCTTTCAATGTTCCAGATTTCAGTTGAGTCCATCTGGTTGTAAAACATCAGCGCTTTTCTGCCCAGCGCTTCCAGTTCATCGGGGAATTCTTCAAAAGCCACTTTTTTGTTTCTGAAATCCGGGAAAAAAAGCAGTGTCCCCATCCAGAAAAAATATTTGAATGCCGCCAGGTCTCTTACATTGAAATAATGAAAGATGGGTGTGTCTTTACACAGATAAAAAAATTCTTTTTCCTTAAAACTGGTTAGATAGGCCAAATTATGCATCATGCCTGTGAGGTAAGCATCATAGCGGTAGGTTTTGGAGTTAAGCAGGTTGCCCTGGAACAGAAAAGCCCCGGTCTGGATATTCATCAGCTGGTCAAGCGATATTTTAAAGTTGGTGGCTATTGTATACAGTTCCTCAAAAGTTATCAGCTTTTCGCCCCGCATACGGCGGTAGGCACTGTCGCTGCTTATATTCAGCAGCCGGGCCACTTCGTCGGCTACCGATGCCTCGGCCGGAAGTTTTGTTTTGATAAACTGGAAAAGCTGCTGCTGGATTTCGTTGATGTTCATAGCTGTTGCGTTTATAAGTTTTTCATCCTGTCCTTTATTTTATTGAGCAGGATGCCGAAGAAAATGTTGCGTTGTTTTTCACTGGTCTGGCTTATCAGGGTAGACCGCTTTATCATTTTTTGCATATCATCATAGCAGGGATTGCAGAAATTTTCATCACGGGTAAACATATAATTCAGCACGTCGTAATTGATAAAAACAGTTTTTATTCTGTCCGTAGTCACCATAATAGTATTATCGCCCAGGATCGTCCTGTTATAAAAAAAGCGGAAGTTGCTTTTTTTGGTTTCCGGGTTCTCACCCGGCATAAACTTGGCGCCGTATTCCACTTCGGTTTTCAAATGAAGAATGGTTTCTTCCAGCGTTTCGTAAATGGTTTTAATATCGGCGGCATGGGCAAACAGGCCCGAGTCCCTGTAAAACTCCACCTGCGAAATAGCCGAATTAATACATTCAGTATTCCATATTTCAACCGAGGGTACTTTATTATAGGCAATCGTCAGTTCGCGGCTTAGTTTTTCTATTTCTTCAGAAAGCAGGGAAAATTCAAATCCTTTATTGGCAAAATCGGGGTGCTGCACGATGGATTTCATCCAGAAAAAATAGCGGAAGGCAATCAGCGGCCGGAAGTAAAAATTATGAAACAGGGCCATATCCTTGGTAAGGTAAATGATTTCCTTATGAATAAAGCTGCCGGCATACTCCACCTGCCTTATGATGTCCGTAATATATTTTACATAACTGTAGTTTTGGGTGTTGATGCGCACATTCTGAAACAGCGTGCTGTTGCCCTGTACATTTAATACCTGGTCAAGCGACAGTTTAAAATGATGGCAAAGTTCCCTAGCCTCATCCAGCACCAGGGGTGTTTCACCCCGTATGCGGCGGTAAGCGCTGTCTTCGCTCAGGTGCAGTATGTTGGCTACCGTATCCACAAGGGATGCATGAGGCGGTAAAAGTTCCTTTATTCTGCGGAACAAAAATTCCTGTGATTGGTAGTCGGGCATGGCTGGTTCGCAGTTAGAGGCTCTTATTGCATATTCTGCAACTTACATTTGAAAAGTTAATTGAAAAATCCCGGTTTTCACTCTCCCCCACCCCGTTAAATCACCCTTTTTTTGCAGATTCTGCAACAGGTAGCTTTACACTGAGCCCTTTTTTAAAAAAAATGGATGATGCCGGGAAGGCTGCCAAACCGGTTGCAGAAACTGCAAATCAGGGAATCGCTAATGCAAAATTCAATTATAAATAGCCTGTTCGTCGTAGTAGCTTGGCATCATGAAAAAATCAAAGGTTATGAAACCGACAACAAGCCACCAGGAAATACTGCTCTTCACCGGCACTACGCTTGCCAGCCGGGAGTTCAGCAGCAGGGAAGAAAACAATAATAAAGCAAACAGCGCCGCCGAAGAACTTGAAAAAGCCTGCTGGGCCGGGCTGCTCCGCGAATTGCTTCCCGAAGTAATGAATAATACGGGTGTAAAAAGCGATAGCTTTATCTGGAACATTCTGAACGGGAAAAACTTTTTGTACATCACCATGGGCCCGCACCCCGTGGTGGCTGACAATGAAACTACCATTGACCCCTATTTCTATATGATGAGCATGTGTGAGAACTGAAA
>Ga0137829_10524923_pt1 | contig 28178 bp, 37 predicted proteins | sample OV2TP2_FD_97737 | JGI IMG/M metagenome (GOLD analysis project Ga0137829, IMG submission 97737) | reverse complement strand
GCGCCAGCAGCGCCAGCAGCGCCAGCAGCGCCAGCAGCGCCAGCGGGGACAGTAAATATCGGGCGGCCTGCTGGCGGGCTTGGAGTTGATCCGTTCCTTACTACGGGTGCAGACCAGGCGCTGGCGCGGCTGAACGCTGACCTGGCTGCTGGGCTCATTACGCAGGCAGAGTATGATCAGCGGCGTCGGGAACTGTCATTGGGCATTTCGGCGCCATCTGGCCCTAGCCCTAGTGCCAACGACCGCACGATTGACGCGATGGTGGCTGCTAACCAGCTTACCCCTGAGCAGGCGCAGATACTCAAGCTACACAATGCCACGACGGAGGCGGGACGACAGGCTGCTGGGTTAGGGCCTCCGGAGACGCAGGGCCCCCAACCTGGCCAGAACATTCAGAGCCTGTTGTGGGCCTACCAGAATGGCATTATCAGCGATCAACAACTAGGCGCAGCCTTGCGCTCTGAGTTACTGGGGCAGCCCGTAGCGCTGAATCTGGGCGCTGACTTCAACCGTATCATGGCTGCCTTAGAGCTTGGTGCTATGACGGAAGCCGAAGCGCGTATTGCTATTCGTGGGCTGGTCATGGGGCAACCGCAGGCGGGGTTGCGCCCGGTAGAAGGCTATCCTGGGCGCTTCCTGACACCTTCGGGCAGCCTGGTAGACCTGCGCGATAAGGAGGCTGAGGGTGAGAGGAGCGCACGGGAACAGCTAGCGGCAGTACGTGGGCTATTCAATCAGGTACCCATCCAGGGCGCATATGAGGGGTATCGGCCAGAAGATTACCTACCACGTTCTGAAGATGCGCGATTGCGGGCAACCCCTTACGCTGGTGACATAGGGCGGACTGGTTTTGCTGGGCGGGGGTTAACCGAACGGCAGCGGGAGGCTGAGAACATTGCCTATCGACTGGCACGGGGCGAGCAAGTCTACCGCGATGGGCAGAACATAACGGAGCTACTAGCGGGGCCTGGCGGCTCCCTCATACGCGCTGTCGAGGCTGGCATAGCGCCACTACAAGGATTGCCTGCCAATGCCGTAGCCAACATGGGCAGAAGCCTGGCTCCGACCTCGGACTTCGAGCAGCAACGCCTGGCGGCCAACGCTGCCCTACAGCCAGGAGGCGCCGGCGCTGCTGCGCAGCGGCAGCAGCTTGCGGAGGCGCAGCAGCGAGGATTAACAGTCACTGAAGAGCAGCTACGACGGCGCAGGCTGCTAGGGCTATCGCCTGAAGAGGAGCAGTTACCGGCGGGCGGGGACATCAGCAGCTTTAGTCTGGCTCCACAAGGGCAGTCGCCGAGTCGAACTCAAGAGGGTCCAATTTCAGCAAGCATGAGGATGCTGGAAGACGCTGACATAGACCCGACAGTGGCTCTGCGCTACTTGCGGCGTGTGGACTCGGATATGGGACGCAAGCACAAGAAGCAGCGAGGACTGAGTTTAGGACCGCCAGGAGCATGAACACATGACTGAACCCGTCATTCTGATGCAGGCCGAACTCGAAGCGGCGCTCGCCCACTGGCAGGGCATCCTGCGGCTGCGCGATTGGGACATAGTGATCGCTATCAAGCGTCGCAAGCAGTGGGCGGGTAGCAGCGAAGGAGTTGCCAACTCCGACTGGCATTTGGCTTCTCGGCACGCAACTATCCACATTCTTGACGCTGCTGATTATGCTGCGGATACCTTTGAGCAGCCTCAAGACATGGAAGAAGACCTGGTGCATGAGTTGCTACATGGTTTGTACCATGAGGAGCTAATTTCGATTGAAGCCAGTGGGTTGCGGCGTAATATGTTTGAAGCGGCTATTAATGCTACAGCATCTGCGCTAGTGCGGTTGTCCCGGCTAGACCCACGCATACCAACTGCAACTACTGTAACTGTAGGGGAAATGGTCGCAGACGTGAGTAAGGTGCAGGTGCAGGTGCGAAGCGATGGTATATCTCCCAGAGACTGAACTACGTCGCCTGGAAGAGGAGCGCCTGGCCGCGTCCGCTGCCGACGTAGAGATGGTGGAGGCAATAGGTGCGGCGCCGCGTCCACGACAGCCGCCTACGCTAGGCCCGTCGCCGTTTGAGGGTGCGGAGGCCGCTGCTACTGCTACGCCGGTGCAGCCTCAGTTGCGAGCGCTCACGCCAGCAGAGCGAAGCCAGTTTGTACAGGCCCAGATAGAGACACAGCAGCCAGGCCGTCGGCTATTCCCCATTGGCGAAGAGCTACGCAAAGCGCGTGAGGGCATCGGCGGCTTTGCTACCTGGCTACAGGAGGCCACCTCTGCGCGGCCAGCAGCAGGGGCGCTAGGTTTAGAGGAAGAGTATGAAGCGCTACCTCCACTGGCGAGAACGGCAGCCGACATAGCGCCTGGGGCGGTAGCGGCGGCGTTGGCTGGTGGTGGGCCTGCGGCGTTACTGCGCGGGCTGGGGCCAGCAGGACGGGTAGCAGCTCCACTTGCAGAGCCGATACTGAGAGCGCCGCTACCTGCACGTCTTGCGGCTGAGGAAGCCGTTGGTGTTGCTACTGTAGAAGGTGGCCGTGAGGTTGGTGAACGCTACGGGCCGGCTGCGGGCTTATTAGCTGGCGCTGGTGCGGGCATTGTGACAGCGGGTGGCCTTACGCTGGCCCCGCGTGCGGGTACCGCTGCGCTGCGGGCCGCTGAACAGCGTGTGCCTGGTGTAGCGACGACGCAGCTACGGCGTCATGGCGTGGAGGCGGTGGCGGGGGGAGAGGACATGATCTTGCGCGGCGCGTTCGATATTGTGCCTGGCGATGTGGAGAAGCAACTAGCAACGGCATCGAAGGCCAAGACGGGGCGTGGGGCTATCAGCCGCAGTGAGCTTGAAGAGCAACAGGCTATCTACCGTGCGCTGCGAGATAACGCTGGCGATCCTATCGCTGCGTTAGATGAGCTAACGGCCCGCATGGATGCTTATGTGGCGCTTCAGTCAACACGGGGGCTAGGGCCACTGGCAAGCCGTGAGTATAGAAAACTGCCCACGATTAGAGACTTCAACCCGGCTGGTGCCCCCTCAGCGGTGGTTGATGCGCGTGCGGCAGTTCTGGAACGCTGGCTGGCTGGTGCTCGGTTTGAGCCTGAAGCTGGGCGTATTGCGATGGTCACGCAGCCTGAGCCGACCGTTGGCCGTGCTCGCTTTACAGAGACGGGCCAAGTGATAGAAGAGCCGACGTTCGCTACTGAAGCCGAGTTGGGGGGCTACCGTGCTACGCAAGCGCCGCTGATGCGCGAGCGGGGCGTGCTGCCAATAGAGACAGCGGGGCCAATGTTTCAGCAGCCATCAGCACCAGCGCGAACAGATATACAGGCCCAATTTACAACCGAGCGGCCATCAGCACGTGCTCAGCTCACGCTAGGGTTTAAGTCACCTACTCCTTTGTTGAAAACCAGGGGGCGCCTTTATGTTAATACTGCTGGAGGCGATCAACCTGTTGAAGATATGTCATTGCGTTTTCTTAAAACAGTTGAAGGGCAAGCATATTTAGACAAGATACGAACGTCAACTAAGCCTACTGCGGTACTAGATAGCAGCGGGAATCCCATCGCAGCATCTCCAACATGGCAGGCCAGAAATGCGGGGCTGATTACCGCTATTCCCAGTGAGGGGGGATACCTTGCTAGATATGTTGACGCAACTGGTACATCTCACTATAGCAGAGAGGCATTTCCCACCAGTGAAGCAGCCTTTGCTAAGGCCCGTGAATTAAAAGCTGCACAAGCCCAGGGGCCACCACCACGCCCGCCGGCAGCAGAGGCCACCGTGCATGGCGTGGAGGCGGTGGCGGGGGGGGCTGAAGAGCTACCAAAACTTAACAAAAAACCCAAGCCTGAATCCATATCTGACTTTGAGGTTGGAGTTGATCAGGTGATTCGACGCGGTAATCGCATTTTTGTTGAAAAGCCTGGGTATGCTCCTGTTGAAGTGTCTAACGCCGAGATAGTGAATCTACCCACGTTCCGAGCTAACGCTGCCAATCAGACACTTGCTGACCTGGATAGAGTCGAGCCATTGTTGCGAGATACACCTTACCTCAGCGCTGAAGGTAGGCAAGAGCGGTTGAGCATTATCGCTGAGCGGCGGCGTGAGCTAGACGCATCTGCATGGGCTGAAATAGATGCCCAGCGTGCTGCTACGCCACCTCGTGCCCCTTTCGTTCCAGCAGCAGAGGCCACCGTGCGCGGCGTGGAGGCGGGGGGGGCGTTAACAGATGATGCTGCCAAACTGCTTGACAATTTAGATAAGGGCCAGTCTGCACCAGCGTTCATAAGCAAAAATCTAGAGAAGATCGCCCGCGACAACGGTATTGAAGTTACGGGCGATATGACACCGAACGATGTTATTGCGCGGCTGCGGGCCATGCGTGAAGTAGCACCGCCGTCTGCTGGGGTCATACCAGAAGGCGCAGAGGCCCCCGTGCGTGGCGTGCCGCTACCAGAGACCGCCCCGCCTGAAATAACGCCCAGAATCGCACCCAGCGCAGCCACAACGCCTCCTGGCGAGGCACCGGCGGTGGCGCCGCTACGCTCGCCGGCAGTAGAGTTGCCACCAGGCGGGGGCGCGGCACTTGAACGTGGCTTAACCGAGCGAGCGCGTACAACTGAGGGCTTAGTTAGCCCAGCAGTACGCCAACGCCTTGACGAGTCTATTGAAACCTATGAGCAACTAGGAAATCGTGTAGCAGCAAGCGAAGCGGCGATTCGCATTGTTACTGACCCTGTGGGGGCACGAGCCAGAGTGTTAGACCTGCAATATCCCCCTGACCCCGTGAGTATATCCGAAGGTTTACAGCTATTCAAACAGGCTGAGCAAGCGGGCAATGTAGACGAGGCCGATACGCTTATAAGAGCCTTAGCTAAGAAGGGCACCGCACGAGGCCAAGAAATCCAGATGTTCTCCACAATTGACAAAATGTCACCGGAGGGGGTCTTCCTCGAAGTACACCGTACATTACAGAAGTACATCGCCATTAAGGGGGAAAAGGTAACGTTAGCCTTAGAGGAACGACTTGCTCAGGCTGACGCAGCGGTACGTGTCCAAGAGGTCAAGGCGACGGCGCAAAAGATCGTAACCGATGCTAAGGCTGAGGTCGCAGCGGATAAGCAGACAATAGCTGCGATACGCAAAGAGGCAGCCAGGGCAGACCGAGCGCAGAAACGGCAACTGCTCAAAAGGGCCGAGGATTTGGAAGTTCTAACAGGACGTAAGATTCCCGAAGCCAGAACGCGAGCCAGAAACTACGAACGGCAAGCTATAAATGCGGCACGGCGCTTGGTTTCTAAGAAAGGCGTGGGCCTACCGGATGCACTTGCGAATAATCTACTAGACCGCGCACGCGAAGTTCAGGGCCTTCCTGATGGATTGCAGAAGACCCGTCGTTACGAGGCCTTAATGCAGGATGTTAGAAATCTCGTGCCCCCATCTCGCTGGCGGACTGCCTTAGACGTTTTGAACATACCCAGAGCCATGCGTTCAGCGTGGGATATGTCCTACATGCTGCGTCAAGGATGGCGCACGGCTCTTACTCACCCTTCAGTATGGGCACGGGCGTGGAAACCAATGATTGAGAGTATGTTGGACGAGGATGTAGCAATACGAATTATGGACACAATGGCGACCAGGCCGTTAGCGAATATCGCGCACTGGTCAGGCCTGGACTTTCTTGAGTTCAATACTACTCTGGCACGCGGTGAGGAGTTCTTTAGCAATCGCTTGCTAGGCAGAGTGCCTGGCTACCGAGCGTCCGAGCGCGGCTTCGTAGTGCCCGGCAATAAGATACGTGGTGATATGTTTGATAACGTCGTGCGCCGCTGGTTTCCAGAAGGAACGGACTTCAGCCAGATAAAATCTCTAAAAGAGGCTGCGGCTATCAGTGGGCGCAGTGAGAAAGAGTTTACTGATCTAGCCCGCGTATTCAACGTGATGACAGGGCGAGGAAGTGTCGAGTGGCTAAAGGGTAACGCGACCATTCTATCGCCGCTTTTCTGGTCACTGCGATTCGCCGCCTCTCGTGTTGAGCCTTACTATATGTTGGCTGCAGGGCCGCTCGGCCGTGGTGCGACTACCTCCGCAGCTCGTAAGGAATTGGCGATGATGCTGATAGGTACATGGGGAACCTTCTTTGCTGTCTCCAAACTAGGCGGCATGGCGGGAATCTGGGACAGTGACCTTGATCCCAATGGCCCCCACTTCGGTAGCGTGCGCTTTAAGGGTACAAATACCTGGATTGATCTGACCGGTGGTGCTGCACCCTTTGCGCGCCTCGTGGCTCGCTTATACACAGGTACAACTAAGACATCATCAGGTGAGATAGTGCCCCTAGACCGCTCCGATGCAGCGGCGCGGTTCGTGACCAGCCTGTTTGCGCCTATTCCCAGCGTGCTAAAAGCGTTTGCTGATGGGCAAAACTTCATTGGTGACAAGAGGGATTTGCGCGACCCTAACGACCTCCTGAAGGGCCTGCTGGACTTGACTACGCCGCTGTCTCTAATGAACATTGCGGAAGGAGTATGGGAAGACAGGCTACGTGGTGGGTTATTGACATCTCCACAGTTGGTAGGATTGGGTGCTCAGACGTACCAGACGCTTACTGACGTGCAGAATCAGGAAACCAGAGCCGGCAACTACGTCTATCAGACAGGCTCCAGGAAGGGGCAGAAGATCGAGCAATACCGTGATCTGAACGAAGGTCAGCAGAAAGAAGTCAGAGATAGCGCTGCATACCAGGCTGAGCTAGGCCGCATCGAAGCGAACAGGCAAGAACCTGGCCCGCGAGAGCAAGCCCCTATCCTCTTCCGTCAGCATGACAGGCGCAAGACCGAGTTGGAGGCTGATTTCAAACGCGACTTCATAGATGCGGGTGTTACCGGCAAGACGCTGCGTGAGGGCATATCTGACCTCAAGGCCAATCGCTATCAGGCAGCGCAGGCACTTCTTGGCGATCCGCAGATACAGGCGTACCTTGATCGCAACGCTGACAAGCGGCCCGTAGAGGACACCCTGGCTGAGCGCTACTGGTCAGCAGAAGCGCCAATGGTAAACGGCCAGCCTGACTTCAAGGCTCGTGACGCTACGCGGCAGCAGATACTTACTGAATCTCGGCGGCCAGGCGTTAGCGAACGCTACATCACTGGCAGCGGCGAGAACACCTATCGAGGCAAGCGGTTCGCTGACCCGCAGGTGAGGGCGATTGTTGAACAATATGAAGCGGATATGGAGATGCTGCGGCCCTATTGGGAGATTGCCGATCAGGTCACGCCGTACTTTTTGCGGCATATGGGATTTACGGGCGACACCGATAATGTCACCCGTGACCAGTTCTTCGCCTGGCTAGACCAGCAGCTAGTTGCTGAAGCTCGGCAGAAGGGTTACCAGGGCGAGCAAGCCAGGGCTTATGCAAACTGGAACATCGAGCGCTATGAGCGAAAGTTCAACGAAGGATTGGCAAACGCCCGTGAGGAGTTCCGCAAGGCTAATCCTGAGATAGCACGGCTGCTGGCGAAGTGGGAATATCTGTCACCCAAGCAGGCCGCTGAACAACTTATACCACAACCGGCAGGTGTGCGATGACCATCGCTGTACCCTCAACATTGCTTGTAGACTCGCTGCCGTCGCCTGTGCGCGAGTGGGTGACCGAGTTATACAGGCGGCAGGCTGACTTCGCGCGCAGCAAAGAGCGTGGGGACCGTGTTGAAGTGCGGCTGGTCATGCAAAAAGATGGGCAAGTTGAGATAAAAACACGTACATCTTGACAAGGTATGGTATTATCTGTGCAGGGCTATCAGCAGCGGTGGGCCTTAAGCCAGAGTGTCTCGGCCCCAGGCATTGTGTAGAACTTACTACATCGCTGGTAGCCCTGAATTGAATATAAAGCGCGACTAGAGCTAACGCTTGTTTGAGGTCGCTGGTGCCCGCGAGGGGCTGGCGGCCTTTTGTTTTTGTGAGGCAGGTCATGGCAGAGAACAACGACGACACTGCTGTTGTGGATGCGGATACTGCGCTACCCGATAGCCTGACACCGCAGGAGCGCGTCTCAGAAACGGAGCCTATTACCGCATCAGAAACAGCAGGGCTTGATGGGCGAGACTGGTTCAGCAAGTTACCGGCGGCGGAGAAGGCTAAGCTGCTGGATGAAGACCCTGATCTCAAGAGTGCAGTCACCTCTCGTGAGAAAGACACACGCCTTACGGAAGAACGACGGCTGACCAGGCTGCACGAGGCAGAACTCAAGGACTATGCAGCGCGGGGTCAATATGTCACCGATTTACAGACCATCGAGCGTAAGGCTCGTGACCTGGCTGAAGACATCACACCTGATGACCTGGCCACAATTGTTGACCGGATGCGGACGGGCGCTAACCTCTTGTGGCGTGACCACTACGATGAACTGTATAGCGCCGCCATTGATAAGCATATCCCCGAAGAGGCGCAGGTGCCCGATGGGGTGGCGCGCCAGTTAGCCAGGGCGACTACATTAGCGGAGCGTGTAGATGCGCAGGTTGCGCGGCTGGAAGCTGCACTGAAAGAGAAGTGGATGATGGAAGGGGAAAAGCGTGGCATAGAGAAACTGAGGCTAGGCCATGAGAACGATGCGACTGCGAGGAACGGACAGGAGCGGCGAGAGACGCTGCGGCAGCCGGCAGCGGTAAGCGGGTCAAAGGCTACGGTTTCCCGGAGCTACGTAGGCTTAACATCACAAGAGCGCGCAGCTCTGACCCCAGAGCAACGTGACGCTATGATTGCTGCTTATGTGAGTCAGAGACGCTAGTAAAAAGGAGCTGACCCAATGGCTATCAATACGACAGGAATTACGCCGGCAGCGAACTTCATACCAGAAGTTTGGGTAGCCGAAATCTCCGATGCTACTCAGGCACATGTAGGGCTGGCCGATCTGGTAGACCGCTCGTTTGAAGCGTCGATGAAAACGGGTGACATCGTTCACATTCAGGACTGGTCTAATCCTGCGGTGCGTGTGAAGACTGAGGACACGGCGGCGACTATTTCCAACATCACGGAGACGCAGCAGAACGTCACGATCAACCGCCAGGCCTATGAGCGTCACCTCATAGAGGACATTGCCGAGGTTCAGTCCAAATTTACCATTCGTGAGCGATACACGAGTAAAGCTGCCTATTCGCTCATGGCCTATATCGAGGGCGATATAACATCAGGATTGACCAGTCTACCTGACGACTTTTCGCAGCTTGTGGGAATATTGGGGCAAGACCCAACTACTGACAACTTCATTCGTGCCGTGCAATACCTTGATGATGGCGACGTGCCGGAGAGTGACCGCTTTGCCTATCTCAGCCCGCCTACCCATGCTGCATTGCTAAAGCAAAACGTCTTTGTCAGTGGCGACTACGGGCCGACGGGGGCTGTAGCTACTGGCAGGATCACGAAACCTGTCTACGGGGCCGTCGTCCATGTATCGTCGCTGGCTAATGCCAACCCCGCGGCTGCTGGTCAGTCTTACTCCTGGTTCTGTCACAAGAAGGGTGTGGCATTAATCATCCAGCGGACTCCGCAGGTACATGCTCCCTGGTGGAACACCGACTACTTCGGCTGGGATACAGTGATCGACGTGATCTATCAGTTTACCGAAAGGCTGATCGCACCCTCAACCCTTGGTGGAGGCACGTCGACAGATCGCTTCAATGTTGGTGTTAGGGGGCCATAGTTATGTTAAGTAAGAGCTATCCTTGGGTGCCGTTTGTTGTAAGGTGCGAGCAAAAAACGCCCGGTGGCTATTATGAAGCTAGGGCCAACTGGTTTGCAACATCTTGCAATGGATTTGGTAAGGGACCACTCCATGCTAAGCTTAACGCCTTGCGGAGTGTTATCTATTACCACTTGTGGCACTTTCCAATCTGGCGATTGAGGCATCGCTGATGGATAAAGGCACCGCGTTTGCTGGCTTTGCTGCCCTCTACGACGGGACAGGCAACAGCGCGGCCACCGTTGCGATAACCGTGCGCTGTCACATCACGGTCGATTATGAGCTGGTAAAGCGGGTACAGATGATGGGTGACCGCCCTCATCACGGCACGCCGATTGGCCGGCTGCCAGAACTGTGGCCGTTCGATATGCTGAAGAGAAAAGTCGTGGCTGAAGCTGAACGGTTTGTGAAGCAAATAGCGACGCAAGGTTATGAAGCTACCCAGCCAGTCACGACGATGCAGCTATGGGGACCTTACACCGAGAAAGTCGGCGCGCCACATGATTGGATACCAGAGGCGGGTAATCATCTCATCCCTGAGCACCTGAGACGTAAAGCGACGACAGTTTGGGGATACCGAGGCGACGAACTATCGCCGCACAAAGGCTGCGCCTTCTTTATCCTGGGTCATTTTACACGCGCGGCTGTACTGGGCCGCGTCGATGAGCAAACGGGGGTTCTGATTGTATGACGACATCACCTTTTGCGGAGTGGGGGGCGCAGACTGACACGGGGCGCGGCGCTGGCGACCAGATTATCTATTATCGCCGCCCGCGCACGGGGCTTACAGGTGAGCCTGTAGAGAACGCTGGCTGGATTACCTGGGGTGACAGTCTTAGCGGCAGCAAGTTCCGCGACTATGTTCGCCGGCGCTTTGACCCGCTAATGCAATATGGGGTTATCAATAGTAGAGAAAGAGAAATGCAGCGTGTTGCTGAACGCTGGTCACCAGGCCATTACATATGGGGACTTATTCTGGAACATCCCCAGGGGCCAGCGGAGTTCCCGCTAGCGCAGATCGTCACGTGGCGCTGGTACAGGCCAGAACTCTGCCCTGTACCTGACGTATATTTCCCGCAATTGTCAGGAAAGAAACTACAAGAGTATCGTTGTCCCACAGCGGGATGTAATCGGCGGTTTGTCGATATTGAAGAGGTGGGGGGGGTCTCAGGGTTGGGCAGCCATCTCATTATCTCGCATGAGTGGACAAGAACAGATTTGAACGCCTATGGAGATCGGGTGGGGATTGACTTCAACAAAGTCGATGTCGCCAATTTGCCAGTCGAAGAATATATGTATGCAGGCACAGAGAGCGCCAGACAGCCTGAACGGTCTCGTCAACCCAAGCCCCAAGCAGAGGTAGAAGTTAAGTGAAAATCTACCTGGGCTCGATAGCCTGGCGAAGCTATGAGGCTGCCTTTGTGAAAAGTCTAGTGCAGCTAATTAAAGCGTATCCCCAAGTGGCCTTCCTTCCTCACGTTGGCGATGCCCTGGTGGAGCGTGCACGTTCAGTCGTAGCAACTCACTTTCTTGAGATGACTGATGCCGATGTGTTGCTCACCATAGACTCGGATATTAGCTTCAAACCAGAGGACGCAATACGCATTTGTGAGCAAGCCATGAAGGCTGACATCGTAGTTGGCGCCTACGCTTGCCGGTCAAGTGCTATTCCCAAGCCATCCTCACATTTATGGACTGAGCCTGTAGAGTTCGATTCTCAGGCCAAGCTGGTGCCTGTCAAATGGGGAGCCACTGGATTCATGGCGGCCCACCGTCGAGTATTCGAAAGGTTGGCAAGCCGTCCAGATATGACAATATGTGATGTCCTGCATCCCTGGCACTTCCGCCCATTCTACCTGCCGTTTATTTATGACGACCCTGATGGGGGCCACGTCCTGCTTTCTGAGGACTACGCCTTCTGTGAGCGAGCCAGACAGGAAGGTTTTGAAGTATGGCTTGACCCCACCGTCAGGCTGGGACACATCGGCGATTACATGTATCGCCTGGAGGATATGGTTCAAAAGCCACTTCCTGCAGGCCCAATGCGCTTGACGCGGACAGGTCTGGTTTATAAGGCCGAATATGCGGAAGGGGTACGGCCGGCCGTGCCCGTACTGTAACCCGACTCGAACAACTTAGTCTAGTAGGGAGGGTGTCAGATGCCAAACAGCTACGTCAACGTCGAACGGCCCGCGAGCCTGCTCCACTATGCCAAGCTTCATAGCCTCGACCCCAGGTGGGTAGCCCTTAACATTCCGTTGCTCTTCCACGCCTTCGCGTTTGAACGTGAGGAGTGTCGGATTGCCCTGAGCACAGACCGTTGGACAACATCTGTAACGGCTGGTGGCGCACCTACAGCGTTTGCTTTCAATGCTGCCCGCGGCGGAGTGTTCAGAGGCGCAACAGGTACAACGGATAATGGTGTCACCAGTATAAGGTTCGCCAACCTGATCTTCGATGCAGCCGACAACCCTGGCTTTTATATCCGCTTTTTGGCACCTGCCGCAGTATCAGGGTTTGCCTTTGAACTTGGCTTCTCAGACGCCAAGACCGATGAAGCGCTGCCCGGCGTAACCGCGCTTACATCAGGAGCCGTGCCGACAATAGGTAACGGCGTAACCGACATTGCTGCCGTCGTCATGGACACAGACCTGACCTTAACGACTGCCGCGCTTGTCGGTGACGGCACGACTGGCTCACCATCTGGCGTGGCTATCGGCACATACACCCCGACGGTAGATCGATTTGTCGATGTCATTCTTCAGGTTTACGCTAACCTGGCGCAATGCCAGGTCTGGGACGACAACACACTGGTCGGACAGTTCGGGGTAACGAATGGGCCAGATGCGGCTGTGCTTCTGAACCCATATTTTATGTACCGTACTCGAGACACAACCAGCAAGACGATTGACATCTACAAGATCGTGATCTGGCATGAGGAGAACAGGACGACATAGCGGTGAGGAGAGGACGTAATGTCTAAACGTGATGGCAACGGGCTGGCGATTGATGTACCGCTGCTGGGGATGGGCCAAGCCAAAGTGGGGTCCCAACTAGCGGTGATGCCCCGTTCGCTGGACGCCTCTGGCCTGTTGACTGCCACAGTACACAACACACCACAAGGCCCGCGCCCAGTGGTGGGCCGTGAGCAGTACCTGGATGCTGACCAGCTTCTTGCGGCCATACGAGAGGTCATTCGTGAGGAGATCGCCGAGGCCATCAGGTTACTGCAAGGCATGAAGACATGAGTGGGCAGATTCGCTTTCCTTACCCCTGCGGGTGTCCTGTCTTACAGCAAGGGGTGACGTTATGGCAGGAGCACAACGAGGCATGTCAGGAAAAGCGGGACACGCGACGTGGCAATCAGATGTTGGCGGAACATCGTAAGGTAGCCTTAGAAGAGCTTCACGCCAAAGCGCAGCAGCAGGAACTAAGGAAGATTCAATGAGCTTCGTAAGACAAGGTGCGTGCACTCAGGGTTGCGGTGCTTGTTGCCGCATCCTCCGCCTACAAGTGCCGCCCGAATACTCTCGCAATCCCGACATTAAGAAATGGGTGGAGTTGCACGGGGTTAAGCTCGTGGAACTAGACGGTGGTACATTTGTCATGCTCACCATGCCCTGTTCAGCGCTGACGGAAGATGGACGCTGCTCGTTATACGGCAAGCCAGAGCGCCCAGAGCTATGTGCGCATTGGCCTATGACGCCGGCGGCGCTGCTAGGTGTTGAGGACGTATGTACGTACTCGTTTGTACCATCAGAACTTGTCCCTGTAGGTAAGCAGGAGATAGGTCATGCCCAGGCTGTTTGATTGGCGACAGTGGCTTGGCGTACCGTCGAAGTCTCCCGAACTGGTAGATAGTCCAACTGCCGCGCCATCTGGCGATGAGATAGACCGCTTTGTTCCTCGGCATGGCCAGCTACGCGAGAGTGCTACCAAGCGCCCCAGCCAGTATGCGGGGCTTTTGCAGGATGCGGTCAGCAATGACGACGGAACTCGTGTTACCGAGTACACAGAGGAACTGCTAAGAGTGATCAGTGATCAGCTTGGCGAGCTGATCACTCAAGTGAAGGCTCTTCGTCAAGAGGTCACAAACGATTAGTTCCTGGGCCTGAGAGGCCAGGAAAGGAGAAGGGACGATGACCAGTTATGGATATTTTCAGGCGGTTATGGGGAATGGTAGTACATTCCTTGCCCCGGTCACCGCTTACCCTACCACAACGCTGACGATGGCGCTTTACAATCCCACGTCAGATCGTGCGTACAAGATTCACAGCGTACATTCATTCCTGGCATCAGGCACCCCTGGCGCGGGTGGCGCGCTCCTGGTTTGTGTCACTGCTATCGCTCAGGCGCGGCCCACTCTCTCTACTGGCGCGAACAGCGGCTATGCAGGAACTGTAATATCTAACCTGGGCGGGCGAGGCGCGCCTGGTGACACGCAGGCGGTGTTCCTCAATGCCATTACACTAACAGGCGGGCAGCCGGCCTGGATAGTAGCGGCTGGCGAACCAGAGGCTGGCACGGGCGCGACCATTGCTACCCATGCGCAGGTTGGCCTGCTATCGGCGTTTGGCATTCGGATATTGCCGGGGCACATGCTTGGCATCACCTATCTGTCAGGGGCTGGTACATCGCCGCTATACGGCTTCGGTGTTACTTATGAAGAGACTTCTTTCCCTGACTAACAATCTCAGGCAAAGTCGGCCGTTCGCTATACGCGGCAGGAGGTTGTTATGGGGATAGTGATCAAGAGGATTTTGGGGCTGGTTAAGACAACCAGCCCCTACTTCGATACAAACTGGATAACCATTCCTGGCGTGCAGACCGCAAGCGCTTATGCCGACCTGGACGCTTTTGGTACGATCTTCGAGATACCCAATCTGCCAAGACGGGGCATCTTCATCTCGGCGCGTATGCTCGACCTGGACGATGAGGGCGCACAGGCGCGCCTGGTCATTCATATGTTCCGTAGCAGATTTGACCCGACAGCGGATGATGCAGCGCTGGCCATTACTGACGCGGACGTGCGGTTTAGCTGGGAAACATCTATCGACATTCTATCCCGTGACGATAACAACGTGAACAACCTCTTCCAAGAGGACGGCCTGAACAAGATGTTCTGGTGTCCAGGCCGCAGCTTTTTTGCCCAGGCTCAATCCAGGGGCACACCTACCATTGCGGCTGGCTCTGTCCCGCTAATACGCTTTATGGGCTTAGTCCTGGAGCCGTAAGGCCCGGTTCATGGTTGCGCTGCGCTATGCCACCGTCATGCAATCGCCACGTCCCCGCCAATTGCTGCGGGGGCTGGTGGCTTACTGGCCTTTACATGAGGCTAGTGGCTCACGCCTCGATGTCGTAGGCACCAACGCTCTCACCGACAACAACACTGTCACGGGCAACCCTGGGCCTTCAGCAAGCAAGCTGCCGCTGGCGTCGCAGTTCACAGCGGCCAACTCCGAAAGCCTGAGCATCGCTGACAACGTGGTGCTAAGCACCGGCGACATCGACTTCTGTGGGTGCTGTTGGGTGTATCAGGATAGCCAGCCGGCTGGATTTATGAACATCTTCGGTAAATGGCATGGGGGTGGAATCAATCAAGAAGAGTATCTCCTCTACTATGGCCAGACAGCCAATCGTTTCGCTTTTGTTAAAAGCTCTGACGGGACTAGCGCGACAGAAACCACCGTCAACGCCAACACCTTTGGCGCTCCCAGCACGGCTACCTGGTACTTTTTATACTTTGAGCACGATGCGCAGGGTAACCGCATACGCATTTCCGTCAATAACGGAGCCTTAGATTCGACTGCGACTTCTACTGGAGTTTTTGATAGCACCGGGGTTTTTCGCATTGGAGCAGCCGAGCTAACGCCTGCCAGCTTCCACAATGGCCGCATAGCTGGCGTCGGCTTCTGGAAGCGTAACCTGACGGCAGCCGAGATCGCCTACCTCTACAATAGCGGCGCAGGCCGCAAGCTCACCTCACGGGGGTTTGTGTAGCAATCATGGCTGTACATCCGGCTATCGTGCACCTGTCGGCTGAACGCAGGACAATTCCTATCGGGGAAGGTTGGCGCTCATGGTTGCACGCCTTTAGCCTGCGGCTGGTGAACGATGGTGACCAGCCTACTACTGATGTTCACTGGCACATCGACACCAGAAGTGACTCGCTGTTTGTGCATAGTAATCTGGCGCAGTCGAACGCGCCCTGCAAACGTACAGCCGATAATCACTTCGAGTGCGACATCAGACAGATTGAACCGCATAAGAGCGCCGAGTATGGCTGGTCGGTGCGGTCGCGTGAAGGCGTAGAGTATGACTTGATCCTGACCGTAGACCCCCATGGTGAGCCACAAAGAGCTAGCTATCATGTGGCGACAACATGAACTGGTGGAAGGTAGATAGTTATGGCTGGCTCTAAAAGCGACTTCCTGGAGCTTGAACTGCTTGACCACGTGCTGGGCAATGCCGCTTATACTGCACCCGCGACTGTTTATATCGCTCTGTACACAGTCGCGCCTACTGATGCTGGTGGCGGCACTGAGGTTTCTGGTGGGGCCTATGCTCGCAAGGACATGGCAAACAATGCGACAAACTGGCCTGCTGCTGCTGCGGGCGAGAAGTCTAACGGCACTGTCATCACGTTTGTCACCGCGACGGCCAACTGGGGCACCATCGTGGCGTTCGGTATCTTCGACGCCGTAAGCGGGGGGAATCTGCTTTACTGGGGTGATCTGACTGTCAGCAAGGCCGTCAACAATGGCGACACGGCTGAGTTCCCCGTTGGCGACATTGACGTGACAGAGGCATAGATAGATGTGGCTACAGCCACCCAGAATCCCATAAGCGACGAGGCGGTTAGTGGCACCTGGACAGAATCCGCAGGCTCCCGCTATACCTTCGTTGATGATTACCCCGATGCCAGCGGCACGGATAAGCTCGTGCACGGCACGACAGCGGGTAACATTACCTTTGGCTTCAATGCCTTCAGTATTCCCGCTGGAGCCAGCAGCATCTCGGTTTCTGTTCTCTACTACGACGATAAGAACGGCACGCAGGCGTGCAACGTGGGCGCTCGTCTCAAAGTGGGCGGTAACTACTATAACGCCGCGACCCATAATCCGCAGAACGGTGTGTTCAATCAACGCACGGACACCTGGGCGACCAACCCCAAGACCGCTGCCGCCTGGACAGCCGATGACATCAACGGCGTCGGCGCGAACGCGCTACAGGCGTTTGGCTGGGTTAGTACCGATGCCAGCCCTACCATCGATCTCACGTCCATTCAGCTTCAGGTCATTTACACTAACATTGTCAGCCTGGCTGGTGTCTCCGCAGGCGTGGCGACGGTTACCGGCGCGCTTACCGTCACAGGCGGCGGCGCGGTTGTCAGCCTGGCCGGTATTAGCGCTGGTGTGGCAACGGTTACCGGTACGCTGGACATCTTGCGAGATCGTGTCAATACTATCCTGGCTAATGTGCAAACAAGCTGTGCGGCCAATCAGCCAGGCTACTTCACAACGTGGGGGCGCTACTTTCAGGGAATCGCCTGGTCAACTAACATTCCTGCAGACGGCGCGACGGTTGAGCCTGATAAACTGGTTGCACCGACGGATTACCCTCATAACTGGAATGTACCGCCAATCACATCCCCTGCGTTGGCCGAGTGCCGCGTTGCCATTCACGTCTACAACGGCCTGCAAGGGCAGGGCTATGAGATTGTTGGCGAATACATATCAAGCGGTGTAACATACAGGCGAGTAATTAACGTGGGGCCAGAGACGTGGAGAGAACAAGCGTGGTCACCATAGGACGAGTGATACTGATCCTGGCTGTCCTTCTCGGCGTGGCTTTACTGGCAACGACGAAGTGGGCACAAGGCAGCACGGCCACCGAGGATTGGAGTGATCTGTCCGACTGGACTTCGAGTGGCTGCGGCATCGGTGACTGGCAGCGCCAGGTCGACGGCAACCTGCTGGTGAAGGCTTACAGTTGTGGCCTCTACTACAACCAGGCGTTCAGCCGTGACAGCGGGGTGAGCATCGAGGCTATGGTGCGCTGCCGTCCGGCCACCGAGCATGACCGCTGCTGGGCTGGCGTGAAGATCGGCAACGTGGATGCGTTCAGGGAGGGCGGAGATGACTATCCCATCTGTGAGTTCGGCAACGAGAATGTCGCTTACCACGTCTGGACGCCGTACATCGAGAATCTGGTGGGGCTGGTCAACTGCTACGCCTACTATCATGGGCCTTACGCTCCCTGGACGTGGCACACCCTGAAGGTGGAGTGGCGGCCCACTTCCAGCACGCACGGCTATTACCTGCTGTCCGTCGATGGGCTGCTCAGATCAAGCGTGTACGCACGGCTAACAGGGTATGCACGTCCCAAGATCGAGTGCGTGGCGGCGGTACAGAGCGGGCCAGGTGATGGCAGCCTGGCCGAGTGCGAGTTCGGGCCAGTGACGATAGCTGGCGATGCTCCGTCTACGCCCAGCCCGACGCCGACGCCTACGCCGGCTCCGCAGCCCTGGTGGTGCAAGTGGATTCCGCAGTGGTGTAACCAGTACAGATAATCTAGCGAAAGGAGAACAGGTATGACAACGCGCGAGTGGACAGAGAGCATGGACGGTAGTCCGTCTACTAAGGACTTAGGGCCGTTCACTGTGGAGGATATGAGCACCCGTGCATGGGGCTTTATCAAGTTCCAGGCTGGCCCTATCGACGAGTTTGGTTACAACGGCACGACCATTGAGGATATTATCCAGGTGCTTCTTGACAGGCTCGATGGATTCCAACATGGCCCATTTGCCTGCCATGAGAACGCTGAGGCTATCGCCCTTCTGAAGGCCGCCAGGTCGCGGCTGGAAAGCCGTACTAAAAAGCGCCAGGATCAGGGAGTTGAGGGCAAGAATCTTCCACACAAGTCCTGAGTTATGTAGCTGGAGGAAAGGAGCATAGCCATGACGAAGGTGACGTTCAGCGATCCGCAAACTGCATTGGCATTCTATGAAGCTCTTAAGCAACGCTTCAGTAGACACGACTATGAGGCACTTATGCCATCAGTAACGGAGACGGCAATCGAGGGTCACCTGGACGGTTTCAAATGGCTGGCCTTCAGGAGCTACTTTCCAGTTCAGGTCTTGATATCCAGCGACGGCATCAGCGTTTTTTGGGAGTTCAGCGGGTAGTAAGGAGAGTACGATGCCATTAAAAAAGGGTAAGTCCGATCAGGTCATTTCAAAGAATATCCGCGAGCTCAGACATTCTGGGCGTAAACAATCCCAAGCGGTGGCTATTGCTATGAGGGCAGCAGGCCGTCCCAAGCCTGGAGGCAGTAAGAGGAAGTAGCCTATGCCGTCGCTCCAGGATTACGCCGAGGCCATTTGCCAGAACGCCCCAGCGCTGGGGTTAGTCTTTGCGTCTGCGGACTTTACGCTCACCACTACAACCGTCACGATACCGAACCTGGACGGGGTTTATCCTGACGACTATTTTAACCGCACGTCCTGGCTCTGGCGGCTGGGCGCAGATGGCGAAGCGCGGTTGAAAGGCGTCAGCGACTACGTGGGCGCGACGGGTGTCTTCACGATTCGCGGCGCTGACTACACGGATATAACCGTTGGCACGGAAGGATTAGTGGTCGCATTCCATCATCCCTCACTCTACATCGACGCTATCAATCGCGTCTTGCACAAGCTGTCCATGCTGGACTTCGAGATCATTCCTGGCTATAAGCGCGCCGTAATTCCGTTAGGCTCGCTGCCCTGGGTACTGGGTGCCAATCATATCCAGCACGTGTATCTAGTGGATTCGCCGATTCTTAATCGCAACTGGGACTTTCGCAAGTGGAACGACATTGATTCCAGCGGCAACCTCACGCCGGACGACTGGGCGATTAACGGCACGAACGCGGTAATGTCCCGCGATGCTACGAATATAGAACGCGGTCTGACTCCTTACAGCGCCAGCGTGCAGCGCGTGACCAATAATGCTTATATCGGTCAGACTGTTGACTGGCGCAACGGCGTGAATGCTGAATCGCTGCGCGGCGAAAGCGTCATCCTCTATGGGCGCGTCCGTGCTACGGTGCCCAGCCGCGCCCGCCTGGTCATGGTGCAAACGCTGGAAGACAACACCACGATTACTACGAACTCCACTGCCTTTCACAGCGGTAACAGCCAGTTTGAGGAGCTAAGTACCGTAGCGGTGACACTCAGTAACACACTAATGAGTATCAGCATTCGCGGCAGCGTGGAAGGCGGAGACACCACAGCGCAGTTCAGCCGCATAGGGCTGATAAAGGGGAGCAGCATTCCCGACGATCTGCGGCGTGATGACTACGTGGTAAGCCGCAGGGAAATCCGTAAGGCAGGAGACACGCCAGGGCGAGGCTGGCGCTATAGTCAGTCGCCACAGGCCCTTGTGCTGCCTAGCGCACCTTCTTGGGGGGAGCAGATTGAGATCGCTGCCTGGCGGCCTTACTTCGACGCAGCGACGCGACTGTCTGGCGACGGCGATGACTGCGACGCGCCTGAAGAGGTCGTGGCGTTTGGAGCCATCGCCCACATCTACCGCAGCCTGGCAGGGGCGGCCTCTGGCGACAAACGCGCTGAGTATCTTCAGGAGGCGGCGGATTATGACCGCAAGTATCAGCAGATGGCGAGAGCGCATCCTCTCGAACCTGACCATTCGCGGATAGTGATCGCGCCTGGTGGTCACCGACTGACGATGTATGCCCCGTATGGGAGCCGGTAACCGTGAACGGCGCAGTCGATAAAGTAACGCTGGTTCAAGGCGCAACTGTTCTTGACTACTGGGTGGCTGATAAGTCAAAGATACGCCTACAGGTGGCCTCTGATAGTGGCCTGCCCGCCGATGAAGCGCCTCAGAATGTCCGCCGCATCTCGCTCTTGAATCTTTCCAAAGGAATTGGCCTTGACCGCATCCCCGGCCCTGGCGGTTCCTATCGCCTGAATACGGGCTGGGACACCCGCTGGCCGGGCCGCCTTCTTCTGTGGCCCCAGGCTCTTCTCGTGGCTACTATCGACGTCACCGACGCACCGCCAACCTATAACGGTCGTCAAGGTGGGGTGGTCATCTGTAATCAGACTGATGCGGAAGACTACCAGGTGTTCGCGCAGTTCGGCGACCGTGTGGTGCGGATCACTTCGCCGACTGCCGCTTCGCCAACGGCTACTGAAGTCTACAATCACGGCTCAGCCCTGGTGGGCATCGGCGTTGGCTACAACACTCCGCTTACGCCTACCGGCGAGACGTCAGTTATTGTTGGTGATGCCCTCGGCGCGGTTACAAGCTGGCAAGAGACGCAGGACGGGACAACCTGGGCAGCCTGGTCGCCAGGCGGCCTGAACGATGACCCACAGAACGGCAACGCCTTTATCACTGTTCCCTCTAGTTTTCGGCTGTGGTGGATTGAAACCCGCACGGGCGATTGGCGAATACAGAACTTCACGGAACCGAACATTACTGGGTCTACTCTGGTCAGGACTATAGATAAGGCGTTTCTCCGTCCACGTTTTCTTGGCATTGGCATTGACAGCAGTGATACCCCGACAATCCGCTATACCGAGAACACTCCCAAGCGCTTTGAGGGCCTGCTTTCCGATATGGGCATTAACGCTCTTTCGGTAACAAGTTGGTATAAGCGAGAAATCTATACTTATAAGAGTATGTTGCTCTTTACTAATCCTGCGCAGACATCTGGCGGCGTTATTCCCTATCAGGATAGAGGCACGCTGGCGAATCCGAACTGGCCAGGTATATTTGGGCAGCAATATGTCAGTGCTTATGCGATGGGAATTGCGCTAGGTGGTGATGCATTTTCAGGCAGTGTAGAGCAGTTTCTTTCTTTAATTTCCCCTCACAGTCCGGTCTCTGAGGTGATAACGCTAGATCGCCAGCAGGGGTTGCCTACCGAATATCTCGGCTTCCTGATGGGTATCAAGGCCCGTCCTTTCGACATGTACATGTTCCTGGAGCAAGGAACGGGCGACTTCCCTACAGCGGATCCTAACGGCACGCAGATAACCTGGCTGATGGAGTTGGCCGCTGACACTATGAGCTTTCATCCCATAGCCAAGTTCATAGGGGCGGCACTCTGGTTCGGGCTGGCGGTTGTAGAGCAATACGTCTGGGCGCTGGTCAAGACAGGCAGCACTCAGGCCAAGCTCTACCGCATAGCGCGGGGTCGCAGCCCTGGCGTGGTGGGCACCGATAACTTCGAGGGATTTGTGCCAACCGCCGCACAGTTCACAGCGGCCAACAGCGAGTTCCTGAGCATTGCTGATAACACCGCTCTTTCGATGGGCGACATCGACATGTCGGGGGGAACCTGGGTTTACCTGGACAGCACGCCCGCATCCGGGGCCACGATGGGCATTCTGGGCAAGTGGAGCGCGGGCAACCTCGAATATCTCTTACAGGTCGATAACACAGGCGGCACCATTCGCTTTCAGTTCCTCGTTCGCAACACGGCTGACACCACGACGACGACTGTGACCGCGACAACCTTCGGGACGCCCAGCACAGCGACGTTTTACTTCGTCCAGTTCTATCACGACGCGACGGCGAACACTATTGGTATTGCCGTCAACGATGGAGCGTTCAACACGACATCGACCGCCGGCGGCGTCCGTGATGGGACGGCAGCTTTCGAGATAGGTCGCCACACCGCGAGCAACTACCTGAACGGGCGCGTGGATGCAACGTTCCTCACAAAGCGTACCCTGACCGCAGCCGAATGGACTTACATGTACAACAGCGGCAATGGGCGTGGCTACCAGAACATCTACGCAGCGCTGCGAACCAGCATGGTCGCCTGGTGGGAACTTGACGAAACCAGCGGCACTCGGCGCGACTACAGTGGCACCAATACGCTGGCTGATAACGCTACGGTAACGTCAAATCCTGGCATCCTATCAGGTCCGATAGCGCGGCTAGAGATGCCCTGGATGGTATTGGGGCCTTATTCCCAGAGTGGCCTTATGCTGTACATAGCTGCGCGGGGACGGATGACGAACATGAACATTCGCGTGTCGATGATTACGGCGCTGGACGGTGCAGAGACAGTTTTGGGGGTGTTGACTGCCAGCAATGACGAGATCACCGTCCCAGCCAACACCACTTACTCTCAGGTGAGGTTGATCTTCGAGGCATGGCGTGACAGTGGAGGTGCGGCTACCGATACACTTGACCTCTTCATGCTGGACATTGGAGTGAGAACATTTGAGCCGCCACGCGCTCGCTATATTCTGCCCATCGACCTGAACAAGACCGCACAGGATCGGCGTGGCGCGGTGTCACATGGAGCACTCCTTACGGAGTTGCGGAGCTTTATTAACGAAGTTGTAGACATCGTGTACGATGAGGAGACATACAACCGTTACATTCTCGAAAGCATCATCGCAGAGGAAGACCTGAAGGACAGCGCTGGGAGGGCAGGTGTCTATCGTGTCGTGCTCGCCGAGGCGTCTACACCGACTTAGCGTTGCATTTAGCGTTCCAGGAGACATGACATTATGAGTTACATCATTACTGAGATGCCAGAGCAGGTGCTCGCCAGTGGCGAGATTGAGTTCGCGTTGCCGCCAGGGGTACTGACAAGCCCTGATCAGCAGCTCTGGCCCTTGTTCCTATATTCCTTTCGCATAGTCATTCCGCCAGGGCTGCCCGCCGATGATGCGGAGCGCCACGTTGCGACACGTACCAATGAGCTGTTAGGCGAGTTTAAGGCAAAGATGCTGGCTAACCCCGCCCAGTATGCCTATCGCGCTAAGCAGACGCGGATTGTGAAAGTGCCCCTCCAGTGACGCCGCTCCTCGGCCAGCACCTGCTCCTTGATGGTACAATCGCCTTCATGCCTAACGCTGGCGAACTACACGACATTTTGCTAGACCTGGCGCAGGTGCTTGCCGTAACAGTCGTGGCAGTGGAAGCACACAGGTGGGGCGATGTACTCACGGGCATGATGGTGATCGCCGAAAGCCACGTAGCCATGCACCTGCGGGAGAGGCCGGCGGAGAGTTACATCGACGTGTTCTCATGCAAGCGGTTTGATGATTGGCGGGTAGTGAACTTCGTGGAAGTGCAGTTAGGCTTTGTAACCTTGCGGATGCAATGTCTGGATAGAGGGCAGCCATGAACAAAGGCAGCACTCAATTCGCGGTGTCCATAATCGGCATGATCGGGCTAGTAGTCATCACGGGCATTGTCGTGACGCTGCAAATGCTCGGTGAAGTCACCGCCAACGGTGATATGATTACCGGAATGCTGGTCGGCGGTCTGACCTCGGTAACCAGCATGGCGTCTGCCTGGCTGTTCAGGCTCAATGGCAGAAATAACAGTGGAAGTAACAATCAGAGGCCTTAACGATGCAAAAGGCAGCTCCTCGCCTCCATGATACCAAGTGGGATGTTCTGCCGGAGCACTTCACGTTCCTCGACGATGGCTGCGAGGTAGCACCGCACTGCCTGGAATGCCCGCTGGAACGGTGTCGCTATGATGTGCATGGCGGTGCCCGGCGCCTACGTGCGGAGACGCGGGATGCAGAGATTCGGCAGCAACACAAAGAAGGGGCCAACATAAAGGCGCTGACACAGAAGTTTGCCTTAAGCCGCTACAGCATATACCGAATCCTGAGCAAAGCCGATGACTGAGACCTGGCTGTCGGTAAATATCGCCATCCCCCGCCTGGGGCCGCCACAGAAGCAGGGGTATATTGATTATAAATCACGCGCCCTGGTGGACATCCGGGGCGAGATTAAGCATTCAATGGTCGGCCCTTTCTATGCTGCTCTCGGCACGTTGCTGTCGCTGTCTAACAACACCTCCTGGCACTTCAGTGTCCTTCAAAACGGGACAGTCTACCAGCACTACCCGTTGGAAACGATCGCCTGGCACGCCGGCTTTATGGCTGATCTGGCGTATATCGGTGTGGAGCATGAGGGCGGGCCATTAGGCCCGCGGGTATCTCAGCTTCTGACTAAGCCTCAATATCAAAGTACGTTGCGGCTGACCCGGGAGCTACGCCGTCTACTGCCGCATCTGGGGCCGCCATCACGGGAAACAAATCTGCGTGAGCACAAGGAGTTCATGGCTACGGCCTGTCCTTCGGAGCGCATACCCTGGGATAGGCTGATAGGAGATCTGACAATGCCAGGCTACGATTTGATTTATGATGTGGACTGCATCATCCCCTACGGGCAGTATATAGGCCACATTGAGATTCCCGATTACTTACCAGACCGCTACTATACCGCTGAGATCGCCAGCTTCGGCCAGCCTCACGACCTGATAGCGTGCGTCTGCAACATCGTGGGCGGCCGTGTCTACATCGCGCTGCCAGGCGGCGGCGCGGTGACGCAAGACACGATGTTCAGGGTGCGGGTGCGGATAGTCTAAAAGGAAGTCCTCCTAGATGAGACTACCTAAAAATCAGCCACTTTCCAGTGGCGCATCCGACGACTTATCAGGCAAGCGCGCTGAGTATATCAATTACCGTCTACTACCGTCTATTTGAAGCCGAGGTTGAGAAAGTGATTTATGGCCTCGGCTTGTCATTTCTCCGCCAAGTTAACGCGACTGCCGTTCGCTGGACGGCCAAGCAGCTTGCGCCATCATATTCGTTTTCTCAGTTCATCGACGACATAGCGCGCCACGTCCTCGCGGCGTGCCAGGACATCGGCAATCATCTGATCGATGGTGTCGCGCGCCGCGATATGAATGAACGTAACCTGGCGTTTCTGCCCAGGCCGGTTGACCCGGCGACGTGATTGCAAATACTCCGACAAGTTCCACGTCGTCGAATAATAGATGGCGTAGCGGGCACGGGTGAGGTCGATACCCAAGCTGCCGCTCTGTATCTGCACGGCGAGTATTTGGCCTTGCCCCTCTTGCCAGGCTGCCAGGTCATTGCAGCTACCTGATAGCTCCAGGCATTCGATCTTGCGTTTCCTAGCGAGAGCATGAATCGCTGCCAGGTCGGAGCGAAAGCGGCAGAACACCACGACTGGCTCAACGGGCGGCAGACCGTCCAGCAGATCGTCCAGGGCCTTGATTTTAGCTTCCTTATCCCAGCTACCGCTTACCCACTCACCTGCGCCATGTTCGTTGCCCTCAATTGGCAGCCAACCTGATGTGATTTGTTGTAATCGTAGTCCCTTCACGGCGGCATTAGCAACGGTGATAATTCCACCCTTTAGCTGCGCTACATAGTCGCGTTCGAGCTGGCGGTAAATGCGGGCAGCAGCGAGATCGAGGTCGCAGTAGACCATCTCGTCTACTTCTTCAGGTAAATCGAGCACGTCGTCGGTGACCCGGAAGGCGATGGAGTATATCTTCTCGTGCAGGTCTTGCAGTTCGACCAGCATCGCGGGCTGGAGTCCCCCCTGGTTGGCATAGACGGTTACAGGGTCGCCGTCATTCAAGCGAGTGTAATACTCGCGCCAGCCTGACAGCGGGCGCGTATAGCGATGGCGAAACATCACGTAAGAGCTACCGAAGATGGTCGGGTCGAGGAAACGGTACTGTGCATAAATATCAAGTGGCGTCTGGGCGAGCGGCGTGCCTGTCAATATGACGCGGTGGTCAGCTCGCTTCGCTAGCTCGCGGCAGAACATCGAGGCCATGCCACGGGGGGCCTTGATCTTGTGCGATTCGTCCAGCACGACCAGGTCCCAACGCCGTCCTAGCAGGAGCGTCTTCAGCTTGTCGCGCCAGACTGATTCATAATTGACGACAGCAATGACGCCGAGGATAGGATGGCCAAGCATCCATTTCAGATGTGCCTCATTGCGTGCGGTGCCCTTATCCAGAGCAATGATCTGGTAAAGATGGTCCGCCTCCTGCCAAAAGCGGGTGATATGCCCCGGTTCGCCGTTCCTGCCTACCCAGGCCGCAATGACAGCCTTTGGGCAGATGATAAGAACATTGCGGTGGTTCCGCCGGCGGATCAGTTCAACGACGACCCGCGATTTGCGATTTTTCAGCCTGTTCCCATAGCACTGAAAAGCGCCGCTGCCGCCAGAGGCAACATATAATCGAGGGCTTGCTGCTGGTGCTTCCAGAGAACGGGAACAGACATTTATCTCACCCCCTTTCTTTTACCTTTATTCCAGGTCGGTTGACCTGTAAAATGTGTGTCAACAGGGTTGAGGCCCGCGGCGCTGGTGGCTCGTTTTGGCCTGAGATGGCCCTGGGGAGGGGCTCGTTCATTTCACCCCCCTTTTTTAGGCTCTATCGCAGGCAAGGAGTCTTCTGATTTCCCTTTCCTACCTGCCCCTGGGCGAATGCCGCCCCGCTGATTGCCGTGCTTGCCTCGTAACAGCGGCTCATCCTCCCCCCGAACTTCGTCAGATCGCAGCCATATCTGCACACCGTTACGCTTGCCATTGTTGCCGATGCGAAACCAGCGATGCTTGCCGTGTATGCAAGACCGTATTTCGCAGATCGTAACCACGCGCCCGTTGCGGACGCGCCGAAACTCGCGGTTCTCACCCCGCCGGTAGAAGCGGGGCACCAGGCGCACCCGGTCACCGATGGCGAAGTGGCGCATCACAAGGAGGCTCCCTCAAGCTCAGATGCACGCTGCCAACGCCCCTCACTATCTACCAGGCTTTCCATCTCAACCCCCAATATAGAAGCAATCTGGTGGACGCGACGGTATTGCGGATACTCTGTCACATGCAGTGTCCGCCACAGCGATGGCCCTCTGATGCCGAGTTGCTTAGCCAGCCATTCCTGGCTAATTCCTCGCTCTCGCAATATCAAAAGCACCTGGTTCATATTCGTCTCCTACCTCTAGCTTACAGTGTTGTTAGATACCTGTCAAGCGAATCACTAATCTATTTTTATGAAACGTGATAAATAGTCGCAGAAATGCTTGACAATACCTTAGCAATATGCTAATCTGAGTTCGGAGAGAAAAAAGGAGGGGCTACCATGAATCCTACAGGGAGACTTCAGCGGCGCACCAAGCCTTTCACCCTGGACCGCTGCCGCGTCAAGAACTGCTACCAGAAGTCGGCGGAGAGCGTCGTTTGCGGTACTTGCGGCGAGTATATGACGGTGTGTCAGCAGCACTCCGGACAGTTGGTCGACTGCCAGTGGCACCAGGTGCTACCCAGCTTTCGTACGCCCACACGGTTCAAGAGATAGACATGCAGAATACAATGAGCATCTTTGCCTACCCGCCAGGCCAGTTTTTGAAAGGAGGGCTATAATGGATAGTCAACATCTAGATGCGGTATTAGCCGCACATCAGGCATTTCTCAAAGGCGAGTCTACTGGCGTCAGGGCCAACCTTCGCGAGGCCGACCTTCGCGAGGCTGACCTTCGCGAGGCCAACCTTCGCGAGGCCAACCTTTTTGAGGCCGACCTTCGCGGAGCCAACCTTCGCGCGGCCAACCTTTTTGAAGCTGACCTTCGCGCGGCCAACCT
>Ga0137829_11986548_pt1 | contig 28535 bp, 17 predicted proteins | sample OV2TP2_FD_97737 | JGI IMG/M metagenome (GOLD analysis project Ga0137829, IMG submission 97737) | reverse complement strand
GCCCGCTTCAGTGCACCCATCGAAATCGGCGCCATGAAAACCGCCGACCCGCTGAACGATACCGTGCAGCTTTGGTGGAAACAAAAAGCAAAAGAGATTTATGAGCTGATTCCCGACTTTGGCGGCTTCCTGGTAAAAGCAAACAGCGAAGGACAGCCCGGCCCGCAGGATTATAACCGCTCCCATGCCGACGGCGCCAATATGCTGGCCGATGCTGTGGCTCCCTTCGGCGGCATCGTGATGTGGCGGGCATTTGTGTACAATCCGGAATCAGACGACCGCTTTAAGCAGGCTTATGAAGAATTCAAACCGCTGGACGGTAAATTCAGGAAGAATGTACTGGCGCAGGTAAAAAACGGGCCGATAGATTTTCAACCAAGAGAGCCATTCTCGCCTTTATTTGGCGCCATGCCACAAACTCCTCTGATGATGGAGTTTCAACTGACGCAGGAATACACAGGCCAGGGAACTCATCTTTTTTTTGCTGCTCCTATGTTTAAAGAAGTACTGATTGCTGACACCTATGCAAAAGGAAAGAACTCAACTGTTGCAAAAGTGATTGATGGAAGTTTGAATAATCATGAACTGAGCGGCATGGCCGGGGTAAGCAATATCGGCAACGACATCAACTGGTGCGGTCATCCATTTGCACAGGCCAACTGGTATGCGCTGGGCCGATTGAGCTGGGATTATGATTTATCACCAGCGCAAATTGCTACGGAATGGATAAATCAAACCTTTACACATGATAAGAAATCAGTTGCCGTAATAAGAAATATCATGCTTCAGTCCCGGGAAGCTTTGGTGAATTATATGACCCCCGTCGGATTAACACACATCATGTACAATGGTCATCACTATGGACCGATGCCATGGGGGAATACGTTAAACCGCCCGGATTGGAACCCCGTTTACTATCATAAAGCAGATTCAATCGGAATCGGTTTTGACAGAACATCCGGGGGTTCCAATGCACTGGCCCAATACAAACCTGAAGTAAGCAGCCAGTTTGCCGATATGTATAAATGCCCTGATGACTATTTATTGTGGTTCCATCATGTCCCCTGGAACCATAAAATGCAAAGCGGCCGTACATTGTGGAATGAACTCTGCCATAAATATTATACCGGTGTTGATTCTGTTAAATCTTTTATCAGGCAGTGGAACAGTGTTGAAAAATCTATAGATAAAGAAAGATTCGGACAGGTGAAACAACTGCTGAACATTCAACTGAAAGATGCAATATGGTGGCGCAATGCATGCCTGTTGTATTTCCAGACCTTTTCTAAAATGCCGATACCCGCATACTATGAACAACCAGACAAAACACTGGAATATTATAAAAGTATAAGGATATTGTATGCGCCGGGGAACACCCCTGTCCCCTAAAGGGGAAATTAAATTTGAACACCCTTGTTCTTTTTTAAAAATTACGATTATTGAGTTTGAAAAAAAAATCGGGTACAATAAACCAAAAGAGTAAATAAAAATAGTATGAGTAGCAAAAACTCCCCGCCGGATGGCGCGGCCGGGGATAAACGGGTAGCCATAGTAACCGGAGGCGGTTCGGGCATCGGGTTTGCCATTACCCAAAAATTTGTCTGCGCCGGCATTGAAACAATAATTGCCGGCAGGAATCAGAAAAAACTTTCGCAGGCAAAAGAAAAACTCGGTCCGCTTTGTCACGCCATAACATGCGATGTAAGCCATCTGGCATCCATACCGGGTTTTGTGAATAATATCATCAAAAAATTCGGGCATATTGATATCCTGGTGAACAATGCCGGCATCAATATGAAAAAAGACTTTTGCGAAGTGATGGATGAAGATTTTCAACAGGTAATTACCACCAACCTTACTGCTGTTTTTGTAATGAGCCGCGAAGTGGCAAAAAATATGCTGAAGAAAAAATCAGGATGCATTATTAATATCAGCAGTATGGCGGCACAGTACGGCCTGCCGAAAGTAATTGCCTACAGCGCCAGCAAAACAGCGATTGATGGGATGACAAGAGCCATGGCAGTGGAACTTTCGCCAAAAGGAATTCGTGTGAATGCAATTGCACCTGGCTTTATCATTACCGACATGACCGATAAGGCGCTTAACAGCGACACCGAACGCAAGGAAAAAGTTTTATCACGGACCCCCATGGGCTATATGGGCCTGCCGTCCGACATTGGCGATGCGGCTTTGTTCCTGGCAAGTGATGCGGCAAAATATATTACCGGCGTAGTGTTGCCGGTGGATGGTGGTAACAGTATTGGGTTTTAAAACTTTTTAGTTGACCGGCTGAACCGCTCCGATGAAGCGTCCCTTGCGACGCTTTGTAAAACCCGACATTTATCGTCGGTGTCCGTTCAACTGCAGAATATCTATTGAGCTATGAAAAGAACTTTTCTCATAATTGCCTTTAACTTTTTGGGATTTACCTCTGGCAATGCCCAATTGATATCTGAAACAAAACAACCCCTTTCATTTTCATTAACGGAAGCTCTCATTTACGTTGACAGCGAAGATTATGCCCTTGTAAAAAAATCTGCCGGGCTGCTGCAGCAGGATATTGAAATGGTCACCGGCAAAAAGCTTCCCTTCATCCACGATGTGCAATCAGCCAAAGGCAATCTCATCATCATCGGTTCTGCTGAAAAATCCACACTGATAAAGCAACTGATTCAGCAGAAAAAAATCAATGGCGCTTATATTAAAAACAAATGGGAAGCCTGTTTGCAGCAAACGATTCAAAATCCAATGCCGGGAATCACAAATGCACTTATCCTGGCAGGCAGCGACAGAAGAGGAACTGCCTACGCCATATTTGACCTGTCCAAACAAACCGGCGTATCGCCCTGGTACTGGTGGGCCGATGTACCGGTGAAAAAGAAAACTGAATGGTATGTAAAAACAAATGTTATCATCACCGACTCACCGAAAGTAAAATACCGCGGCATCTTTATCAACGACGAAGCTCCGGCGCTGAGCAACTGGAGCAAAGAAAAGTTTGGCGGCTTCAACCATAAGTTCTACTCAAAAGTCTTTGAGCTGATTCTGCGCCTGAAAGGAAATTACCTGTGGCCTGCCATGTGGGGCAATGCTTTTTACGACGATGATTCGCTGAACATAAAAACAGCCGATGAATTCGGCATCGTCATCGGCACTTCACATCATGAGCCGTTGATGCGGGCACACGATGAGTGGAGACGGTACGGCAAGGGGCAAAAATGGAACTACGACAGCACCGAAGCCGGCCTGAAAGAATTCTGGCACGGCGGCATGCAGCGGGCATGGAATGAAAAAATCGTCAGCATCGGCATGCGGGGCGATGGCGATGAACCAATGACGAGGGAAACCGCTACCGCCCTGCTGGAAAGAATTGTAAAAGACCAGCGCAAAATTATTGAAGAAGTAACCGGCAAACCCGCAAACGAAACACCCCAGCTCTGGGCACTGTATAAAGAAGTGCAGGATTATTATGACAAAGGAATGAGAGTGCCCGATGATGTGACTTTATTATTATGCGATGACAACTGGGGCAATATCCGCAAGCTTCCCAAACTAACCGACCCGTCGAGAAAAGGCGGTTACGGAATCTATTACCATTTTGACTACGTAGGCGGGCCGAGAAATTACAAATGGCTCAACACAAACAATATTGCAAGAGTGTGGGAGCAAATGCACCTGGCTTACGAATATGGAGTAAAGCAGATATGGATTGTCAATGTCGGCGACATAAAACCAATGGAATTTCCAATTTCCTTCTGGTTAGATTATGCATGGAACCCGGAAAAGATTGGTACTGATGACCTGCAGAAATACACGGAAGAATGGGCGGCCGCACAGTTTGGAAAAAATTATGCAAGAGAAATTGCTGAAATTATTTCAAAGTACAGCAAGTATAACAGCAGGAGAAAACCGGAACTGCTTGATCAGAACACATACAGCCTGTATAATTACCCGGATTTTGAAACAGAGAACAGTTATAATGAATTTGAAAAAGTGGCATATGATTACAAAATCTTATTTAATCAAGCTCAAAAAATTAACAATGAACTGCCTGTTGAATCCAGGAATGCATTTTTTCAATTGGTTCTTCACCCTGTAAAAGCCTGCGCCAACCTGAACGAAATGTATTATTATGTTGCCCTGAACAGGGAAGCATATAAAAACAAATATGAAGTGGCCAATGAGTATGCAGATAAAGTAAAACAGCTTTATATCAACGACTCGCTGATTTCGCTTGAGTATCATAAACTCAATAACGGCAAATGGAACCACATGATGAGCCAGACACATATTGGCTACACGTACTGGCAGCAGCCGCCGGTGAATAAAATACCGGTATTGAAATTTGTGTCAAAAGATTCGGTGAATAAAGATGGCGTGAAAATTACAGATGACGAAATCCGCAGTGCCAAATCTCTGATTCCTGAAAATTTTAGCGGGCATGCATTTTATGAATGGGACGGTTATATCTCAATAGAAGCTTCGCATTTCACCAAAGCAATAAACACAAACGGCATCACCTGGAAAATTTTGCCTGGCCATGGAAGAACCACTGATGCAGTTACTCCATTTCCTGTTACTGCACCTGAACAAAAACCCGGCAGCAATGCGCCGCACCTCCAATACGAGTTTTATACTTACAGCTCCGGCGAATTCAGCATCCAGGCTTACTTCTCTCCCACACTAAATTTTCATGGAACTGAAAACGGGTTGCAGTATGCAATTTCCATAGATGACGAAGCGCCGCAAATCATCAGCATCAACAAAGAAGACAAGACCAGCATCAGCGGTATCTGGAATAAATGGGTGGCTGAAAATATTATTATCAAAACGACAAAACATAAAATAGCCACCCCCGGCAGGCATGTGCTGAAATACCGGATGGTGAACCCGGGCGTGGTGCTGCAAAAACTGGTTTTGGATTTTGGAGGAGTAAAACCAAGCTATCTTGGCCCGCCGGAAACAAAAAAATAAACAGCTCACAGATTACACAGATTGTCACATTAAAATCTGTGTAAATCCGTGAAATCTGTGAGAGTAAAAATAAAAAACAGTTTAAAATGAAATCAAACCTTCTGTTTGTAACTATCATCACGCATTTATTACTTGCCTGCAATAACCAGTTAAAAAAAAACAAGGAACAGGCTACTGATACAACTGACCAGTTACCGAAGAAAGAATACCTTTCGCAGCTGCTGGTGACGCATATTTATACAGCCGACCCTTCGGCGCATGTCTTTAACGGCCGCATTTATATTTATCCTTCGCACGACACCGCAACAGGTGCAAAAGAAGATGACCTCGGAAGCCATTTCGATATGAGAGATTACCATATTCTTTCAATGGATTCCATTGGTGCACCGGTTATGGATCATGGTGTGGCGCTGGACATTAAAGACGTGCCATGGGCCGGCCGCCAGATGTGGGCGCCGGATGCGGCATTTGCCAACGGCAAATATTATCTCTACTTCCCGGTAAAGGATAAACAGGATATTTTCCGTATCGGTGTGGCGGTAAGCGATAAACCCGAAGGACCCTTTGTTGCCGAAAAAGAACCCATTAAAAACAGCTACAGCATTGACCCCTGTGTGTTCAAAGATGATAATGGTTCTTTCTATATGTATTTCGGCGGTATCTGGGGTGGTCAGTTACAGCGATGGAATAATAATAAGTATGATGCAAAAGCGGATAACCGTAAAGCGGAGGAGCCGGCAATTCTCCCAAGAATGGCAAGCCTCAACAAGGATATGAAAAGTTTTTCCGAAGAAGTGAAAGAAGTTAAACTGGTGGATAAAGATGGCAACCTGTTTAAAGAAAAAGATAATGACAAACGCTTTTTCGAAGCAGCTTGGGTTTTCAAATACAAAAGCAAATACTATTTCACCTATTCAACAGGCGATACACATTTCCTGTGTTATGCCACCGGCGACAGTCCCTACGGGCCTTTTACCTACCAGGGTGTATTGCTGAACCCCGTGGAAGGCTGGACCAACCATCATTCAATTATAGAAATAAACGGTAAGTGGTATTTATTTTATCATGATGTGCAGCTGAGCGGTAAAACACATTTAAGAAATGTAAAACTAACAGAGCTGAAATTTAATGATGATGGAAGCATCCAAACATTGACTGCGCAGAAATAGGAACACGGATGACGCGGAGTTGGCAGATCGTCACCGATTCTATCCGTTTTATCAGCGTCATCTGCGTACCCATTGGTTCTTATAATTATGATAAAAGCATAAAACAAATAAGGATGAAAAAAATAATCTTCCTCGCTGCGATTCTACTATCAACCCTGATCCGGGCGCAAACTGAAAATGGTTTGAAAGATTATTACAATGAATATTTCACCATCGGTGTGGCGGTATCGCCGCGGGCACTGAAAACTGATGAGGCCGGGCTCATCATGCAGCATTTCGGAAGCATGACAGCCGAGAATGCCATGAAAATGGGACCCATTCATCCGGAAGAAAACAGGCACGACTGGGCCGGCGCCGATTCCATTGCGGCCTTTGCCAGAAGAAACAACCTGAAGCTTCGCGGCCATACGCTTTGCTGGCACAACCAGGCACCCCGCTGGTTTTTTATCCATGCAAACGGCGATACGGTGACAAAAGAAGTTCTTTTGCAGCGGCTGAAAGAACACATTACTGCCGTGGTGACAAGATACAAGGATGTAATTTATGCCTGGGATGTGGTGAATGAAGTGATTTCTGACAGGCCCGATGAATTTTACAGGAACTCACCGTTTTACCGCATCTGCGGTGACGAATTTATAGCCAAAGCTTTTGAATATGCACATGCGGCCGATCCGAAAGCATTGCTTTTTTATAATGACTACAATGAGATTAACCCGGTAAAGCGGGAAAAAATTTATACCCTGGTGAAAAATCTGAAAGATGCCGGCGTGCCCATTCATGGTTTGGGGCTGCAGGGGCATTGGTCAATTTTTGAACCCACAGAGCAAGTGCTGACAGAAACTTTTGAAAAGTTTAAACTGCTTGGTGTACAACTGCAGATAACCGAGTTGGACCTGTCGGTGTACCCGAAGGAACACAGCAGAAGAGAACGAAAACCCGAAGATGCCGATACAGCATACACACCCGAACGGGAAACAAAGCAGGCTGAAATGTATGAAATGATTTTCCGTGTGTTCAGAAAATATAAAGATGTGCTGACGGGCGTTACCTTCTGGAACATCAGCGACCGCCATAGCTGGCTGGATAATTTTCCCGTGCCGGGAAGAAAAGATCACCCGCTGCTGTTTGACCGGAATTTGAAACCTAAAAAAGCTTATTGGAATATCGTGACTTTCACAGATTGAACGGAAATATAGAGTTGTGGCAAAATGATTAACGCTGTTTTTTTAATTCACAATATGCACAGGAAGTGTTTTAAATAGATGGGCAGAGATTCATTGCTGATGTGGAAAAACCGAATGATGAACGGAAATTCCATCCTGTGCTAATGCTCCGGATGGCAGGTGCGACAGAAGCTTAATAGTAAGACAAAAGCTGGCCTTATAAAAATTTTCATTAATGAAAAAAAATATTCTGATTACTGTTTTGTTTTTCTCATTTACACTTCATGCCCAGGACTTCAAATCATTCCCCATGTGGAATCCATCATTACCAATTGAACAACGGGTAAATGATGTGGTCAGCCGGTTGACGCTGGAAGAAAAAGTGAAACAGATGCTGAATGCAACACCTTCAGTTCCCAGATTAGGTATTCCCGCTTATGACTGGTGGAATGAAGTGCTGCATGGTGTGGCGAGAACTCCATTTAAAGTTACATCCTACCCGCAGGCAATCGGCATGGCAGCAACATGGGACACAAACTCAATGTACCGTATGGCCGACTACTCAGCACTCGAAGGAAGAGCCATACATAATAAAGCAATCGAACTCGGCAGAACTAACGAAAGATACCTGGGCCTTACTTACTGGACGCCGAACATCAACATCTTTCGAGACCCAAGATGGGGCCGCGGCCAGGAAACCTATGGCGAAGATCCGTTCTTAACTGCCATGCTGGCAAGGGCATTTGTAAGAGGCTTACAGGGCGAAGACCCGAAATACCTGAAAGCCGCGGCCTGTGCCAAACACTACGCTGTTCATAGCGGCCCCGAACCATCGAGACATGTTGACAATTTTAATCCATCCACTTATGATTTATGGGATACATACCTGCCTGCATTTAAAGAATTAATTACAAAAGCTAATGTGGCTGGCGTAATGTGCGCCTACAATGCCGTAAATACACAGCCTTGCTGTGCAAATGATTTGCTGATGAATGATATTCTGCGCAAACATTGGAATTTTACCGGCTATGTTACGAGCGACTGCTGGGCCATTGATGATTTCTTTAAATATCATAAAACACATAAAGATTCTGTAACTGCTGCAGTAGATGGCGTAATGCACGGCACGGATATCGAGTGTGGCACTTCGGTTTATTATACATTATATAATGGAGTAAAAAATGGTATGATAAAAGAAGAGCAAATTGATATTTCATTGAGAAGACTGTTTATGATACGCTACCGGCTGGGTATGTTCGACCCGCCGGAGATGGTAAAGTTTGCCCAAACACCGGCATCCGTACTGGAAGCGCCGGCTCATAAAGCCCATGCATTGAAAATGGCGCAGCAAAGTTTGGTGTTGTTAAAAAATGAAACCAATACCTTGCCTTTGAAAAAAACAATTAAAAAAATTGCAGTGCTTGGGCCGAATGCTGATAACCGGATATCGGTATTGGGAAATTACAATGGTACGCCTTCAAAAGTCGTTTCATTGCTGGATGGCCTGAAAGAAAAAATCGACAGCCATGTGGAGATCATTTATGAACAGGCCATCAATTTCGTAAACGATACCATGCTGGTTTATGAAGATGTAAGTAACCAGTACAGCATGGAAGGAAGTAAAGGTTTCAAAGCCGAATATTTTAATAACCGTGAACTACAGGGCAATCCCGTTACAACAAAAACGGAAACCAGGATTGATAATATCTGGCAGGAAGGCCAGGATGTAGTGGAAGGAATCAAGGCAAATAATTTCTCGGTACGCTATACTTCCAATTATACAGCAGCAAGGGATGGTTATATTACTTTTGAAATTGAAGCCGATGACGGCTATCGTTTTCTCATAAATGACAGAACGGTAATCAATGCCTGGCAGCGTAACCGCTGGGGCGCCAGAAACTACAAACTGGAAACAAAAAAAGATTCAGTTTACAGGCTGGTGTTAGAATACTGGCAGGGTGAAGGCAAGGCAAATGTTGCTTTGCGTGCCGGCAATTTCAAAAGAACAGATTTCAATACAGTGGCTGAAAAAGTAAAAGATGCTGACGTAATCATTTTTGCGGGAGGCATTTCACCCCAGCTTGAAGGAGAAGAAATGCCGGTAAACGCACCGGGCTTTAATGGCGGCGACAAAACAACAATCTTATTACCTGCAGTTCAAACCGAACTGATGAAAGCATTGAAATCAACCGGAAAACCGGTAGTGTTTGTAATGATGACAGGAAGCGCCATCGCTATTCCATGGGAAAATGAAAATATTCCTGCCATCGTGAATGCATGGTATGGCGGACAAGCTGCAGGTACTGCCATCGCTGATGTTTTGTTTGGCGATTATAATCCTGCAGGCCGTTTGCCTGTTACATTTTACAAAAGCGACAGCGACCTCCCGGATTTCAAGAGCTATGATATGACCAACAGGACATATCGCTATTTTACAGGTGAAGCATTGTATCCTTTTGGTTATGGATTGAGTTATTCAACATTTAACTATAGCGGATTAACAGCGCCTGCATCTGTAATAAGAGGAAAAAATATAACCATTACCGCAATTGTAAAGAATACCGGCAAGAAAGATGGAGAGGAAGTGGTGCAACTGTATATATCCTACCCGGGCATAAAAGAAAAAGCCCCTTTAAAAATGCTGAAAGGATTTAAGCGTATTTTATTAAAGGCCGGCGAAAGCAAAAAAATCTCATTTACTCTTACACCCGAGCAGCTAAGTCTGGTAAATGAAAATGGAAAAATTTATCAGCCAAAAGGCAATATGACAATCAGTGTTGGCGGAGGTCAGCCGGGTGTAAAAAACAAAACAACCAGTAATGTGGTGACAAAACTGGTAACAATTGAATAAAAAAAGTAATTGATATGAACACACACAAAACAGGCAGAAGAAAATTTTTACACAACGTAACAAAAGCATCAGGCATGATGCTGTTAGCGCCATTAGCGGGTGCAGCCAAATTTAAATCTGTAAAATCCTGCAGTAAGCCGGTTGACACATTTATTCCTCCCGGTAAAATAAAGTTTGCTGTTATCAATATCAATCATCCGCATATTTATGGAATGACCGATGCCATAAAACGGGGCGGTGGCGAACTGGTTTCGGTTTATGCCAAAGAAGCTGATTTGTTAGCCGCTTATGTAAAAACATATCCTGATGTTAAGCAGGCGAAAAGTGAGAATGAAATTTTAAACGACCCTTCCATCCAATTAGTGTTAAGCTCCGGCATACCCGATGAAAGGGCGCCGCTGGGTATAAAAGTAATGCAGCATGGAAAAGATTATTTAACGGATAAGCCCGGTATTATTACATTAAAGCAACTGGCCGAAGTAAAGAAGGTGCAGAAAGAAACCAAACGCATTTACTCCATCATGTACAGTGAACGATTGGAAAACCGTGGCACAGAAAAAGCCAGCCAGTTAGTTAAGGCTGGTGCAATAGGAAATGTAATTCAAACTATAAACATCGCACCACACCGCATCAGCAATAAGTTCGGCACTTCCGGTTTGGCAGTAAGGCCCGACTGGTTTTGGGATAAGAAAAGATATGGTGGTATTTTAACAGATATTGGCTCACACCAGTTCGACCAGTTTCTGCATTTTACTAATTCAACTGAGGCAAAAATTTTAGCATCGCAGGTGGGCAATGTACATTTTCCGCAGGCACCGAACTTTGAAGATTTTGGAGATGTGATGCTGACGGGCAATGGCGGCACCGGTTATATACGGGTGGACTGGTTTACACCAAACGGATTAGACAGTTGGGGCGATGGCCGCCTGACCATACTGGGAACGGATGGATATATTGAAGTAAGAAAAAACATTGACATTCTCTCCGGCAATAAAGGCGGTAACCATTTATACTTAGTCAATCAAAAAGAAACAGTGCACATGGATTGTAATAATGAACCGCTGCCTTTCGGGCCTTTGTTTGTAGATGATGTGCTGAACAGAACAGAAACCGCCATGAGCCAGGCACATTGTTTTTTGGCAACAGAGCTGGCATTGCTGGCGCAGAAAAATGCAAAGGTGATGGGATTGAAAAAATAAATGCCCGCAGTTTTTTAACCGCTAAGAACGCAATGTATTTCGCAAAGGGCACAAAGGCTTATCGTACTTTGCGCTGTATTTCCTTAGCGGCCTTTGCGGTTATACTTGCACAATAGAATTTATGCCGTACAAGTGAGTGACACAACGATGCTAATTAGAATTATCCCGATAGCTATCGGGACAGGTAACAAAAAATAAATTAATAAACTAAACTGTATGAAAAAGAATAAAACAAGCCGCAGAAAATTTATAGGCGATACTTTAAAAGCCTCCGCATTGCTGGCTTTCCCCTCCATTGTCCCTGCCAGTGTGTTTGGTAAAAATTCACCCAGCAACCGCATTAATATAGCTGCTATTGGTGCAGGTCGTATTTCCCGCACACATGATATGCCGGGTGTGTGGCAATACGATTATACGCAACTGATGGCTGTTTGTGATGTTGATTCGTTAAGAGCGGAAGACGGCAAAAAACTAATCAATGAATACTACACAAAACGTGATGGTAAACCATTTGATGGCGTAAAAGTTTATACAGATTACCGTGAGCTGTTATTGAACAAGGATATTGACGCCGTACTCATCAGCACTCCTGACCATTCACATGCCATGATTGGTGTGGCTGCAGCAAAAGCAGGCAAACATATTTATATGCAGAAACCTGCTTCGCTTACGATTGCTGAAGGAAGAATTATCAGTGATGTGGTTAAGAAAAGCGGAGTGAAGTTTCAAATAGGCAGCCAGCAAAGAAGTAGTGAACAATTTAGATATGCTGCAGAGTTAGTACGCAACGGAAGAATTGGCGAATTAAAAACAGTGTATGTAGGTTTACCCGGCGATCCACCCGGTGGTAATAAAACCGAAATGCCTGTTCCAAAAAATCTGAACTATGATATGTGGCTCGCATCCACACCTGAAGTTTATTACACAGAAGAACGGGTGCATCCTCAAAAAGATTATGGCAGGCCAGGATGGTTACGCTGCGAGCAATTTGGCGCCGGTATGATTACTGGCTGGGGCTCGCATCATATTGACAGTGCTCATTGGGGCATGGGAATGGAAACCAGTGGGCCAGTTGAAATATGGTGTGATAAGGTGGAGTTTGCAACAGGTGGTTTATGGGATGTACATGGCCTTTTTAAAACCGGCGCCCGGTATGCCAATGGCGTTACCATGATAGTTAGTAATGAATTTCAGAACGGGATAAAATTTGAAGGAAGCAAAGGATGGATTTTTGTTTCAAGAGGTGATTACCAGGTAACGGCCAGCGACCCCGCTAAACCCGGTGAGCAGGCAAAAAAAATTGATGCCAGCAACCCGGCCGTGCTCACATCGGTAATTGGCGAAAATGAATTTCATTTTACCGTAAGCAAAAATCATCACGGCAACTGGCTGGAGGCAATACGGGATAACAAAGCCACCATTGCGCCGGTGGAAGAAGCACACCGCAGTTGCAGTACATGTCTTTTGCATCATATAAGTATGAAACTGAAAAGAAAACTGTATTGGGATCCGCAGAAAGAAAAATTTGAAAATGATGAGGAAGCCAATAAAATGTTATCCAGACCGCAACGCAAAGTGTATGAGGTAAAATACTGATATAAAACATTCTTCATTACCTGATGCTGCTTCCGGCCTTCAGTTTTTTTGCAGACAGATCCAACTCTTTCCGGTAAATACAACTGCAAAAACCTGATGGTAAAATGCATAAAATAGTATTGGGGTTTTGCAAGCAGGCATACGTAAGATGCTGCGTCTTTACAGATCAAATGAAGAATGATTTTTTCGATAAAACCTTTAAAGTATCCAGGATCCGGAATTAGGGCATTTGTGCCTCCGGGCTTTACTCCACGGGTACCCGGTGAGTGATATATCTTTTTCTGCTACAATCAGAAATGCGTTTGATAATATAAGTGCAAAATTCCACGGCGTTGAATTATACAAGACTGCAAGTGGCCGGAGTATTATATTGCCGGAGCATCTGGTGAAAGAACAGGAAGTTTATTTTGCAATTGTGACTGAAAAATTCCTTGAATATTTAAAAAACAGCTATTTGCCTGCATGGGAGCTACCGGATATGACCGCTATATATTTCACCACAATACGGAGACTTGAGCATGCTTTAAAAAACAAAGACTGATGAAAAAATTTTTAACTGTTTGTATAGCAAGCGCTGTCCTTCAGCCCGTGTTTACACAGGTGAAGCTGCCGCAACTGATCCGCGACAGCATGATTCTTCAACGGGATGTACCGCTGAAGATTTGGGGCTGGGCATCACCCGGTGAAAAAGTGAATATCCGGTTTTTGAATAAAAAATATTCAACCCGTACCGGAACGGATGGTAATTGGTTGATCACGCTTTCTCCGGCAAATGCAGGCGGGCCCTTTACAATGGATATCACGGGGAAGAATAAAATAATACTCAAGGAAATCCTGGTTGGCGATGTATGGTTTTGCAGCGGGCAATCCAATATGGTGCATCAAATGGGAATTCATGATGTATTGTATGCAAAAGAAATTGCTGAAGCAAATAACCCGCAGATACGGCAGTTCTGGATTCAAACGATGACAAACCTGCAAGGTCCCCTCAATGATTTTCCATCCGTCCCGAATGTCTCGGGATGGAAATCTGCAGTGGGAGAAGATATCAGGCCGTTCTCTGCTGTTGCTTACTTCTTTGCAAAAAAAATTTATGAAAAATATCATATCCCCATTGGCATTATCAATTCAAGTGTTGGCGGCACACCCATCGAGGCATGGATAAGTGAAGAAGGGTTAAAAGATTTTGCTGAAATACAAAAAACTATTCAGAAAAATAAAGACACTGCCTATATAAATAGCTTGAACAGACCGGCAAATACCAACAGGCCTTCACCGCAAATCACTGATCTGGGTTTAATAAGTTCACCCAGGTGGTTTGATGTTTCTTACTCCCCAAAAAGCTGGAAGAATATAAATATTCCCGGCTACTGGGAAGACCAGGGCATCAAAGATTTGAATGGCGTGGTTTGGTACCGCAAAGAAATTGATATTCCCGCATTCATGACTGGTAAGCCGGCAAAAGTTTTTCTCGGAAGAATTGTAGATGCCGATGTATTATATATTAATGGCAAACAGGTTGGCCTTACCACGTATCAATATCCGCAAAGAAGATACCCTGTTGCCGCTGACGTGTTGAAAGCAGGTAAAAACATTTTTGTTATTAAAGTAACCAACACCGCAGGCAAAGGCGGGTTTGTTCCTGATAAACCATATTACATTTTCTCCGGCAATGATACGGTTGACCTGAAGGGAACATGGCAATATAAAGTGGGTGATGTATTTATTCCCCGTGCGCCGGGTGGCGGCGGTTTGGGCATCAGTGCACAAAATCAACCCACAGCTTTATACAATGCAATGGCGGCGCCTGCCATTAATTATACTATCAGGGGATTTGTTTGGTACCAGGGCGAATCCAATACCGGAAGGGCCGCTGAATATGCAAAGCTTCAGCCGGCATTGATTAATGACTGGCGCAGTAAATGGAACCTGGGTGAGCTGCCTTTTATCTATGCACAGCTGCCCGGTTTTATGGATTATAACTATATCCCATCTGAAAGTAACTGGGCAATGTTCCGGGAGTCACAATTAAAATCTTTATCAGTTCCCAATACAGCGATGGCTGTTGCCATTGACCTGGGTGAGTGGAATGATATTCATCCCGATAATAAAAAAGATGTGGGTGAGCGGCTGGCTCTAGGCGCATTAAAGATTGCGTATGGAGAAAATATTGTTTACTCCGGCCCCATTTTTCAATCAGCAACAATTGAAGGAAATAAAATCATCATCAGCTTTCATCATACAGGAAGTGGTTTAACAACAAATGATGGCGAAGCGCCTGCTGAGTTTGCCATTGCAGGCGAAGACAAAAAATTTGTATGGGCAAAAGCAAGAATAGATGGTAATAAAGTTGTGGTATGGAATGATGAAGTGCAAAATCCGAAGTATGTAAGATATGCATGGGCTGACAATCCTGTGAATCCGAACTTATATAATAAAGAAGGTTTACCAGCGTCACCATTCAGAACAGATGAAAAATAATTCTCACAGATTACACAGATTTACACAGAATGAAGCCATATAAACTACATATACAATAAAAGAATCTGTGGATGTCTGTGAAATCTGTGAGCTAAAAAAATATTATGAGTATAAAGCTTTTTTTTGTTGTAGGTCTTGTACTGGTAAACACCGGAATTGTAAAAGCTCAAATAGACAGCAGCCGGTTTCCCCGACTTACCACATTCACGACACAACAGGACCATGATAATATGAAACAGCAATTGGGCATTACCAAACTAAGACCGGGCTTCAGTGGAAATGAAACAGCGCCTAATCATGCCAACTATGATGAATCGCTTGCAAATCCCTGTCCGCAATTACCCGATGCACTTACGTTAAAGAGCGGAAAAAAAGTAACCGATGCCGATACATGGTGGAAACAACGCCGCCCTGAATTAGTGGAAGAGTTTGAAAGGGAAGTATATGGACGTTTGCCAAAAAAAATTCCGAAAGTAACATGGGCAGTAAAGGTTACTGACCGTGAATTTGTAAACCGTGTTCCGGTAATTGTAAAAATGCTGTCAGGTCATGTTGATAACAGCGAATATCCCTTAATCAATGTTGATATTAATATGATGCTGGTGGTGCCAACCAATGTAAAAGGCCCCGTTCCGGTATTAATGATGTTCAGCGGCCGTCCTTCTTTTCCTGCACCGGCACAGCCTTCACCGGAGGAGCTGGAAAAAATAAATACAGCGTATAAAGAACTGATGATAAAAACTGACCCGGGTCTCAAAACGATATTTGAAAAATACCCGGCCTATCAACCCATCACACGAATACCAGCGCCTGATTTTTTTGCACCACCCAAACCTGATGAAGAACTCACACCGCAGGAAAGATTATTAGCTGCCGGTTGGGGTTATGTGCAAATTGAAACAGGCAGCATACAAGCCGATAATGGTGCAGGACTTACAAGAGGCATTATTGGATTATGTAATAAAGGACAACCCCGTAAACCTGATGATTGGGGAACTTTACGGGCATGGGCATGGGGTGCAGCAAGAGGATTGGATTATTTAGAAACCGATACATTGGTTGATGCAAAGAAAGTGGGTATCGAAGGTGTGTCCCGTTATGGAAAAGCAGCCTTGGTCACATTGGCATTTGAACCACGCTTTGCTGTTGGATTAATAGGTTCATCGGGTAAAGGCGGCGTTACACTGCATCGTCGATTCTTTGGAGAGGCAGTAGAAAATCTTGCAGGTGGCGGAGAATATCACTGGATGGCGGGTAATTATTTAAAGTATGCAACGGAAGAAGGTTCATCAGGAAAAAAGACCGGTTGTGATTTACCGGTTGATTCACATGAGTTGCTTGCATTATGTGCGCCACGACTGGTATTTGTGAGTTATGGCATTCCGGAAAAAGGTGATGCAAAATGGCTTGACCAGGCTGGTAGTTATATGGCCACTGTTGCTGCCGGTTCTGTTTTTAAATTATTAGGTGTAAAAGACCTTGGCGTTTCCAATGATTATATGAAAGAAAAAATGCCGCCGGCGCTTACAGGTTTGCTGGATGGAGAATTAGCCTGGCGGCAGCATGATGGCGGACATACGGATGCGCCGAATTTCAAATTCTTTATCCCCTGGGCAAATAAGTTTTTAAAGTATGAAAGAAAAGCAGCACAATAAATCAAAATAATTATTTAACCTAAAAGCAGATAAAAAAATGCAACCAATAAATTGGAACTCCCTGCTTCTTGCAACGGTAATATTTTTCAGCCAAACCCTGTTTGCCCAAAACAAAATTATTCTTGACCTCTCAAAGGCAAAAGACACCATCAACCGGAATATCTATGGCCATTTTGCCGAACATCTTGGCCGTTGTATTTATGATGGTATTTATACAACGGGAAAAAATATTCCCAATAAAAACGGCATCCGGCTGGATATTGTTGATGCGCTTAAAAAACTGAAAACCCCCGTGCTGCGCTGGCCCGGTGGTTGTTTTGCTGATACCTATCACTGGAAAGATGCCATAGGCCCCAAAGAAAAACGTAAACAAATATCCAACACTTCATGGGGCAATGTAAGAGAAGACAACAGCTTCGGCACCCATGAATTTCTCGACTTCTGTGAAATGATTGGCGCTGAACCTTACCTCGCTGTCAATATGGGCGGCGGTACCGTGCAGGAAGCAGTGGACTGGGTGCAATATGTTAATCATGCCAATGGCAGCAGCTATTTAACGGATATGCGAATGCAAAATGGAAGGGTCAATCCGTGGAAAGTAAAATACTGGGGCGTTGGAAACGAATCATGGGATTGCGGCGGGAATATGACGGCGGATTATTATGTAAATGAATACCGGAAGTACGCAACCATGATGACAAGCTACAGCAATACGGAAGGATTATTTCGTATAGCTGTTGGGCCCGGTACCGAAGATTATGCGTGGACCGAAACTGTAATGAAGCAAATTCCCGCCCGGCGCATTGAAGGTGTTTCCATCCATCATTATTCTGTTATTAACTGGAGCAAAAAGGGTTCGGCTACTCAATTTTCCGAAGATGAATATTTCCGGACCATGGAGCAGGCATGGCGAATGGAACGGATGGTGCGAAAGAACAAAGAGGTAATGGATAAATACGACCCGCAAAAAAGAGTGGCGCTGATTGTAGACGAGTGGGGCGGCTGGTACGATGTGGAGCCCGGTACCAATGGCGCCTTCCTGTACCAGCAAAATACCATGCGGGATGCCATGATTGCCGGTTTAACTCTGAATATCTTTAATAATCACTGCGACCGGGTGCGGATGGCCAACCTGGCCCAAATGGTAAATGTATTGCAGGCTGTTATTCTTACCAAAGAAGAAAAACTCGTACTCACACCCACTTATCATGTAATGGAAATGTATAATGTACACCAGGATGCCCAAATGATTCCGCTGGCGATGACAAGCAATGATTATGTAATGGGGGATAAAAAAATACAGGCGGTCTCTGCTTCTGCTTCAAAAGATAAAAGCGGCGTAACGCATATTTCTCTGGTAAATATAGATGCCAATAAAGAGCAGGAAGTACTGGTAGATTTGGGAAGCCTCAGTGCGAAAACTATTACAGGCCGTATCCTTCAGTCGGCAAAACTGCAGGACCACAACACATTTGATAATCCCCAAAAAATAAAACCGGCCGTATTTACCGGCGCCACACTCAATGGGAGCCATCTTTCAGTTAAGATTCCGCCTTTTTCAGTTGTGGTGCTGGCGCTTAAATGATACGTAAAAATCAAAAGGAATAAGAATTACATAAATCATGTATTTAAAAAATAAATCATCAACAATGAAACACAAATTTTCTGTTCTTGTTCTGGCAATCATGTTATACAATGGAACCGGCATGGCCCAAACAACGCAGCCTGCTGTAATAGAAGATTTCAAACCTTCTTCATTGAATCAGCCATTTCAGCAATATCCGCAGGTTAATTCCCAGGGCTATGCAAGATTCAGAATCTATGCGCCTAATGCCGATAGTGTTCGGGTAAGTCTTGGCCTGGGTGGCCAGGGAGGAACAAAACTAATGAAAGCGGATAGTGGTTATTTTATTGGCACTACTGCAGGGCCATTGGATGAAGGATTTCATTACTACAGGGTGAATGTGGATGGCGCTACTTTTAATGACCCCGGCACAGGGTTTTTCTACGGCTCACAACGCTGGGAAAGTGGTATTGAAATTCCTGCCCACGACCAGGATTTTTATGCCTTGAAAAATGTACCGCACGGAAATATGCAACACATAATATTTCCTTCAAAAAGTACAAACCTCCAAAAAGCTGCCGTTGTTTACACACCCCCTGGTTATGAAAAAGGAAAAACCAGATACCCGGTGTTGTACCTGCAACATGGCTGGGGCGAAAATGAAACTTCATGGGGCATTCAGGGCAAGACCAACCTGATCATGGATAATATGATTGCAGAAGGCAGAATAAAACCTTTTATTGTTGTAATGACTTATGGCATGACTAATACCGGCGCTCCGATAGGTCGTCGTCCGGCCGGTCCGCCTCCGGGTGTGGCTCCTGCTGGCGGTACTAGTCAGGATAGTGTACGTCGTCCCGGTGGTGCTATGGGTGCAGCCGGTGTTGTAACAACCGGCATCACTGCTGGTGAACCTACTGGTGTCGCAGCTTTTCAAACTGTTTTGCTTGATGAGTTAATCCCTTATATTGATGCACATTTCCGTACGATAGCTAACAGAAATAACCGCGCCATGGCGGGGCTTTCCATGGGAGGATTTGAAACACACACTATAACATTAGCTAAGCCTGATGTATTTGGTTACTGGGGATTATTAAGTGGCGGCAATTATACTCCAGCCCAGTTAGAAGGTAAAACCAAACCTAAACACATTTTTATCAGCTATGGTAGTAAGGAAACAAACGGGGCAAATGGCTTGCCTAAAGTGGAAGCTGATTTAAAAGCGGCCGGTTATACTGTTACTACGTACGTTTCTCCAGGTACGGCACATGAGTTTCAATCATGGCGTCGCAGTCTTTATCAAATGGCGCCACTTCTTTTTAAATAATAAAAACCAGATACTGATGAAGCAGTTCATGATTTTGATTGCTGTTTTTGTAGTTATTTCTTTTACTTCTCATGGTCAGCCGCAAATGAAAGAAGCCCCTCCGGGTTTTGATTTATTGCGGGCAGATATACCGCACGGAAAAATTGATACCATAACCTATCCATCCAAAACAGTTGGCGTCAACCGCAGAACATTAATTTATACCCCGCCCGGTTTTAATAAAAAAATCAAATACCCTGTGCTCTACCTGTTGCACGGTATTGGCGGCGATGAAAAAGAATGGCTCAACGGCGGCAAACCGCAAAACATACTGGATAATCTTCTTGCAGATAAAAGAATGGAACCCATGATTGTGGTAATGCCCAATGGCCGGGCCATGAAGGATGACCGTGCCGGTGGAAATATTTTTGACAGCGCCAAAGTACAGGCCTTTGCAACGTTTGAAAAAGATTTACTGAACGATTTAATTCCCTTTATTGAAAAAAAATATTCAGTATTTACAGACAGAGAACACCGGGCCATTGCAGGATTATCCATGGGTGGTGGTCAGTCATTAAATTTTGGTTTGGGCAACCTGGACATGTTTGCATGGGTGGGTGGCTTTTCATCAGCGCCTAATACCAGGCGGCCTGAAGAGTTAGTTCCCGATGCGGAAGCGGCCCGGCAAAAACTGAAACTGCTCTGGATTTCCTGCGGCGATAATGATGGATTAATACGTTTCAGCCAGCGTACACATGATTACCTGTATGAAAAAAATGTTCCGCATATTTATTACATCGAACCGGGTGTACATGATTTCAAAGTCTGGAAAAATGGTTTGTATATGTTTTCGCAATTTCTCTTCAAACCGGTTGATGTATCTGCATTTCCCCAATACACCATCTTAGGCACTCCTGCCTCAAGCAATGTAAGGTCGGCAAAGTATCCGCAAATATTGCCGGATAACCGGGTAGTGTTCCGCATCAAAGCGCCGGATGCACAAAAGATGCAGATTGATTTGGGCAAAAAATACGAAATGGCAAGAGATACCGGCGGTTACTGGACCGTAACAACAGAAACCATCAGCGAGGGATTTCATTATTATTCCTTATTGATAGATGGAGTAGCAGTAGCCGACCCGGCCAGTGAAAGTTTTTATGGCATGGGCCGGATGGCAAGCGGTATTGAAATTCCATCACCCAACAGTGGCTATTATGCACTGAAAGATGTGCCACACGGTGATATCCGGATTAAAAAATATTTTTCACCGATTACTAATACCTGGCGCCAGTTCTATATCTATACCCCGCCGGGTTATGATAATAACACCAATGAAAAATATCCTGTCTTATACATTTTGCATGGCGGCGGTGAGGATGAAAGAGGATGGGCCACTCAGGGAAAGACTGATTTAATCCTGGATAATCTTATTGCAGACAAAAAAGCCAAACCCATGCTGATTGTGATGCCGGATGCAAACCTCGGAACTGGCGGTTTTAGCAGCACTGCAATTGAAAATTCATTAAGAATGTTTGAAAGGGAAATGAAGCAGGTCATTATTCCTTTTGTGGAAAAGAATTACCGGGCATTAAATGACGCAGGCAGTCGTGCACTGGCCGGCTTATCAATGGGAGGGCTTCATACACTTTATACCGGTATTAATAATACAGAAATGTTTTCATCACTTGGAGTATTTAGCTCTGGATGGATAATACCTATGCTGAACACGACTGCAGAGGCCCAATATGGTTTTATGATGAAAAACGCAGATAAAATAAATAGCAACCTGAAGAGTTTCTGGGTAGCGATGGGTGGTAAAGAAGATATCGCTTATAACAATTGCCAGATTATGATGAAAAAAATGGATGAGATGGGAATCAAATATTCCTATAATGAATATCCCGGCGGACATACATGGCCGGTGTGGAGAAATAACCTGTTCAATTTTGCCCAGGTGTTGTTTAAATAACACTGACCAGTAATAAAAAATTATTTGTGTAATACGTCAATACTGATTTTTATTCAAACATTCTAGTTAAATGAAAATATCAGTTAAAATTATGGGAGCTGTAATCATGCTCTTGTTTTTTCTTAATGGAACTGTCAGAAAGTTTATGCCGGATAATGACCATAATACTTGGTCGCACTATGGCGGCAGCCCGGATCAGTCAAAGTATTTTAATGCTTCAGAAATCACTAAGGAAAATGTGAACCGGGTGCAGGTAGCCTGGTATTATCCTACCATGGATTCTTCCTTTAATTTTTTCAGCCCCATCATTGTAGATACCATCATGTATGTTATGGCAAATAATTCTTCCCTCGTCGCCATCCATGCACAAACAGGCAAAGAAATCTGGATTCATGCCAACCTGCAGGGATTAACCCGCCGGGGTATTAATTATTGGGAAAGCAAAGACAGGAAAGACAGGCGTTTGTTGTTTACACTCAACAATACCTTACAGGCCATTGATGCGTTGACAGGAAAATCAATAATGACCTTTGGTAAAAACGGATATGTAGATATGAGAGAAGGTCTTGACCGGCCTGTTTCCACTATCCGGCGTATGCAGTCCATGATGCCCGGGGTTATATTTGAAGATTTGATTATAATGGGTTCTGCTCCGGGTGAAGCATATTTTTCTCCGCCGGGTCATATCAGAGCTTACAATGTAGTAACCGGTAAAAAAGTCTGGACATTTCATACCGTTCCCCACCCGGGTGAATACGGATATAATACGTGGCCAAAAGATGCGTACAAATATGTTGGCGGAACGAATGTATGGAGTGAAATTTCCGTTGATACAAAAAGAGGTATTGCGTATTTGCCTCTCGGCTCACCCACTTTCGATTTTTATGGCGCTGACCGTATCGGAGCAAATCTCTTTGGCAATTGTCTGGTTGCCCTTAATGCAAGAACAGGCAAGCGTATCTGGCATTTTCAAACCATACACCATGATCTCTGGGATTATGATCTGGCTTCGGCGCCGCAATTAATTACAGTAAACCGCAATGGTAAGTCTATTGATGCCGTAGCTATTGCCACCAAACACGGCTTTATGTTTGTATTCGATCGTGTTACCGGCAAACCGGTATTCCCGATTGTAGAAAAACCGTTTCCGGCCAGCAACATGCCAGGCGAGAAAGCATGGCCTACCCAACCCATTCCTTCACTACCCAGTTTTACCAGGCATGAAGTGACAAAAGACATGATCAACCCGTATTACTCAGAAGAAGAAAAGAAAAAATGGCATAAACGAATTGATTCTGCCAAATCAGGTTTATTTGTTCCTCCATCAGATAAATATGAAACAATTATGCTGCCCGGCGCATTGGGTGGTGTAAACTTTGGCAATACGGCTTCTGACCCCGCCAAAGGAATGATGTATATTTTAACGCAGGAGTATCCTTCCATTTATAAACTGGAAAGAATAAAAACTCCCAGGGAATTAATGTCGTCAGATGATAAACAAAAAGCTCAGACACTATATGCTACTTCCTGCAAATCCTGCCACGGAGATAATATGACTGGCCGGGGTATTGCGCCTTCGGTAATTAATGCGGGGCAGCGCATAACTTTAGATGACTTTAAAACCCTGATAACTGTTGGACGTGGTCAAATGCCCGGCCTTATTCATGCAGATGATCAAAAAATAAATGCATTGTATCGTTACCTGGGAGGTACTATTTCAAGATTTCCTTCTGGCGGGCAGCAAAGAAGAACTGAAACCAAAATGCCCGATGGCCCTGTTGTTGCATCAGGCGGCGCACCGGTTAAACCGGATACCAAAATTATTCCGCCCATGTCAGATTATCCTACCGGGGTAGTGCGGCCCAAAAACCGTTATACAACAGATTATGGTACCGCATGGCCCGATCTGTTGGGACCTACCTGGGCATGGGTAATGGCATATGATCTGAATACCGGAACTGTCAAATGGAAACAACCTTTGGGCGAAGATACCAAAGCATCCATGGCCGGCGATAAAACGGCCGGCGCAGTAAACGGTTCGCAAAGGAAAGGGATTGTTGTTACCTCCACCGGGGTATTGTTTTGCAATGGCAAAGGCGGTAAACTATATGCTTATGATGCAGACAACGGAACCCTTTTATGGGAAACAACATTAAGCTATGAATCGAATACACAACCGGTGATGTATGAATTGAACGGCAAACAATACCTGGTGGTGAATGCCACCAATAATTTTACAAAGGATAGTTATGATCATTCCAAAGACCCGGGAGCTTTACCAAGAGCCTATGTAGTGTATGCGCTTCCGGGCAGCAAGTAAAATAACTATTATCAACACATCGGGATATGTGTACAGGTAATTTATATAGTTAACCAAAACTCAAAATCATGAACAGCTTGCTTGTTACATTGGCAGTTAGCATCAGCCTATCTGCATCATCCCAAACCCTCAGCAAACGTGTAATACATAATGACCCTTCCAAATACAGGGAACTGCCAGCCGTACATGCAGGCGCGGGTAAAATGGGATTTACACAATTGATTGGCAGAACAGAGCTATCCACCAATTTTCTTTACCTGCACGCAGGTTCTATCCAGCCCAAATCGGGTATCGGGCAGCATTTTCACCATACTATTGAAGAAATGTTTGTTATACTGGATGGCGAAGCGGAGTTTACTATCAATGGGCGTACATCTAAAATAAAAGCCCCGGCGCTGGTTCCTTGTAAAATGGGTAACTCTCATGGAATCTATAATCCGGGAAACACACCCATTCGCTGGATGAATTTTGCAGTCAGTACAACCAAAGGCCGCGGTGATGCATTCGACTTGGGTGATAACCGTGTGGGGGCAGCATTGGATCCAATTCCGCAATTTGTTTCCGGCCAATTGAAAAAAGATTTACTGAAGACGAATAACAATATCTATCCGGGCAATGGTATTTTATACCGCCGCATTTTTGGCCCCGATGTATTTTCTACCAATTGGGATCATGTGGTCCATGTAATAATACCAGCAGGCAGTACCACCGGGCCAAGATTACTTGAAGGAATTGAAGAGGTGTATTACGTAATAAAAGGCTCAGGCATTATAACGGCTGGTTCAGAAACTGCAGCCATAACAGCTGATGATTCTTTCTACGGATTGCTGGGGGAACAATTCAACCTCGCTAATAACGGAAAGGAAGATCTTGAATTACTGGTGATTGGTATTGCCGCTTCAAAGCGGCAAAAAAATCCTGATAACCTTAAACCACTTGCCAATCCAAAAGCCATTCTGCTGCAGATGGATTTTGTAGTGCCAAAAGAAAACAGCGAGGCATTCGAAAAAATGTACCACTCCATTTATGTACCTGCTATGACTGTACAGAAAGGATATGTGGGGTCAAAATTATTGCGCATTTTCCCGGAGAATATCAGCAAAGAAATACAGGCTGAACCAACAACCTATAACTATTCAATTCAAATTTCTTTTGCCACGGAAGAAGACCGGAGAAAATGGGTGGCCAGCCCGCAACACCAGATTGCATGGCCTGCAGCAGCAGGGCTGGTTAAAGAATACAAGTGGAGAGGCTTTGATGTAATGGGTGATGATAATCAGTAATAAGCCATTTACGGAAAATAGCAAGAACATAAACAAAAAACGGCCGGTATTCACAATGCGAATTAAAACTTACTTAGCAGCTGCGTTGATAATTTATATCAACATGTTTTCCGTCACAGCACAAGACATTCCGCCAACAACATCATTGGTGTATCCCGGTGTTGATGGCAGGCTGGTGTATGTGGCGGATAGTTTGGGAAACAGGATTCCAGATTTTTCCAATGCAGGATATAAAGGCGGAGGCGTTGCCATTCCGTATGTACCCGTTAAAGCAATCATTTGGCCGGTGGCAGGAGACAATGCAGATAAAGTACAAAAAGCGATAGACAGTGTGTCTGCTCTTACTCCGGATATGTATGGCTTCAGGGGCGCTGTATTATTGAAGATGGGGTTTTACCAGTTAGACAAACCTCTATATATAAAAACTTCGGGTGTGGTGCTTCGTGGCGAAGGCATGAGCGATATTGGTACTATACTATTTGGAAAAACACCTAAACAACAACCGGCGCCGGGGCCCGGTCGTGGCGGAAGACCGGCATTGATAAACATCACCGGCGACTCCGGTATCGTAGTGCAGGAAGAAACAAAACAACTGATTACCGATAACTATGTGCCGGTTGGCGCTAACAGTTTCAATGTAGTATCTGCCAAAACTTTTAAAAAAGGAGATAAGATTTTAGTTCGCCGCAATGGCAATGAAGACTGGATAAAAGAAATTGGTGAAGACAGCGCTACTGTGGGAAGAAACAGGTGGCGGCCTTTTGTAATAACTTATGACAGAATAATTACAGACATAAAAGGGAATACCATAACCGTCGATGGCCCCATTTTCACAGCAATCGAAACCCGCTGGGGAGGAGGCGATATTTTAAAATACAATGATAAACGCATAGAGCAGGTAGGAATTGAAAACCTGCGTGGCGTATCCGAGTATGACCCTGCTGTTCGTACAAAGGCATATGGTAATATGGACCGTCCTTCGATTGATGACCCGGTAACCCGGTATGAAGGGGAAGAATATTTTTCCGACGAAAATCATTATGGCAATTTTATCAACTTTAGTAATGCAAAAAATGCATGGGTAAGGAATATGACAGCCCTTCATTTTGCCAATAGCGTAGTGCAGGCCAATGCGGGTACCAAATGGATTACCGTTCAGGATTGTGAATCAAAAGAACCGGTTTCAGTAAGAGCAGGCGGCAGAAGGTTTACTTTTCAAATGAACGGACAGTTTTGCCTGGTACAAAGATGCCTCTCGCAAAAGGGAAGACATTCATTTGTGCTGCAAGGTTCTGAAGCAAGCGGCAATGTTTTTTATGATTGTAAAGCTGTCAATCCTTATTCTACCAGTGAGCCACATAACCGCTGGGTGAACGGAGTACTTTATGATAATGTGAAAGCGCCGCTTACTGCAAGGTTCTGGAAAGATTTTATCATCGGCTGGGCGGGAGCCAATATTGTATTCTGGAATTGCGAAGGGGATTTTCGCATTCAACAGCCTCCTACTGCGCAAAACTATTCTTTTGGCCATATAGGAGTAGCCGGAATTATTTTTAATACAACATTGCAGGATTATGTAAAACCAAGAGGCTATATCGAATCCCTGGATAAACATGTTGCACCCGGAAGTCTATACTTAACACAATTAAAAGAACGACTGGGGGAAAATGCAATAAAGAATATAGCAAAAGGCGCAGGAGGAATAGAATAACTTAATAAAAACTGTCAATCTTTTAAAACCGGTTATTATATGAAATTAAAAACTGCTGTTCTGTGTTTACTGTCATGCACTGTCCTTTTTATTAATTCTGTTGCACAAACTATTTCAAAAGAAGAACTCATCTTTCTTACTTCGGCATGGAAGGGAGAAAGATTTGCAGACGGAAGGCCCAGGATTTCAGACAGCCTGCTGCAAAGGGCAAAACATATCATGATTGATGATGCATGGACAGTGCTGAAAAATGAAGGCTACCTGAACCAGTTTGAAGGCGGATGGAAAACAGTGAATGATACCCCGATGACTGGCCGTGCATTGACGGCCATGTATATGCCCAGTCGCCCCGATGTGGAAAAGAATATTAAAGAAAGAGGATCCCAACAGGGAAGAAAAGGCAATACCAATTCATGGCCGATAGATATACTCACCAAAGGTGATTTGTATGTAGCTGATGCATTTGGAAAAATCAGCGGCGGCCCTATCATGGGTGCTACATTAGCCAATTCCATATTTAGTAAATCGGGCAATGGTGTTGTCTTTGATGGCGCTGCCAGAGATTTACAGGAAATAAAAAACATTAAAGGCTTCAATGCTTTTGTACGGGACTTTCATCCATCCTTTACCGAAGAAATGGTATTGATGGGGCTTAATACTCCAATTCGTATAGGCAATGTAATGGTGCTTCCCGGCGATTTGGTTATTGCCACAAGAGAAGGGGTACTTTTTGTGCCGGCACACATGGCAGAGCAGGTGGTGAGCACAGCGGAGTTTGTGATACGCAAAGACCAGTTTGGTTTTGAAATGGTTCGCAGCGGTAAATACAGCACAGGCGAAATTGACAGCCAATGGGGCGATGAAATAAAAACTGAATTTTTAAAATGGCTGGAGAAACATCCGGAGTTGGGAAAGATGACCCGTGCGGAACTGGATAAGATGATGAGTAAAAGAACCTGGTAGGTAACTTAATTTTTAAAAAATAAATATGAAAAAGCTCGCCGTTGTGACAAGCCTTCTGTTATCCCTCGTTGTAATTAGTTTATCCGCCTATCCACAAACCAGTGAATGGACGGAAAGAAAAGCTAAAAAATGGTTTAAGAAAAAAGAATACCTGAATGGGTTAAAAGCCACTCCGCATGCAGCTATTAATAAAGTGGAATTTGCCAGGCAATACCACCTCAACAAAATATTTTGGGATAAAGCCTTTGCTTTTTTAAGAGACACCAATTTAATAACGTTGAAAAATGGCCGGCATACTATTGACGGGGATAACGTGTATGCTATAGTTTCC
>Ga0137829_10930390_pt1 | contig 28659 bp, 22 predicted proteins | sample OV2TP2_FD_97737 | JGI IMG/M metagenome (GOLD analysis project Ga0137829, IMG submission 97737) | reverse complement strand
TATAAACTATAAACTATAAACTGATTTTATGCCTTACTACTATAAACTCGGCACCATTCCTCATAAACGCCACACGCAATTCCGCAAGCCAGATGGCTTGCTGTACAGCGAACAGCTTTTTTCCACCGAAGGATTCAGCGATGATTATTCGCTGCTCTACCATTGTCATCCGCCCACGCAGATAATAAAAACCGAACCGCAGGTGGATGTGGCGCCGCAGATTGCAGAAGAAAAAATGTTGCGACACCGCAGCTTCGACGGTTTTAAAATAAAACCCGCAAAAGATTTTTTGCAGAGTCGTGTGCCCGTGCTGGTAAACGGCGATTGTCACCTGGTGCTGGCGGCACCGCAGCAGAGCATGACGGATTATTATTACAAAAACACCGATGCCGATGAACTGCTCTTTGTACACGAAGGCAGCGGCACCGTGCATACACAGTATGGTGAGTTATCCTTCAGCCCCGGCGATTATATTAATCTGCCGCGGGGAACGATTTATCAAATAGAATTTAAAGATGAAAAAAACCGCTTGTTCATTGTGGAGTCGTTTACGCCACTGCGCTTTCCGAAGAAATACCTGAGCCGCTACGGGCAGCTTATGGAGCATTCGCCGTATTGCGAAAGGGATATCCGTCCGCCGCAGGATCTGAAAACTTATGATGAAAAAGGCGATTATCTCATCAAAGCGAAGAAGCGGGGAGTGCTATATGGTTTGCATTACGGCACGCATCCATTCGATGTCGTTGGTTGGGATGGCTGCTGCTATCCGTTCATTTTTTCCATTTACGATTTTGAACCCATCACGGGCCGTGTGCACCAGCCACCACCTGTGCACCTTACTTTCGAAACGAATGCATTTGTAGTGTGCTCCTTTGTGCCGCGGCTTTTCGATTATCATCCGCAGGCCATACCGGCGCCATATAATCACAGCAATATTGACAGCGACGAAGTGCTTTATTACGTGGAAGGTGAATTCATGAGCCGTAAGCATGTGACCAGAGGTATGATAACACTGCATCCTGCCGGCATCCCCCACGGCCCGCATCCCGGCGCCGTGGAAAAAAGCATCGACGCCAAGGAAACAAAGGAACTCGCCGTGATGGTGGACACTTTCCGCCCGCTGATGCTGACGAAGCAGGCACTGGAAATAGAGAATAAGGATTATGTGATGAGCTGGGCGGAGTGACGAGTGATGAGTAATGAGTAATGAGTAATGAGTAATGAGTAATGAGTAATGAGTAATGAGTAATGAGCTTGCCTGCCGGCAGGGGTGATTCTTAGAAATCCGGCATTTGAACCCTGAGTAGACTTTTGTTGCAGAGTTTATCCCGATATATATATATCGGGATTCCAATCAGGGTTCTTGCCTTGATGGGCAATAATTCCAAAATACAAATGAAAGTGCACAAACTTTTATATTGATGGAATCAGGATTATCTAAGTTTGCCCAAATGGTTCACATTTGAAAACCCATCATAAATAATATACTGAGACAGCAAGCGGATGGGCTCAGTGCCGGATAAATCCATACATCTTGCTTAAGAAAGTGCCCCTTACCATTACCCGCCACTCACCGGTCGTATACGTTATTCACCGAAAATTAATTTGCCCGTTTCAATTCTCTTGCTACTTTTGTTAACCATTTGGTTAAACTATATGGTTAAAAAAGGGAAACGTAAAGAAAGTGTAATGCAGATACTGGTCAGACCGGGACGGTCAGACCGGGTGAAAGGAGCCGAAGAGCGGATATTGGCGGCAGCCCGCAAGGTATTTACCAACAAAGGCATGACCGGGGCCCGCATGCAGGATATTGCCGATGAAGCGGGTATCAACAAAGCCCTGCTGCATTATTATTTCCGGGATAAGGACAAGCTGTTTGAAACCATTTTTATGGCCGAGGCGCAGAAGTTCTTTCCGAAAATCAACGCCATCTTCAATGCTGAAGACCCGCTGTTTGAAAAAATTGAAAAATTCGTAAACGAATACATTGATGAAATGCAGGCCAATCCTTACCTGCCCTGGTTTGTGATGAATGAGATTAACCGTGACCCTGACCGGTTTTTATATAAAATATGGGGAAAGGACAACCTGCCCAAACCGGGAAGATTTTTGGAACAGATAGAGAAGGAAATAAAAGCCGGCCGTATAAAAAAGATAAGCCCGGTGCATTTGCTCATGAACATGATTTCCATGACCATCTTTCCTTTTGTGGGCCGCCCCATGTTTATACGCAACCTGCGGCTCACGGAAAAGCAGTTCAGCGAAATTATGGCGCAGCGGAAAAAAGAAGTACCAAAGTTTATTATTGATTCGATAAAGAAATGATATGATTTTTCACCACATAGGCACAGTAGAAGCATAGGTTTACATAGAAAACACTATGTGTAACTATGTGCCTATGATTCTATGTGGTTAATCATCCGTTCTGAAATTAACAATATGATTTTATGAAACGAGTAATGCTCATCATTTTCCATTTCCCACTTTCCATACTCCATTCTTCTGCACAGGAGGCGCTAAACCTGCAAAAAGCCTATGATCTTGCGCAGCAAAATTATCCGCTCATCAGGCAGAGGGGCTTGATTAAGCAGACTACCGGTTATACCATTGACAACCTCAGCAAAGGTTTTCTGCCTCAAATCAGCCTGAGCGGGCAGGCTACTTACCAGTCGGAAGTGACACAGGTAAAGATTCCGGTTCCCGGCGTGTCGATGGAACCGTTAAGCAAGGACCAGTATAAAGTTCTCGCCGATGTCTACCAGCTGATTTACGACGGCGGGGTGATAAAGCAGCAGAAAAGTATTCAGCAGCTCAATGAAGAAGTAGAACAGCAGAAGGTGGAAGTGGAGCTGTATAAATTAAAAGAAAGAATCAACCAGTTATTTCTCGGTGTACTTTTTCTCGATGAACAACTGAAGCAGCTTGAACTGGTGAAAAATGATTTGAATATTGGGCTAAAAAGAGTAGAAGCACAGGTGAATTACGGTGTCGCTTTCAAATCAAACCTGAATGTGCTGAAGGCCGAACTGCTGAAGACAGAGCAGCGGGTTATTGAACTGAAGGCTTCAAGAAAAGGTTTGATTGATGTGCTGGGTTTGTTTATCAATCAAACCTTGCCGGAGGATACAAAACTGGGAAAACCGGTAGTGGAAAGTATTGTCATCAACAACGAAATTCAAAGGCCCGAGCTGAAACTTTATTTCACGCAGGAAAAACTCCTGGGCGGTCAGTTCAGATTGATTGATTCAAGAAACAAACCAAAGGCCAGCCTGTTCTGGCAGGGAGGCTATGGCCGTCCCGGTTTAAATTTTCTGAAAAATGAATTTGACTTTTTTTATACCACCGGTGTGCGGCTCAACTGGTCGTTTGGCGGACTTTACACACAAAAAAAAGAAAAGAAAATCATCGGACTGAACCAAAAGACTGTGGACATACAGAAGGAAGTTTTTTTACTGAATACAAACACACAGCTCAAACAACAGCAATCGGAGATTGAAAAACTGCAAAAACTGATTGACGCAGATAAGGAAATCATTGATTTAAGAATAAAAGTAAAAGATGCAGCCAGAGCGCAACTGGAAAACGGGGTGATAACGGCCAACGATTACCTGCGTGAAGTAAATGCGGAAGACCAGGCAAGACAAAGTCTCATCACTCACCGGGTGCAGCTGCTGCAGGCACAGATAAATTATCAAACGCTGACCGGAAGGCAATGAGCATTTTAGATTTTAGTTCCGATTATTATCGGGGTCGGATTTTGGATTTAAGATTAAACTCTATAAACATGAGATTTCAAATTTCAACTTTTGTTATTCCGGTTACCATCCTTGCAGCATGCAACGGAAACAACAACCACTTCGACGCTTCAGGCACTTTTGAAGCAGATGAAGTGGTTGTATCATCAGAAATTGCAGGCAAGCTGTTATCTTTTAATGTGGATGAAGGCATGCTACTCAGTAAAGACAGTATCGTTGGTATGGTGGACGCCACCCATATCAACCTTCAGCAGCAACAGGTGGAAGCCAGTATCGCCGCGTTGAAGGAAAAAACAGCCGATGTAACACCACAGATAAAATTGCTGGAAGAGCAGCTCGCTGTACAACAATCGCAGCTTGATAACCTGCTGCATGAAAAAACAAGAGTAGAAAATCTTTTAAAGGCTGACGCTGCCACCAGCAAGCAGCTCGATGATATCAATTCGCAAATTGATGTAGTAAAGAAAAGCATGACTGTGACGCAGCAGCAGATGGCCGTGCAGAAAAACAATATTGCTACGCAAAACCGCAGCATACTCAGCGAAGCAGAGCCGCTGAAAAAAAGAGCAGCGCAGCTGCAGGACCAGGCACAGCGGGCCAATATTGTGAATCCCGTTGCTGGAACGGTAATAACAAAATATGTCGAGGCCGGGGAGGTAGTATCAACCGGCAAAGCGCTGTATAAGATTGCTGATTTATCAGAGTTAAATCTCAGGGCTTACATAACCGGCGAACAATTGCCAACCATTAAACTCGGCCAGCAGGTAAAAGTGATGATTGACAACGGCGCAAAAAAATACAAGGCGTACTACGGTACCATCACCTGGATTTCCGATAAGGCCGAGTTTACACCCAAGACGATTCAGACAAAGGAAGAGAGGGCCAATCTTGTGTATGCAATGAAGGTAAGGGTAAAGAACGATGGATATTTAAAAATCGGAATGTATGGAGAGGTAAAGTTAAACCCCCTGTCCCCCTAAAGGGGCACTTTGGTAGAAACACTCTTTTATTTTGAAAAAGGTTTAAAGTAGAAATTTTCACAGCCCCGAAGGGGCGGAATGTTAGTAGCCCCGGATGCAATCCGGGGAAGAAAGAATATGCAATTAACCAGAACCCCGCAGGGGTTCAACAAAAAACAATGGAAGCAGTTGAAATAAATAATATCAAAAAAACCTACGGCAAGAAAAAAGATGTAACAGCATTGAATGATATTTCATTTGATGTGCAAAAAGGAGAATTATTCGGCTTAATTGGCCCGGATGGCGCTGGTAAAACATCCTTGTTCCGGATTCTTACTACCCTGTTACTTGCCGACAAGGGCACGGCAACTGTGGATGGCTTTGATGTGGTGAAAGGGTACAAAGCCATCCGCAAACGTGTTGGCTATATGCCCGGCCGTTTTTCATTGTACCAGGATTTATCGGTGGAGGAAAACCTCAGCTTTTTCGCCACTATTTTCAATACCAGCATTGATGAGAACTATGATTTGATAAAAGATATTTATGTTCAGATTGAGCCGTTCAAAAAACGCAAGGCCGGAAAACTTTCCGGCGGTATGAAACAAAAACTGGCGCTGAGCTGTGCACTTATTCATCGTCCCTCGGTTTTGTTCCTTGATGAACCCACAACCGGCGTGGACGCTGTTTCAAGAAAAGAATTTTGGGAAATGCTGAAAGGGCTGAAGAAGCAGGGCATTACTATTCTTGTTTCAACTCCTTATATGGACGAAGCAGGTTTGTGCGACCGGGTGGCGCTGATTCAAAACGGGAAAATCCTCTCCATCAACACACCGCAGGAAATTGTCCGCAGCTTTTCAAAACCGCTGTGGGCGGTGAAGTCAGACAGAATGTTACCGCTGTTGAACGACCTGCAGGAGAAAGATTTTGTTGAAAATATTTATCCCTTCGGTGAATATCATCATGTGGTTTTGAAAAGTGAACCGGGTGCCGAACAATTGCGGCAGTTTATTAATGAGCGCCGCACTGAAAATGCTATGATAGAAAAAGTGCAGCCCAATATTGAGGATTGTTTTATTGAACTTATGAAGAACTAAGATGAATAACGATAAAGTCATAACAGCAAAAAATCTTACCAGGCGCTTCGGCAATTTTGTGGCCGTTGATCACATCAGCTTCAATGTGCACAAGGGAGAAATCTTCGGCTTTCTCGGCGCTAACGGAGCAGGTAAAACAACTGCCATGCGGATGTTGTGCGGTTTGCTGTTTCCAACTTCAGGTGAAGCTACCGTAGCCGGCTGTGATGTGTACAGGGAAAATGAGAAAATAAAAAAGAGTATCGGCTACATGAGCCAGAAATTTTCTTTGTATGAAGACCTCACTGTGAAGGAGAACATGGAATTCTACGGCGGCATTTATCATAAGAGCGATGAGTTTATCAAAAGCAAAACGGCATTAATTCTGGAGCAGCTTCATTTGCAAAAAGAAGCCAATGTACTGGTGAAATCATTGCCGCTCGGCTGGAAACAGAAGCTGGCATTTGCCGTAGCCATGTTTCATGAGCCGGGCATTGTTTTTCTCGACGAGCCCACCGGTGGAGTGGACCCGGTGACACGCCGTGAATTCTGGAACATGATTTATCAGGCAGCCGATAACGGCACCACCATTTTCGTCACCACGCATTACATGGACGAAGCCGAGTATTGCCACCGCGTAAGCATTATGGTGGACGGAAAAATTGAAGCGCTGGATACACCGGCACAATTAAAGAAAGAACATGGCGCCGCATCAATGGATGAAGTGTTTTTAAAACTGGCGAGGAAGGCGGTGAGGAGCGAGTAATGCCCCCAGCCTCTAAAGGGGAGTAATGGAGCACCATTTGTAAAAAGACAGGTATGGAAATTCATAGTTACAATAAAAGTGGACAACAGCTTAAGAAAAACGGTAACTCCCCCTTTAGGGGGCTGGGGGGCAAACAATTTCTTTCATTTGTCAAAAAAGAATTCTTCCACATCTGGCGGGATAAACGCACCATGTTCATCCTGCTGGGCATGCCCATCGTACAAATCATCATCTTCGGCTTTGCACTCACCAACGAGGTGAAGAATTCAAACATCGCTATACTCGACAATTCAAAAGATGCGGCCACGGCTTCACTGAGCGCAGAGTTAAATGCCAGCCGCTATTTTGACATCGAAAAAAATCTAACCAGCTACAAGCAGGTAGAAGAAGAGTTCCGCAGGGGGAAAATAAAACTGGCTGTAGTCTTTCCTCAAAAATTTGCCGAAGACTTGCTGCATTTCAACAAAGCGCAGGTGCAGCTCATCACCGACGCCACCGACCCCAACACGGCCAACCAGCTTGCCAATTATGCCACGGCTATTATCAATGATTATCAGCAGCGCATCACCCACGACCGCAAATTGCCTTACACTATCAACACCGAAATGCGTATGCTGTACAACCCACAGCTTAAAGGCGCATTTAATTTTGTACCCGGTGTGATGGCTATGGTGCTGCTGCTTGTGTGCACCATGATGACGGCCATCACCATTGTGAGAGAAAAAGAGCTCGGCACCATGGAAGTCATGCTGGTGTCGCCCATGCGGCCGCAGTTAGTCGTATTCGCCAAAGCCGTTCCGTACCTGCTGCTCTCCACCATCAACATTGCCTCTATATTATTATTAAGTGTGTTTGTGCTCGAAGTGCCCATCAACGGCAGCCTTGCATTGCTCGTGTTCGAAAGCATCCTGTTTACTCTTGTGTCGCTGTCATTGGGCCTGCTCATTTCATCCGGCGCCGAATCGCAGCAAACCGCCATGTTTATTTCACTGGTCGGCATGTTTTTACCCACCATCATGCTCAGCGGTTTCATGTTCCCGGTAGAAAACATGCCGCTGCCGCTTCGTATCGTGTCCAATATTGTACCAGCCAAATGGTATTTCAGCATTGTAAAATCAGTCATGATAAAAGGCGTGGGCTTCGAAGTTGTGTGGAAAGAAACATTGATACTCGGCGGCATGATGATATTCTTTTTAACACTGGCAGTAAAACGATTTAAAATTCGATTGGCATGAGGAAGAATTTTTTTATGAGACCGGCTTTTGTTCCCTGATTGAACGTTCCTTGCGACGCTCCGTTCAGGGTTCCGTTCACTGCTCAACATATTTGGGGTCTCATCCATTTCTGTAAGGGGCGCCAATATTTACCCATGCTGAAATATTGAAGGAGTGGGTTAACACGCAGTACAATAAATGAACCAGGTATGAGAACCTTAAGATTTTTATTACGCAAAGAATTCCGCCAGATTTTCCGCGACCCGGCCATCCTCCGGCTCATCTTCGTCATGCCCGTTATTCAGCTGCTCATTCTTCCCTGGGCCGCCGACTACGAAATCAAAAACATAAAGCTGGCCGTGGTTGACCACGATCATTCCGAATATTCACGTCAACTGATAAATAAGGTTACTGCTTCCGGCTATTTCAAACTTACCGACTACACTTCCTCCTATCAGCACTCATTGCAAAAGATTGAGCACGACAAAGCCGATTTGATTTTACAGATACCCCGCAACTTCGAAAAAGACCTGGTAAAGGAAGATGAGGCCACATTATTTATGGCCATCAATGCCATCAACGGGGTAAAAGCCAATCTCGGCGGCGCTTATCTGCGCTCTATCATACAAGACTATAATCGTGAAGTAAGAACCGGGTGGATTCAGTTTCCCCGCTTCAATCCTGAAACACAGATTGAAACCACCGCCTCCAACTGGTTTAACCCATTGATGAACTACAAATACTTTATGGTGCCGGGCATCCTGGTGCTGTTGCTTACCATGGTTGGCGCCAACCTTACCGCCATCAATATTGTGCGGGAAAAAGAAATCGGCACTATCGAACAGATTAATGTGACACCCATCCGCAAGTATCACTTCATCCTCGGCAAGCTCATTCCTTTCTGGGTTTTAGGTTTGTTTGTGCTAACGCTGGGATTTCTCATTGCCCGGCTGGTTTATGGTATTAATCCTGCCGGCACTTTTTTTACCATCTATGTTTTTGCTGCAATTTATCTGTTGGCAGTGCTTGGCTTGGGTCTTCTTGTATCCACCTATGCGCACAACCAGCAGCAGGCCATGCTCATTTCCTTTTTTATCATGATGATTTTTGTGCTGCTCAGCGGGCTGTATACTTCCATTGACAGCATGCCGGAGTGGGCCAAATGGATTACCCGCTTCAATCCTGTGTCATATTTTATTGAAGTAATGCGTATGGTGGTGCTCAAGGGCAGCTCGCTTGCCGATATCAAAAATCATCTTCTTATTATTGCAGGTTTTGCCGTAGCGTTCAACACCTGGGCTATTATCAGCTACCGCAAAAGAAGTTGAGAAAAATCCTTCCGGGGAATTGCAATCTTTTTTATATTCGGATAACAAATATTACACATTATGGTAAAACTTGGCCAATTGCAAGGTGGCGACATCATCATGGTTAACGACGAAGGCCTGATGCGGGAAGGAACCGTCATTACCACCAACCGTGAAGAAAATATGGTATTGATTGATAACGGCATCCAGGAGTTCTGGTATGCGCCACAGGATATTTATCCCGTTGCCCTCGATGAACAGCACCTGGAGGAACTTGGCTTTGAAAAGGAGCCAATGGACGGGAATGCCGTGAAGTACAAAAAAGGAGCCTTCCGCTTGGTAACCCAACAGGCAGGCGATTTTTCAAAAATCGATATGTGGTACCGGGAAGATAACCGGCATTTTTCCATCCCCATTGCTGTACATGAACTGCAGAACCTTCATGCCCAGATGACCAAAATACCACTGGAGAAGCCAGAGTAACTGATCCCCCTGTGCTAATGACTGTTGACACGGGTTTTCACTTTGCCGGGAAAAAAAATCCCGGTTTTTTTATTATTAGGGCTGACTCTCTTATCTTTGCGCTCCCAAAAAATTATGTCAAAACAAGCCCTGATCAAGCAAGATGGTACCATTACGGAGGCACTGTCGAATGCTATGTTCAAGGTAAAACTGGAAAACGGGCATGAAATACTGGCTACTATTTCCGGCAAAATGAGGATGAACTACATCCGCATACTGCCGGGTGACAAGGTAGGTGTGGAAATAAGTCCATACGATTTGACAAGGGGTAGGATAATTTTCAGGTACAAATAATAAACCGGTAGAGACGCAATATATTGCGTCTCCGGGGCCGGAAAAAATAAGAACCCGGTAGAGACGCAATGCCTTGCGTCTCCGTAAGAAAAAGATAAACCATGAAAGTAAGAGCATCCATAAAGAAACGCAGCGCCGATTGCAAAATCGTACGTCGTAAGGGCAAGTTGTATGTAATTAACAAAAAGAATCCCCGCTTTAAGCAGCGCCAGGGATAATAATATCAAAGCGTATAAATCTAAAATCTAAAATCAAAATATGGCTCGTATTGCCGGTGTTGATTTACCCAAAAACAAAAGAGGCGAAATAGGACTTACCTATATATACGGTATTGGACCGTCAACCGCCCGGTACATTCTCGATAAAAATAATATCAGCCGCAACAAAAAAGTGCATGAGTGGAGTGATGATGATCTGAATGCTATCCGTAGTACGATTAATGATGAGATGAAAGTAGAGGGTTCGCTGCGCAGCGAAGTGCAGATGAGCATCAAGCGCCTGCTGGATATTGCCTGTTACCGCGGGCTTCGTCATCGTAAAGGTTTGCCGGTTCGGGGCCAGCGTACCCGCACCAACAGCCGCACCCGGAAAGGTAAACGCAAAACCGTGGCGGGTAAAAAGAAAGCACCGAAGAAATAGGTATATAAAAATCACAAATTCGAAATTCCACATTCCAAATCCGGGTTTCGAATTTGTTCTTGTTGGGATTTGGAATTTGTTTCCTGGAATTTTCTGATTATGTCGAAAGCACAAACACAGCAGCCACTCAGCGCAAAAGCCGCAGCAAAAAAGAGAGTAGTAAAAGTGGATAACTATGGTGATGCCCACATCACTGCCAGTTTTAATAATATTATCATCAGCCTTACCAATAAAGGTGGCCAGGTAATCAGTTGGAGCAGCGCCGGCAAAATGGGTTTCAAGGGATCGAAAAAGAATACACCCTATGCTGCACAGCTGGCTGCAGGCGATGCTGCAAAGACGGCATTTGACGCCGGCCTGAAAAGAGTGGATGTATATGTAAAAGGTCCGGGGGCAGGCCGTGAAAGCGCCATTAGGGCCATAACACAATCGGGTATTGAAGTGGTGATGATAAAAGATGTGACGCCGCTGCCGCATAACGGCTGCCGGCCGCCGAAAAAGAGAAGAGTGTAAAGAATGTAAGATTTTCGATTGCAGATTTTAGATTTATATAAATCCGAAATCCGATCCCGATAATAATCGGGACTAAAATCTGAAATACATATTTGAATCGCCAGGAAGATTCATTTAATTAAAAGGTGGCTGATTAATTTTTACCGCTTTCAACGATCAGTTCACCGGTTTTTAAAAAGCGGAAATGAATAAAAACTATGGCACGTTACAATGGTCCCAAGACCAGGATTTCCCGCATTTTTGGTGAGCCCATATTGGGCAATGGTAAATGGCTGAACAAAAACAGCAACCCGCCCGGCTTGCACGGAGCTGCCCGCAAACGCAAAAGTTTAGGTGAGTATGCCCTTCAGCTTCGTGAAAAACAAAAGGCCAAATACACTTACGGTGTACTGGAAAAACAATTCCGCAAAACCTTTGAAGAAGCCGCCCGTCGCAAAGGGGTGACCGGTGAAAACCTGATTAAATTACTGGAAGCAAGACTGGACAATACAATTTTCCGGATGGGTATTGCCCCCAGCCGCCCTGCCGCACGGCAGCTGGTAAGTCATAAGCATATTACCGTAAATGGTGAAGTAGTCAATGTGCCTTCGTTTCAATTGAAGGCAGGCGATATTATCGGCATTAAGGAAAGCAGCAGGGCAAGAACCTCAGTTACCAGCCAGATTAAAGGAAAGAATCCGAAGTTTAACTGGATTGACTGGAACGAAACGGAAATGCAGGGCACTTTTATCACCTATCCTGAAAGAGAAAGTGTGCCGGAGAATATTAAGGAGCAGCTGATAGTGGAGTTGTACAGCAAATAATGAATGATGAGTGATGAGTGATTATTCAATCATCATGGATTACTGAGCGATCATTTGCTGAAAAAAGAACAGTAAGTACAAGAGTGCGACCCGCCTGCTCCGCCTGCGGCGGATACGGCGGGCAGGCGCAACGAAAGTTAAATAGTCCCGACGAAGTGAAGCTTGTCGGGATGCCGACCAAAGCGTCTGCATAGTAATGAAGCCGGGTTAATAAAAATAATAATTGAAAGTTTTGATTCGCTATAAATCCGAATCCGATAGCAATCGGATCATAAATCAAAAATCTAAAATCAAAATATGGCTATTTTAAATTTCCAGAAGCCTGATAAGATCATCTTACAAAAGGCTACCGATTTTGAAGCTCAGTTTGAGTTTCGTCCATTGGAACCCGGCTTTGGCGTTACCATCGGTAATGCCCTGCGCCGTGTTTTATTAAGTTCATTGGAAGGGTACGCTATTGTGGGTGTGAAAATAGAGGGAGTAGATCATGAGTTTGCAACCCTGAAAGGCATCACCGAAGATGTGGTGGAAATTCTGCTGAACCTGAAACAGGTGCGGTTCAAGAAAGTGGTGGACCATGAAGTGGGCAACGAACGGATTATCCTGTCTATCAAAAACCGTTCGGAGTTTATTGCGGCCATGATCGGCGAGGGCACGCAAAGCTTCCAGATTATGAACCCTGAGCTGCTCATCTGCACACTGGATTCTTCTGCCAAGCTGGATATTGAACTCACCATCGGCAAAGGCCGCGGTTATGTGCCTGCCGAGGATAACAAACCCAAGGAAGCGCCAATGGGATATATTCCTGTTGATGCTATTTTCACCCCGATCAAAAATGTCCGGTACAGCATCGAAAACACCCGTGTGGAGCAGCGTACCGATTACGAAAAACTGATTATGGAAGTGGCTACCGATGGTACCATTCACCCGGAAGAAGCAGTGAAACAAGCCAGTCGCATCCTGATTCAGCACCTGATGATCATCACCGACGAGAACATTACATTCGATAATAAAGAAGAAAAGAAAGAAGACCTGGTGGATGAACAAACGCTGCAGCTGCGCAAAATTCTGAAAACGCCGCTCGAAGATCTCGATCTTTCAGTGCGTGCCTTCAACTGCCTGAAAGCTGCAAAGATTAATTCACTGAGCGAACTGGTGCAGTACGAGCAGGAAGACCTGATGAAGTTCCGCAACTTCGGCCAGAAGTCACTTGCTGAAATCGAGCAGGTGCTGCAAGAGCGGGGTCTTCAGTTCGGAATGGACCTGAGCAAACTGGGACTGGATAAGGATGACTTCTGACCCCCTGTCCCCCTGAAGGGGACACTTAGGTCGGAAATAATACTTTTATCAGATAGAGTTCTTTTAAAGAAAGTTGATAATTAGGTAGTCAGCAGAAGTACTATGCCGACGCTTTGGTAGGCATCTCTGACGGAGTCTGATACTCGTCAGTGTCGTCAGACCCGACAAGCTTCGCTTCGTCGGGACTATTGAACTTCTGTTGTGCCTGCCCGCTTGCCTTTGCTGAAGCTATAGCGAAAGCAGGGTGTATCTGCCACTGGCGGAGCAGGCGGGTCGCACACTTCAACTTTCAGAATAACATTGAACAATTTTTAAAACAATCCCCCTTTTCAATTGAGGGATGCATTAACACACCCCTTTAGGGGATGGGGGTTAAGGCTGCAATTCCTGACACGGTGCAGCCGATTATTAAAACCGGTTTGAAGCCAATCGCAAACGTTAAGCTTCAAACCTCAAACTTTAAGTCATGCGTCACGGAGACAAAATCAAAAACCTGAGCAGAACCAAGGCACACAGGGATGCACTGCTCAGCAACCTGGCAGTAGCCCTGATTACACACAAAAGAATTGTAACTACAGTCGCCAAGGCAAAAGCCCTGCGGGTTTACGTGGAGCCGCTCATTACAAAAAGCAAAACCAACAGCACACATCAGCGCCGGGTGGTGTTCAGCTATCTGCAGGATAAAGCAGCCATCACTGAACTTTTTAGCGCAGTGGCAGAGAAAGTGGCGGGCCGTCCCGGTGGTTATACCCGTATAATCAAGCTTGGTACACGCCCAGGCGATAATGCCGAGATGGCGATGATTGAGCTGGTTGACTTCAACGAGATTTATGGCAAGGGCAAAGGTGAAGTGAAAGAAGCAGCAAAGAAAACCCGTCGCGGACGCAGTAAGAAAGCAGCAGCTGACAAAACAGAAGAAAAACCTGCCGAAACCGTCACGGAGGAGAAGAAAGATGAATGACAAGACATCATTCTATATGAAAAAGCTCTCCTCAGTTGCGGAGGGCTTTTTTAATTACAACCTATCTAAAAAATAATTTCAACACAGAGATTATGAGAAACTGAGCTACACAGAGCTGCTGTTTCAGATGTAAACTCTCTGTGTTACTCCTTAACTAAGTGCCACTGTGTTGTGATTATTGACTTTTGAGATAGGTTCTGGTGAAATTTTTGCATGAGCTATGCAATGTTTTGTATTAGGACAGGATAATCGAGGACAGAAAATGATTTAAATTTGAAATTAACAGCTTGCCGGTATTATTAAACTAAAAGGAACCTGATTTCATGAGCCATTCATCATCGGCAGCCCTGGAGCGTTTTCGAAACCTGGTAGGTGTAAAATTCCAGCTTTATAACAGCCTGTTTACTTCCCTGCCTTTTCACCGTATTGAAAAAACAGGGATCCTGCTTTCCCTGTTTCTTACGGTTTGCGAAGAAGGGTTTAAGAAAAAACTGAGTCCCGTTCAGATTATTGATGATTTTTTCAGTAAGCACACGACGGTAGTAAAAGAGGAAGAAAAGCTGGACCTGCTTTTCCGGTTTGTTCAGTATGCCGAGCGGCAGGTGGTGCTGTTCGATGCGCTGGAAGATGCCGCCTTCCGCGAAGTGAATGATATGAATGGTATTGGCACCCTCAAATACCTGGAGTCGGAAGTGGTACAGGAGAAAATGCATGACAGGCTGCGGGAAAAATTGAAAAATTTTACCGTCAGGCTGGTGCTTACTGCACATCCCACACAGTTTTATCCCGGGCCGGTGCTGGGCATCATCAACGATCTTTCAAAAGCGCTGGCCGAAAACAATGCCAGCCAGGTAAATCTTTTACTGCAACAACTGGGCAAAACTCCCTTTTTCAAACATCAGAAGCCAACACCTTACGATGAGGCTATCAGCCTGGTTTGGTACCTGGAAAATGTCTTTTACCAGGCGGCGGGAAGAATTGCATCATTTTTCAAAAACCAGCTTTCTGATGAACATAATCCTAACCATTCTGTCATCCGCATGGGTTTCTGGCCCGGTGGCGACCGGGACGGCAATCCGTTTGTATCGGCCAATACAACACTGCAGGTAGCCGATGCATTGCGTGGCGCCATCATTAAAAGTTATTACCTCGAAATAAGAAGGCTGAAGCGCCGCCTCACCTTCGAGGGTGTGGATGTGCTGCTGGCTGAACTGGAGAAAAAACTTTACAATAATATTTTTGTGCCGGGACAAAGAACCGAGATTACAAAGGAAGAAATACTCAAAACGCTGGACGAAATAAAAGACATACTTGTTTACAGGCACAATGGTCTTTTTCATCACCTGCTGCAAAACCTGAGGAATAAAGTGGAGATATTCGGTTTGCATTTCGCCTCGCTTGACATCCGGCAGGATAGCGCAGTGCACAGCGCCGTGCTGGCAACGCTGGCAGGCAGTGAAGGACTTCCGGAAAATTATTCATCATTACGGGATGATGAAAAGATATGTGTTCTTGAAGAGCTGCAACCTCTTGATGAAAGTAAGACGGCGGGCAATGAAATTCTGAAAGACAGCATCCGCACCATCCGGGCTATTAAAGAAATTCAGCAATACAATGGTGAGGAGGGTTGCCACCGTTATATCATCAGCCAGTGCAACAGCGCAGTGAATGTGATGGAAGTGTTTGGGTTGTTTTTGCTGACGGGTTGGACAAAGGAAGAAATGAAAGTTGACATCGTGCCATTATTTGAAACCGTAGATGACCTTAAAGGCGCAGCAGTCATTATGCAAAAGCTGTATGATATTCCGGTGTACAAAGCACATTTGCAAAGGAGAAACAACCGCCAGACCATCATGCTCGGTTTCAGCGATGGCACCAAGGACGGCGGCTACCTGATGGCCAACTGGGGTATTTACAAAGCCAAAGAAGAGCTGACCCGTGTTTCTAAAGAAAACGGGATTGATGTGGTCTTTTTCGACGGCCGCGGCGGGCCCCCGGCACGGGGTGGCGGCAAGACGCATAAATTTTATGCATCGCTTGGAAAAAATATTTCAGGCAAAGAAATACAGCTCACCATCCAGGGGCAAACCGTGAGTTCCAATTTCGGCACTATAGATTCGGCTCAATACAATATGGAACAGCTTATTCATGCCGGCATCAGCAACGAACTGTTTTCAAAAAAAGAAACAACGCTGGATAAAGAAGAAGAAGCGCTGCTGCAGCAGTTGGCCGACATCAGTTACAATACATACAGCAAGCTGAAAAATCATCCCGATTTTCTCGACTACCTTCAGCATGCAAGCCCTTTACGGTTTTACAGCGACACCAACATCGGCAGCCGCCCGGCAAAGAGAGGTGCATCCAGGCTCACACTGAAAAATCTGCGGGCTATTCCGTTTGTTGGCTCGTGGAGCCAGCTGAAACAAAATGTAACCGGCTACTACGGAGTGGGTACTGCCCTTCAGCAAATGGAAAAAGAAGGCAAGCTGCAGGGAATCAAAAAACTTTACAGGGAATCCCTCTTCTTCAAAACATTGCTTGATAACTGCGAGATGTCCATGCTGAAATCCTTCTTTCCCCTGACAATGCATCTTGCAGAACATAAAAAGTACGGTGAAATATGGAAGATGATATATGGCGAATATGAGCTGACCCGGCAATATATTCTCCGGATTTCCGGCAAAACAGAACTAATGGCTGATTATCCCATTGACCAGTTATCCATTCAAATGCGGGAACGCATCATGCTGCCCCTGCTTACTATTCAGCAGTATGCCATCATACGTGTGGCGCAAATGGAAGAGGCATTGATAACGGCGCCTGTCCGGAATACTTTTGAAAAACTGGTGATGCGGTGTTCGTTCGGCATTATCAACGCAGGAAGGAATTCGGCTTAAAAAAAGCACCCCGTAGAAACGGGGCGCATCAACGATTGCTTGCCATATGTAAAAAGTTATACTCTCCGTATCACACAGCAAAGCAAAATTTTAAAGTAGTATACAAGCTGTAAAAAAGTTTATTATCAGAATGAATAAACAGCAGCTACTAAAAAGTTGGCCGCTGATTTTTTTGCAGCACCATCTTTATCTACAAACATGGCCTGGCTGGCTTTATCAATCCTGAATTCGGGAATAATGGTGAATGAATTTACCTTGAAATTTGCCGATAGCGTATTGGCAAACATGTTGCATCCTGCCGGCGCCATGGTAAGCTTCAGGTAATTTTTATCATTGAAATATTCTGATCTTAATGTAAGGCCAAACCAGCTTACCGGGTCCAGGTTCAGGTACAGGGCAGCGCCACCCCAGCTTTTTCCACCCAGGTTTTTTGCGCCATCCCATGCATGCACATTCGTCAGGGTGCCATTCACACCAATATTAAATTTATCGCTAAGCTTAGCGGTTACCACTGCGTCGAACTGTTCTGACTTAGAAGTATCCGGGGCCTTTCCGCTTACATAGTTCACATACAGTTTTACATTTTCACCAGCAGCCAGGCTGTACTGCGCTACCAGGTATTTTTTATTTATCTGCCCGTCAGGAGGCATCCTGTAATCTGTGGCATTGGAAACACCCAGCATAAAACCATGTTTGCCTTTGGTAATGTCAGCTTTCAAACCGGTATGGGAAAACGGGCCGTTGGTAAACAAATAACTCATGCTGTAGTTCCGGTTCAGTTGCGGATCCAGAAGCTCATAGCCTACATGAGTTGCCCAGCTGCCGGCTGTGAATTTAATCCAGTCGGCGGGGGAGTAACTTATATAAAGTTGTTTTACGGCCTGCAGCAGACCATTATCTGTGTAAGTAAATTCTGCAGCACGGGTGCCAAAGCCCAGGTCCAGCACAGCGCTTACTTTATCTGATTTATGTTCAAATTTTACACTGGCCATTCCAAGTGCAAAGCTGTTGTGGCTGTTGGTAAAGCTGGTAAAATTATTGGCTCTTGTTTTTGCAAAATCAAACCGGTAATAGGCATCAGCCGACCCGGTAATGGATATTGCGGGTTTGGTTTCAGCTGCTTCATTTTCAGTGGTAGCTGTGGTGCTGGAGAGCTGATCTACCGAAGCAGTCTGTGCATGTGCAAAAAGAGCAAGGGTGGTGGCAGCTATTGCCACGAAAAATTTCCGTAACATTGTAAAGATTTTAATTGTTATTTAAAATTGGTACAGCCCTGAACTTTGCCAGAAGTTCGTTTTAAGGCTGTACCTTTTTTCATTTTCTATCAAAACTTTTCAGCAGGAGTCTCTTTTATTTCCCCGTTGGTATGTACAAGCAAAGTGCCCTGAACATATTTTTCGTTGTGCTGGGTTTCATCCAGGCCCAGTTCTTCTTCCAGTTCAGAAACACGCATTGGGATTATGAAGTTGATGAATTTGAATATACCATATGACACGGTGAAACTGTAAACCACTACAATTCCCATGGCTTTAAACTGGGTAAAGAAAAACCCGGGATTACCGTAAAACAGGCCATTCGGTCCACCACTGATGCCGTGTACAGCTGTGCTTGCAAACACACCGGTAAGCAGCATGCCTACCATACCACCAATACCATGACAGGGAAATACATCCAGCGCATCATCCAGTGTGGATTTTTGTTTGATGGCAACGGCAATATTGGCAGCCAGGGAACCCACCAGGCCGACGATGATGCTTTGTGGAATACCTACAAAACCGGCGGCAGGAGTAATAGCCACCAGTCCAACTACAGCACCAATACAAAAACCAAGTACGGAAGGTTTCTTCCCTTTTATAACATCAAAAAACATCCAGGTAAGACCTGCAGAAGCGGCTGCTGTGGTGGTAGTGCCAAAAGCATTTACTGCAAGCGGTGTGGCGCCGACGGCCGACCCGGCATTAAATCCAAACCAGCCAAACCAGAGCAACCCGGTTCCGATTAAAACGTATGGTACATTGGCTGGCGGAATTTCTTTTTGCTCAATATGTGCTTTTCTTCTTTTCAGCACCAAAGCACCGGCAAGAGCAGCACAACCGGCAGTGATGTGAACAACAGTACCGCCGGCAAAATCCCATGCACCCATTTTAGCCAGGAATCCTTCAGGATGCCAGCTCCAGTGCGCAACAGGCGCATACACCAGCAGAGAAAACATCACAATAAACAGGATGTAAGATGTAAATCTTATTCTTTCAGCTACTGCACCTACCACCAGCCCGGGGGTGATGATTGCAAACATGAGCTGGAATAAAGAAAACAGGGTAAGCGGAATTGTATTTGCAAGGGGCCAGGCTGCACCTCCTTTTACGCCCTGGAAAAAAGCATAAGTTGTCGGGTTGCCGAAAAGGCCGTTTACTGATTCACCAAAGGCAAGGCTGAATCCGCAAACAACCCACAACACACCAACTATACCGGCAGCCACTGTGCTTTTAATCATGGTAGAGATTACGTTCTTGCGGTTCACCATGCCACCATAGAAAAACGCAAGACCAGGAGTCATCAAAAAAACCAGCGCTGTAGATATCAATACCCAGGCAATATCAGCATTGCTGTATTGCGGATCACTTTCCCCGGGCACAAAATCCAGAGCCGGTTTTACAAACATTGCGGCCAGTGCCAGCACGGCCAGCAATACAAAAGGCAAAATCTGCTTAGCGGTTTTCTTACTCATAAATTGTTATTTAAAATTTGCAAATTACATATAGAAGCAAATCAAAAATAAAAATTCATTCAACTAACAGGTGTTTAATTTATACATAAAATAAATTGTAATGTGATAAATATGGTGATAATTTGAAAACATCACTCCTTTTATAAATAAATAAAAAAAGTCGCCAATTGCGGCGACTAATTAAGATAAAAAATAATTTGTTCAGGAATTTACCAGGATTGCAGTATCCCGTCGTTCAAGTAATGATTGGCCGGCACATAAAAACTCATCCACCTTGCGGGCACATTCACGTCCTTCGCTGATGGCCCATACCACGAGGCTTTGGCCACGACGGATATCGCCGGCTGCAAATACTTTATTGATATTGGTGCGGTAATCTTTTTCCGATGCCCGCACATTTTTTCTTTCATCGAGTTCTACATCCAGTTGTTGAAGCGCTCCTTCAAATTGAGGATGCACAAAGCCCATGGCCAGCAGGGCCAACTCACAGGGTATCTCTCTTTCGGTTCCTGGTTTTTCAACAAAGGAAGCCGGTTTACCGTCTTCAGTAATCTTCCATTCAAGGTCAACAACCTTTAATGCTTTCAGATTCCCATTTCCATCCCCGATAAATTCTTTGGTGGCAATTGCCCACATCCTGTCCACCCCTTCTTCATGTGAAGAAGATGTTTTCAACGTCATGGGATAGGAGGGCCATGGCATGAATGCTGTTCTGTCATTCGGCGGCATGGGCAGCAACTCAAACTGCGTTATGGATTTTGCTTTCTGGCGGTTGCTGGTGCCCACACAGTCGCTTCCGGTATCGCCGCCGCCTATTATTACCACATTTTTATTGGTGGCTAAAATATCTTCAGTATAAATATTGCTTTCAATGCCTGCATTGGCAAACGGGTCGAGACCGGACACTCTCTTGTTCTGCTGCTTTAAAAAATCCATGGCAAAGTGAACGCCTTTCAGCTCACGGCCGGGAATATTCAAATCTCTCGGAATGGTAGAACCACAGGCCAGCACAATTGCATGATACTCCCTGAGTAAATCATTCACGTTTACATTCACACCCACATTGGCATTGCATTTAAAAAGCACGCCTTCTTCATCCATTAGTTTGATTCTTCTTTCTACCACCCATTTTTCCAGCTTGAAATCAGGAATACCATACTGAAGTAAGCCGCCGGGTTTATCATCCCGTTCGAACACGGTTACCAGGTGACCTGCATAGTTCAGTTGTGCTGCTGCGGCTAATCCCGCCGGGCCGCTGCCAACGACGGCTACTTTTTTACCGCTTCGTTTATTTATTTTCCTTGGCTGCACAAACCCTTTCTCAAAAGCGATTTCAATAATGTGCTTTTCAATTTCTTCAATAGTGATGGCGGGCTGGTTGATGCCGAGCACACAGGCTGCCTCACATGGCGCGGGGCAGATGCGGCCGGTGAATTCAGGGAAGTTGTTTGTTGAATTGAGGATTTCATACGCTTCTTTCCACTCTTTCCTGTATACAGCATCATTGAAATCGGGAATGACATTGCCCAGCGGGCAACCATGATGACAGAAGGGTACGCCGCAGTTCATGCAGCGGCCACTCTGCTGATTGAGTTTTTCATCAGCATAACGGTTGATGAATTCCCTGTAATCTTTCACCCGCTCTTCCACGGGTCTTTTTGCGGGAAGCTCTCTTGTAAATTCCAAAAAACCGGTTGGTTTGCCCATCGGGATTGTTTATCGTTTTTTTTGTTTTTTGTTTATGGTTCTGGTCATTCTGTCTCTGATTTAAGGATAAACCATAAACTATAAACGGGAAAATGTATCATCATTTCTTTACACTCACTTTCACTCCGCTTGCTTTCGCCAGCAACACCTTTTTATAATCCTTCGGAAATACTTTTACAAAATACTGCAACTGGTTGTTCAGATCATCCAGGATAAATTTTGCAATTGTGCTGCCGGTGTATTCATAATGTTTCTGCAGCAAGGTGAACAGTTCGTTCTTGTCATGCATATCGCAGGCATCGAGGTCCACCATTTCTTTGTTGCAGTTGTCATTCAACTTTCCTTTTACATCATAAACATAAGCAATACCACCGCTCATGCCCGCTGCAAAATTTCTCCCTGTATCACCGAGCACCAGCACACAACCTCCGGTCATGTATTCACAACCATGATCGCCGACAGATTCCACTACTACATTGGCGCCGGAGTTGCGGACACAGAAACGTTCACCTGCCTTGCCGCGGATAAACGCTTCGCCACCTGTTGCTCCATAAAATGCCACATTGCCGATGATGATATTATCCTCCGGCGTATAAGTGGCCGTCTTCGGCGGATACACAATCAGTCTTGCTCCGCTCAAACCTTTTCCGCAATAATCATTGGCATCACCTTCCAGTTCCAGTGTGAGACCTTTGGTAGTGAAGGCTGCAAAACTCTGCCCCGCCGTACCGGTAAATTTGAAATGAATAGTATCATCCGGCAAACCTTCGCCGCGGTATTTCTTCGTTATCTCGTTTGATAAAATTGTTCCGACAGTACGGTTAGTATTCTTTATCTCAAACTCGGCTTTTACTTTAGCCTTATTCACAATGGCCGGTGCGGCAACTTCCAGCAGCTTCCAGTCCAGCACATCAGCCAGCCCATGGTCCTGCTCCTCGCAGCAATAGAGCGGAGTGAACTCCGATGCCGGCTCTTTGTAAAGAATGGGAGAGAGGTCAAGCTTGCTGAACTTCCAGTGATTGATATGCAGCTTCGCCTGCAGGCAATCCGCCTGGCCAATCATTTCATTCACGGTTCTGAAACCCAGCTCAGCCATAATTTCACGCAGTTCCTGGGTGATGAATTTGAAAAAGTTCACCACATGGTCAGGATTGCCGGCAAATCTTTTTCTCAGCTCCGGGTCTTGAGTAGCCACACCCACAGGGCAGGTGTTCAAATGACATTTGCGCATCAGAATACAACCTTCCACTACAAGGGCTGCTGTTGCGATGCCCCATTCTTCGGCGCCGAGCAATGCGGCAATGGCAATATCTCTTCCTGTTTTCATTTGGCCATCAGCCTGCACTATCACACGGCTGCGGAGTTTGTTCCGCACAAGGGTCTGGTGTGTTTCAGCCAAACCCAATTCCCATGGCAAACCTGCATGACGGATAGATGAAACCGGCGATGCTCCCGTGCCGCCATCATGGCCGCTTATCAGCACCACATCGGCATGTGCTTTGGTAACGCCGGCAGCAATGGTGCCCACACCTGCTTTGCTCACCAGCTTCACATTGATTCTTGCATGGCGGTTTGAATTTTTCAAATCAAAAATCAACTGCGCCAAATCTTCAATTGAATAAATATCGTGATGCGGCGGCGGCGAAATCAATCCCACACCCGGCGTGCTGTGTCGTGTTTTACCTATCCATTCATCCACTTTATGACCGGGCAACTGCCCACCCTCGCCAGGCTTGGCGCCCTGTGCCATTTTTATCTGCAGTTCGTCTGCCTCGGTCAGGTACAGGCTCGTCACACCGAATCGTGCACTCGCCACCTGTTTGATTGCACTGCGCATCGAATCGCCATTCGGCAGCGGCTCATACCTTCTTTCATCTTCGCCGCCTTCGCCGGTATTGCTTTTGCCACCGAGGCGGTTCATGGCAATAGCCAGCGTGGTATGTGCTTCCCATGAAATGGAACCAAAGCTCATGGCCCCGGTGGCAAAACGTTTATAAATGTTTTCCGCCGGCTCCACTTCCTCAATAGGGATGGAAGGACGGTTGCGCCTGAACTCCAGCAAACTTCTCAGTGTAACGGCTTTTTCGCTTTGGTCATTCACCGCCTTCGAATATTTTTTGAATGTAGTGTAATCATTCATCCTTGTTGCATGCTGCAACAGGTGGATGGTGGTCGGGTTGAACAGATGCGTTTCACCTTTGCGCTTCCACTGGTACACACCGCCCACGGGCAGGCGGTCAACAGGAATATCTTTCCGGCTGAAGGCAAAGAAATGTTTTGCCAGCGCTTCCTTTGCTATTTCTTCAAGCCCGATGCCCTGTATGCGGCTTACGGCGCCGGTGAAATATTTGTCCACCACATCCTGGTTCAATCCGAGAATCTCCATTATTTGTGCGCCCTGGTACGATTGAAAAGTGGAGATGCCCATCTTGGAAAAAACTTTCAGCAGGCCGTCATTCACCGCCTTGATATAATTTTTACGCAGTTCCTCCCAGCTCAGCGGTGTTTGCAGTGTGCCGTTCGATTTCATGTTGCGGATGCTGGCCAATGCGAGATAAGGATTGATAGCCGTAGCGCCGAATGCCAGCAGGCATGCAAAGTGATGCACTTCCCACACATCGCCGGCTTCTACCACGATGCCCACCTGGCCACGCAGTCCTTTTTTGATTAAGTGATGATGCACGGCAGCTGTAGCCAGCAGCGAAGGAATGGAAGCATGGTCGCTGTCCACCGCACGGTCGCAAAGTATCAGCACTTCAAAACCGTCATGTACGGCATCCTCCGCATAGCGGCACAACCGTTCGAGACCATGCCTGAGCGAATCAGGATGACCATCGGCTTTGAAATAAGTCTGTAATGTTTTTGACTGGAAAATGCCGGTATCAATGCTGCGGAGTTTCTCCAGTTCTTTACTCGTAAGCACGGGGTGTGGCAGCGCTACGGTATGGCAATGCATCGGGCTTTCATCCAGCAGGTTTCCGTTGTTGCCAACAAAAGTGGCAAGGCTCATCACCATCCGTTCACGTATGGGGTCAATGGGCGGATTGGTGACCTGCGCAAATAATTGTTTGAAGTAAGAACTGAGATGCTGCGGCTGATCGCTGAGCACGGCCAGCGGAATATCGCTGCCCATGGCGCCAACGGGTTCCTTGGCTTCCAGCGCCATCGGTTTTATGATGGCTTCGATGTCTTCGGTGCTGTAGCCAAAAGTCTTCTGGTATTTCAGCACATTTTCATCGTTCAGGTGGGTAAAGGTTACCCGCGGCTCGGGCAATTCTTCCAGCCGTATCTTGTATTGATTCAGCCAGTCGGCATAAGGCTGCCGCGAACAAATCGTTTTCTTCAGCTCTTCATCGCTGATGATGCGGCCCTGCTCCAAATCCACGATAAACATTTTGCCCGGCTGCAATCTCCCTTTCTCAATCACATGGGCCGGGTCCACGGGCAACACACCGCTTTCGCTGGCCATAATAACCCGGTCATCATTGGTGACACAATAGCGGGAAGGACGCAGGCCGTTGCGGTCGAGCGTGGCACCGATTATTTTTCCATCGCTGAAGCAGATGGATGCCGGCCCGTCCCACGGCTCCATGATGGAGGCATGGAATTCATAAAAAGCTTTTTTCCAAAAATCCATCTGGTCGTTGCCATCCCATGCTTCGGGTATCAGCATCATCATCACATGCGGCAGGCTGCGGCCGGTCATGGTCAGCAGTTCAATCATGTTGTCGAGGCAGGCCGAGTCGCTCTGTCCTTCCACCACGATGGGCAGCAGCATCTCCATTTCTTCTTTGGTAAAATAGGGAGATGTGAATCCATGCTCAGCCGTCTTCAGCCAGTTCAGGTTGCCCTGCAGCGTATTGATTTCTCCATTGTGTGCAATATAGCGGAAGGGCTGTGCCAGCCGCCACGATGGAAACGTGTTGGTGGCAAAGCGGCTGTGCACCAGGCCGAAGGCACTCACCACTCTTTTATTGCTCAGGTCGGGAAAATAGCGGCGCACCTGCAGGCTGGTGAGCTGCCCTTTGTACACAACCGTTTTGTATGACAGCGAAGCGATGTAAAAGCCGATGGCATCTTTCCTCACCGTATTGCTGATGGTATGGCTGGCATAATTTTTCAGCACATACAGTTTGCGTTCAAACTCATCGGGGTTTTTAATATGGTCGGGGCAGGCAATGAACACCTGCTCCATTTCCGGCTCCACACTTAATGCTGTAGGCCCAATGCCGTCGGGGTTCACGGGTACTTTGCGGTAGCAGAGAATTTCCAGCCCCAGCTTTTCGGCCGAGCGGTTGAAGATGTCACGGCACTCTTCACGCAGTCTTATTTCTTTCGGGAAAAAAAGTACCCCCACGCCATAGCGGCCATAGGGCGGCAGGTGCACACCGAGGCGGATACATTCATCAAAGAAAAATTCGTGCGGAGTCTGAATCATGATGCCGGCACCGTCGCCGGTATTAGCCTCGCAGCCGCAGGCGCCACGGTGCTCCATATTTTCCAGCACGGTAAGCGCATCGGCAATGTGCTGGTGACTCTTGCTGCCTTTGATGCTGGCGACAAAGCCAATGCCACAGGCATCATGCTCATAGCGGGGGTGGTACAGTCCTTTGTTGCTTGCCATCGTTGATAGTTTCATCGCGAGCCCGACACAATTGACAATTCCTTATGCAAGACTGTTGGCGTCGGGAGAAGCGATCTCCTCAATAATTTATAATTAATAATTAATAATTCTAGTAAATGCTAACCCGAGATACTCACTGATTAGCCTGGCAAGCAACGGTTTCAAAGATACGACAAACAGGGGTTTAAGTCTACCGGGATGGTCATCTGTTTCCCACATTAATTCACAAAATGAACGAGTGTTTGTGGGAAAGACTCCTTTGGAGTAAAATGGGGGTAAAGTTGAAAATCTGCTTAGATGAATTGCTACTATCGCATCCCGTTTTGTCACTCATGCTAACGCTTTTAATCATCATCCCGGCATTCATCGTCGGGACTCTTGTATGTACAGGAATTTTATTCTGCTTATTTGAAACTATTGTTATTGCCAGTCGTTGCTTTAGCGTAGGAAAGGGGCATTCATATACTTTAATAATTTAATTCGACAAAATGTTGGCAATGTGCAACACACAGTTTATGTTGTACTTCATTTTATTCCACTAAATGATTAATTTCTCCAATCCCATGGAGGAGTTGGAGTATTGTCTATCCACAATCCAATTTTAGATTGTCTTGCTTTATTCTCAAGTATTGCATAGGAGCTGTCATTTGAATATTTTTTATAATGCCAGGCTAATCCTGCTTTGACTAATTCTTTGTTCACATTCTGTCCAAACTCATTTATAACAACACCTATTAATCTTTTATTACGATCAAGTTTATGTTCGCTCTCAATTGTAACTAATTGACTAAAGCAAAGATTAGAAGTAAACTGCTTTGCATTTGAACCAAAAGGTTGCTTTGATTTATATTCAGGACAGTCAATATGTGCTAACCTTATTGTCAAAGGCTTTCCATTAAATAATATATCAATAGTATCCCCATCTTTAATTTTTATTACTTTGCCAGTAATCTTTATATCAATAATTTGCTCGTTAGAATTGGAGCATGAGATTGGTAGGAGTAGGAATGCTAAAAAATATTTTTTAAAATTACTGTGTATCAATTTCTATTTATTAATGAATTTTTCAATTCTTTTTTTTGTATTTTCAGGTAAGTCTGTATTGAAACAAGAGTAATTTTCTTTTGGGACACCCATTTCTTCAAACCATTTACTTAAGTATGCTTTAATGATGTCTTCATCAATTTTAAATTCTTTAGATGGATTAATTTCAAGTACAAGTATTTCTAGGTTTTGTAAATCATTTCTAGTAGTTATTAGTCCGTAGTCGCCTTTATTGAAAATGGTTTTCCAATCGAGTTTGTTTCTTAAAACTTTTAAAGCCTCAGGCAGTATATACATAGTTCTATTTGCCTGTTTATTCTTGGAATCTTTATGATATATATAACCATCAGTAAGTATGACTAAAATATTGCGATAATTACTATCAGGATCTATACAATAATCTTTTACATCGTTTTTAAAAAATCTCCAAATATCAGATCCTTCCCAGTGCTTTTTTTCTTTGTTATTTTGTATAGTCAGATTGTAAATTTGAATTGCATTTTCATAAAATTTTTTGGTTAAACTATCGTAAGCCTGTTTTTTCTTTCTATTACTTCCGTCTCCTGAAAATGAAGATAAGTCGCAGCTTAAATTTTTTGCAATACTATTTATAGCCGCATCCATAGGTGGTGGAGTGAAGAATACTTTTATCTTGGATTTTGCTTTATATGCACCTTTTTTTTGCATATCCAATTTAAAAACTTCAGTCAAAGTCTTAATGATTTCAATATCCCGTTCAAACTGTGGAGGTGAAGAAGGGTTAATGGAGTTATCAATTCTATCTGATAAATCCCAAAGAATATTAATATTTAGCTGTTTTACATTTGACTTTAATTCAGAAGGCAAAGCATTATTTTCATGAGGCTCATTATTAATTTTGTTTTGATTTTTTGAATTGTCTGAAGTACCACAAGAGATAAAAAGGAAATTTAATAAAAAAATATTAAGCACATTTTTCATATGGTTATTAATTATTTGAAATAACCGATTCAATATTAGTTACATTACGAGTAACAAATTCTTCATATATAGTATTATGCTCACTTCGATTGTAATCTCGCCCTTTTGCTAACCAACTATACCAGCCTACCATAAATTGGGATAACGCTTCTTTCACTTCTTTAGGCTGAATAATTGTTCCATTAATGATATCTTTTAATTTAGCGATTTCTGCATTATTTTTTTCTACTGAAAGCTTCAATTCTGAAATCTGATGTTCGTAATTAAAAACATCTTTTTCTAAGGATTCAATTTGTTCTCTCTTAATTTCAATGTTTACTCTGACATGATCCAATTTTGAATAAGAGCCCATAACAAAGTCAAATACAAATCCCCAAATTAGATAAACTACAAAACCTGCAAAAATGATAAGCCAAAAACTAACATTTAAAAAGGCAATTTTAATTGAATAAGGAGGGGGGATATTTTCGAACACTTCATTTCTTTTAATATCATAAATTTTTTCTGTAATCTCGTATGCTATAATAAAATCAAATATGAATGTAACTACTAATAAAGAAGCTATTTTGAAATACTTTGAAGTACTTTTTGATT
>Ga0137829_11212016_pt1 | contig 29749 bp, 33 predicted proteins | sample OV2TP2_FD_97737 | JGI IMG/M metagenome (GOLD analysis project Ga0137829, IMG submission 97737) | reverse complement strand
GTCTTCGATGCCACGGCCGGGGCTCATTGGGGCTGAGTCCGCGAAGCCCCGGCCGTGGCATCGAAGACTCTGCCACAGCCACCCCCACCAGCCCACGCGAATTAGGCGAACATGCCACGCGCCTCGTCCAGAGACCAGAACCCCGTTTCGATCATCGTCTGCAGCCGCGCTTGCGGGCCCACGGCCGATTGCGTCAGCGTGCGCGAGGTGATCAGCGTGTTCACTGGGGTCGAGAACGATACCCCATCGACGCCCAACAGCATCGAGCCCAACGGCACGAATGTACCGAGGGTTTTTATCGGGACCGTGATCGCCTGGCGGTACACTCCGAAAAAGTAGCGCAGGAACGCCGCGAACGCCTGCAGCTTGCCCGAGTCGTCACGCAGCACCAGGTTGTTGGCGTGGATGCGCTTCAGAGCACCGGCATCGACGCCGATGATCGTGTCTGGCGCCGCGCGCCAATAGTGAATGCCTGGGACCTCGAACACCCGTTTCCGCGTCGTGTGGTGGGCCGGAAACGATAGACCCTGCAGACGAACCTGCAGGCGCTGGTCCATCTCGAACGCGGCCGTCACGATCAGGTCGCGGTAGTCGAGCAGGAATTTGCTGCTGACCAGGGTGTCGCCGCCCCCGGTCCAGTGGTCCTTTGCCAGCGTCACACCGTGCGACGTCGTGAGCTTGACACCCAGTCCCTTGTCGATCGGTTGGATCCCGATCGCTGGCAGCGTATCGTCGGGTGGCCTGTCGAGCACGAAGTAGTGTTCGGCGGTCTTCAGAGGGTCGCGCATCACAGCCAGCACCGGCACATAGTCTGGCTGGCCGCCGCTGGCGCCCGTGTCCCCAATGGGGCTCGTCTCGTAGCGCTTCTGCGATTCGAACGGCAGCTCGCGCAGCACCTGGCGATCGGAGTTCCAATACTGGGGACCCGGTGCCGGCCAGGCCGTGCCGAGCCCGACGGTGCCATCGTCTCCGGCGAACAGCGCCATATTGACCTTAGCGCCACCGGTTCCGTTTCCCACCATCCAATCGAACTTGGTCGGGTCCAGGCGATCGATGCCAATCAGGTGCCGCCGGAACACGTCGGCGAACCGATCGTCACTGCGCGAGGCGTCTCGCTGTTCGCCGTTTGTGGCACCTGGGGGATTACGAAAGTCGTTCTCTGGTCCGACCGACCAGCCCTCGACCAGGGTGCCATCGCCCGTGAGGGGAGTGGTCGCACCGGCGGCGTCGAGTTGGCTGCCGCGCGGATGGTACGATAAGCTCGCGACCACGCGCAGCAGCTCGGTCGATTGCACCAGCAGCTCATCGACCTGCGAGAGCTGCGTGAATCGCACTTCGAGCGGATCCACGAGGTGGTTCCACGGGAACGCGGTCGGCAGGGTGAGAACCGTGGGCCAGGCATTGGCGGGTAGCTCATAGCCGCCGAATCCGAGCGCCGTCTCGGTGAGCGTGCACACGCGCAGGTAGATGGGGCCGGAACCGGTCGTCTCCAGCACGAATGCGAACCCTTTCTTGCGCGGGATCAGCGCGTTCAGCGCGTCCCACACGCTCGACCAACGCGACGGGTCGTGCACCTCCTTGAGCTGGTCCAGCGCCGCGTACTGGCCAGTGACGACGATCGTCCAGCCGGGTGGCGTGAACGAAGCAAGCACGTATTCCAGCAGGTCCAGGTTCGTCCAGGTGTCTCCCGAGCCTTTGGCTCGTAGCACGTAGGCCTGGTTCGTGGTGCCGGGGATCGTGTACTTGGTGCTGGAGCGGTTCCCGACCAGAGATTCTCCCCACTGGTGCCGCTCATTAAATTTCGGTAGCCGGCGGATCTCGACCACGGCCGTGCCCTGCTCGCAGAACGCGCGATCGATGGGCTGCAGGTCGAGCAGGTGCTGCAAGCCCCAGGCATGGAGCGTCTGCGGGCCTTCCAGTCGTAGATCGCCCTCGGTGCGCACCATGTCGTCCTGCAGAACGCCGTGCCAGACCGGCTCGGGGTCGTCCCCCGGCATCTGCAGCAGGATCTGAACGTAGTGCCCGGCTATTGATAACGGCGTCTCGGTGAAAAACTTCGTCGTGTGCTCGCGCTTCTGCTCCCCGAAGTCGTAGCGGAACGTGGCCTTCGGCATCTCCGGGTTCACACAATCGCGGCAGCTCTGGAACCGCAGCCACGGAACATAGACCCACGAGCCATCCCACGCGCTGGCGGCCTGCAGGCGCACGAGCGCGCGCGGGCTGGGCATGATCGACGCTGTGCGGGATGGGGGAATGATGCTGGCCATATCGCGCTCTCATTTAACCGCGTGGCGAGCCGGTGGGCGTCAGCCCCCGGACCGGGGGCTGACGCCCACCGGCTCGCCATTATTTCTGCTCCGCCACTCGGCTGTAAAACACCTTGCCGGTCGCCGTGCCGGCGGCCACGGTCGCCGCCTTGGCCGAAACGATCGCCGTGTTTGTGCTGGTGTCGCCGTCACGCGAACGCGCCGTGCGCACCAGAAGCCGCACGTCCGTGTCCACGGCGTAAGCGGCCGTCTCCCAGTACGCCTCGCCGTTCGGGCCGTAGAGCTGTGTCACGCCATCGACCGAGACCATCGTCACCTTAGTGGGCGTGTCCACCGCCGGATCGGGATCGGTGCCATTGCTGCGCAGGTAGATCCACCACTGGTCGGCCCGCTGCAGGTCACTGTCGCGATCGGGCAGGTAGATCGCCGTGACGCGAACTGTTCCGCCGGCCGCGGCCGTGGCTGTCACAGATTCGGGCGCGGATGGCGGCAGATCCTTCTGCGCACTGCCCGAATCGACGCGGATCCTGGTGGTCTGGATCGCCTCGGAACGCAGGTTGTACTCGTCGCGGAAATCGACCACCAGGTGACTCGTGTTGCCAACTGACAACACGTAGTTGGGCGTCCAGGGCGTGCCGTCCAAGTAAACCTTGGGGTCCGTGCCGACCGGCACCGCCTGCGTCGCCACTGAGGCCGCATCGAGTGCTGGATCGGCGTTCACGCCCACCCGGAGCTCCAGGCGACGCAGATCGGTGTCCTGCACGCGGAACAGACCGGCGAGCGTCTCGGTGAACGTCCGACGCTCGACGGTAAATTGGACCCGGATCGAATTGAGGAACTGCGGGCCAGCCGTGGCGGCAGCCGGGATCTGGCGGTGGATCCAGAGGGCGGTGTTGCGGTACGTGGCCAGGTCCCCGGGCACGAGTGCGGTGCCGGACGTCCGGGCGGTGGACCAGGCGCCGCCAACGAACGCAGCCGCGCTGGGAGCTGTCGATTCGTTGGCGATCGTCTGGACGGAGCCCTTGAATTCGGGGCTGGCCAGCTCGGCAGCGATACGGATGGGCGGCACCAGATAGACGCGATCGTTGGTCGCCCCCGCTGCGGCGGACGTCCCGAGTTGCGCGCGGCCCTCGGACGCAACCGTCAACACGGTATCGGTGCGACTGGTATATGCCACGATCTCGCGTAGCGCCCCGGCGCTGGTGCGGATCTCCGCCTCGCCGGTCGATGGCCAGGCGCAGAACGCATCGCTCGGCCCGCTGATAGTTCCGCTGCCGGACGCGGGCAGCCCGCCCCCTGAGCTCGTGACTGGCCCCTGGATCCAGGGAATCCAGAGCCGAACATTCGTCGCCGTGGCGAGGGCCAGGTCCTCGAGCATCACGGCCCGGTAGCGACTGCCGCCGGCGGATGACTCGGCCTCCAGCGCCTCCGACATTCCGAAGGCGTTGGCGTATTGATCCACCAACTCGAGCACACCGGCGCCGGCGAGGGCGTCAGAACTGGTGCGCTGGATTCGCACGTACTTGCTAGGGTCGGCGCCGTCGGCCAGCACAGTCTCTTGGGCGACACCACCTACGGGCACGGGTACGTAGGTTTTCGGCCCGATCGTCGAGCTGTCCGGCGCGGTGTAACGCAGGTGGTTGGCGTCCACCACGTTGATGTGCGCGATGCCTGGCCGGTTATGGCGGCTCACGAGCAGCACGGTGATGTTGGGCAGCGGTCCGCGCACCAGGAAGCCGATGCGCTCCGCCTCGGTCGAGCTGCGGAAGTTCCCCAGGCTGGATGCCTGGCTCGCCTGCGCCCCGGCATAGCTGGTCGCACCGCTGAACCAGATGCGCAGTGAGTCGGCACCGGTCGGTCCCCAATAGGGGCCTTGCGCGCCCGAGTAGGGAAGCTCGAAGACCCGCGGCCGTCGCTTGCGTCCCGCCAGCGGCTCGGCGAACCGCACGTGCCAGGAGTCGAGCTCGGGCAGCGCCGCGAAATCGCCGCTGATAATCGTGCGAGTGCCGAACTGGTGCAGCTCGGGCTGGCGCTTCCATCGTGGCGCCGGCTCGGCGAACGGGACGTGCCAATGGCCGGGATGGATGTCGGTCGTTCCGAACAGAGAGCTGATCACCATTAGTTCGCCGAACGGATCGAGCTCGGGCCGGCGTGCCCGGAGCTGGACCTTTAGCACAGGCTCGGCGAACGCCGAGTACCAGCTCAGCACTGGCACCACGGGCGGCGGCGCGAAGTCGGACTCTTGAATCTGCACGTCGCCGAACTGGTTGAGCTCGGGTCGTCGCGCGCGCACCTTCCGCATGGGCTCAGCGAATGGCACGAACCATGCGTCGCTGGTCGGCGGAATCTCAGCAGGCACGAAGACGGGCTCGGCCTTCGCCTGGTAGTTCAGGATGCGTGGCATACACTACCCCACCCAGCGGCCCTGACCGGTGGTGACCCAGCGGAACAGCTCGCACAGCGCCGTGCTGGTCGGCTTCAGTGTGCCGGCGCTGTCGCCCGCCGGACTCGACTTCGTGTATTCGATCGCGTCGCTGCGGCCGACCTCGAATGCGATCGAACGACCCTCATGCTCGATCCGTACATTGGCGTGCGCCGGTGAGCCGGTCAGTAGCAGATCGGGTGGAAACGTGGTCATGGCGCGCATGCGGGCATCGACGGTGCGCTGGACGATCTCTGACACGTTGCTACCGTCGACTTTTACCAGTGGCACCATAATGTCATCGGCCGATTGCCAGCACGCCCGCACGGTGCCCAGCATCTGCAGCAGGTTCGCTTCGATGTCTGCGTCGTACTTGGCGGCTTTTACGGCCGCACAGTTCTTTTCCGACCATTCACTGAGACTCATGGGCACTCCTGAAAGTGGTACGCCGCCGGAGTCCACAGCTCCGACCGCTGGTTCGCTTCGATCTGCTCGATCCGGTCCATGAAGTGTCGGTGCACCGGCATCTCGTCGCACACACAGCCTGGCCCGCCGCATATGGGGCCGTCGTACTTCGCGCACCATCCGCGGTGCAGGCTGCGCATCATTTCCTCGACGGAGCAGCCGGCCCGGAGAAACTCCGCCTGAGCCGCGTGGTGCATGAGCTCGAAATGGCATCCGCAGTGCACGCACTGGAAGGTTTTCTTCTCCTCCACAGGGCGGTCGCGGCCCGGATCACTCACAATAATCACGCCGTCCTCGCGCATGCTCATTCCTCCCAGTTCAACGTCGCCTCGCACGTCGGGGTACCGCCGCTGGACTGGCTGTTCAGCATGATGCCGTTGTTCGCCGCGGCGGCACTGATCAGCTCTTTGCCCTCACGGGCAGTCCAACGCTGTGAACTGCGCTGATTGATCGAGAACCGCTGCCCCTGGCCCTCGTCGGTCGGCGCTGTGGTATAGGTGCCGGACTTCGGTGCTCCGGTCGCCGCCACGGTCAATGGATCGTGCTTTGCCGCAGTCAATGCTGTGCCGCCGGTACCAGCGTCCGTGGTCCGCGCGATCTTGAAAAGCGTGGCCACGTCCGCGGGTGCCGTGCTGAACGAGATGAGCCACTCAAACAGTTTCTCTCGGATCGACGTGCCACCCGCGACGTTGATGATTGGGAGGTCGGTGCCGACCGCCACGCCCGCTTCTGCGAAATAGCTTGCCATTGTCTCTTCTCCTTCCAGTTTGGTGAGTGGTGAGTGGTGAGTGAGCCGGAGGGCGTTAGCCCACGGACCCTTGGCACGAATCGTCCGGGGGCTAACGCCCCACGGCTCACTCACCATTCACCACTCACTCCTCAGTACGGAACCACTAACTCGACGCGCCGCGGCAGCACCGCCCACTCCTGGGGCGGCGGCATCTCACTGTATGTCGGCTCGGTTGCATTGGAGACGACCAGCTCAGTCGCCGTCACCCGGATTTCGCTGCTGACGACATACTGCCTGAACCCGATCTCAAAATCGTTCGCCTGCGATTGGCTCCAACTACCAGTCACTGCGAACTCGAAAGTTGTCCATTGCGATGTCAGCGCGAATTTTTCCTGACCCTCGATCTGACCATCCCGCACCAAGAGGAGCCCGAGCTGTGCCTCGGTAAAACCGAGGAACCTGGCCACACACCTGACTCTGACTCTCGTGTACGGAGCGGCGACTGTTGGGTTTTGCACGCCCAGTCTGCAATCCACTTCGTTGTTAGTTCCGATCTCGACCTTGATGTACGTCTCGTCCGCGTCGTGTAAATCCACCACGTCATCTACCGACAGGTGCAAATCGGAACTCGAGCCGTTCTCGCGCGTCCATTGCCCGGTCGTTATCGTCGAATCTGGCAGTAGCGTTTCTTCAGCCATCACACTCCAGTAATCGCTGCCGCATGGCCTGTCCTGCCCTCCGCGGGCAGAACGCCTGGCGGGCATGCGCCCGCGCCGCCTGGCCCATGTCGTGGCAGCGCTGTTCGTCGCTGGCGATCAGTCGCATCGCCTCGACCGCGTACTCGTGATCCGGTTCCGCCCAGCGACTCCCGGCCGGATACGGCCGCAGCTCCTGGTCCAGTCCCACCAACGTAAACGGCACGGTGAACGTATGCGAATCGTCGGCGAAATCGACGTTTCCCCCGTAGCCGGTCGCGATCACCGGCCGGCCGATCTGCATGGCCTCGCAGATGGTCAGCCCAATCCCCTCGGAACGGTGGAGCGACAGGTAAACGTGGCACGAGGCCAGAAGCCGCCAGTATTCGGCGCGCTCCAGGAACCCATTGACGATGCGCACGCGCCCGTCTCCGCCAGCCGTCGCACGCAGATCGTTCAGGTGTTGGGGCGTCGCGTGAGAGACCTTCAGCAGCAGCTCGACGTCCCGTTTCTGTAGCGGGAACGCCGAGCGAAATGCAGCGATCGCCGCCGTAGGATTTTTGCGCTGCAGTACGGAGTGGGCGTCGTAGAAGAATCCGAACCGGAAGGCGGCCGATCGACGATTGCTGGCGAGCCGTGTTTCAGCCCCCGGACGGTTGCCCTGCAGATCGGGCGGAGGCGCGTGCAGACCTAGCGGGATGCGGTAGCAGCGACGCACCCTGCGAAACGCGCGGTGCATGAACGAACTATACGCCCACACCTCATGGCATCGCGCCGATGGATGGTCGTGTCCCACGGGAGAGGAGTCCAATTCCCACATCCAGACTCCGATCGTGCGCGATACCCTCTGCTGATCCCAATACCAGTTTGGATACCGCGCGCTGTGCATAGCTGCGGCGTTGGTGTGCCAGATTAGGGTCGAGTGTACGGCAGCGGGGTCCTGCTGGCTGGCACCGATTTGTTTTCGATTGACCCGGAAGCCCTCGCGCTCGAGCATATCGGTTGTGATACCGGCGATCGCTGCCACGCCGCTCTCGTCGCCATAGTGGCCAGCCACGGTGACGCGCGGGGCGAGTTCGGCCGCGGCGTTCTCGACGCCCCGCGCGTAATTCTCGTAATACGCCCGCCAATCGCGTGGCACGCGACGGTCCGGACTGTGACGGCTAAGCGCGCTAGGACTGGCGGGGTCAAAACCGCTGGCGTGCAGCAGTGCGACGTCCGTCGGGTCCCGCTCGTCCAGGTTCCAGTGGGCCACGTTCCACGCTGGATCGTGGTTCACGTAGCAGTCGGCCAGACACGGGAACAGCGCGGACCAGCTCTGATCGACGAAACGGCACCGCTCGGCGGCAGCCGGCCCATCAGAACATTCCGTCTCCACCCGCTCGCGCCACCATGCGAGCAGCGGCTCGGACTTTGGCCAGGATAGACCGAGCATTCCTAAATTGTACGGGCCCACGCGGAGCAGCAGGTTCTCGAGCGGTTCAATACCGGGTGCCAGACGATGCGGGAACAGCACGGCCGCATGTTTCGCGAGGCACTCGAAAATCGGCGCCGGATCGCGCAGGAACACGCAGTCGGGATCGACGTACAGTAGTCGCCGCTCCCCCAAGGTGGCGAACAGGAATTGGAACGCCGCTGGCTTCAGGCGGGTACACACCTCAGTGGTGGTGCCGGCCAGAAAATGCGGGTTGCGCTCGATTTGGCGGGCCGACAAACAGAACACGCCCGGCAACGGTTCGGGCTCGGCATCGCTGCAGATCGCGACCACCGGCAGGCTCCCGCTAAAGGCGCGGATGGATTGGGCCAGAAAGGCCACACGTGACCAGTAGTTGTCGGCAGCGATCGTGAAGATGGCGTTCATGGCTCATCACGAAATCGTGACCTTACCCGAAGCACTCGAATACGAGAACGTCACCCGTGGCGGGTCGGGACGCCGCACCATTGTCGCTGAAAACGAGATCGCCGCAGCCTCCAGACCGCCGGCGAACACCGGCACCACGCGGAATTGGTAGGCCACCGTGTCCAGCAGCACGCCCGTGCGCCAAACGAAGTGCCCCTGCCCGAGGTCTGTTATCCGTGCCCGCTCCGTCCAGGTCGCCCCGACCAGCTCGTCGATCCGGTAATATACCGTGCCCGACACGGCGGGCCAGTACAGGGTCCAGCGCGCTGGGAACGCCGGACGCGCCACCTGACAGGCCCGATCCAACACCTCCAGATCCTGGTACGGTCCAATCACGATCTGGAATTTTCCAGCCGGCGCTTGCAACTCTCCGGCGGGCACCCCGTCCAGGTAGAACCGGATCGGCACTGGCGTGGCCTGGTCGCTCTTTCCCTCGACCAGCCAGGCGGCCCCGGCCGGGTCGAGCGACGTCACGTTTTCGTAGGTGATAGCCATGCCATGTCCTACGGGACTCCCGCATAAATCACGGTGAACTCGCAGTCGATCAGGTACAGCGGATCGCCGCTCGTGAGCGATCCGACCGATTTGCCCACGCGGCGCCGGGACAGCACCCGAGCGTCCAGCACGGCAAAGTTCTGATGGTTCTGGCCGCGCAAGCGAATGTTCACAATCGTGCCGCGCAGGCTCGGGATCTCCGTATCGACATAGAGCTTGGCCTGTAATTCGTCGGCCACGTCGCGTCGTCCGCGTAGCGTCGTCTGCTTGGGTCGCAGGGCGCTCTTGCGCAGGCCCACGCCGTCGGCGCCCTCGCGCGTGATGTCGGCCAGCGTGGTGCCCGGGTAGTCCAGGTCCCCGTCCAGGCGGAGAAAGCTCACGCTGCCGACAGCGTCGTAGAGTATGGCCACTGCTCTGCTCCATTAAACTGGCGAGCCGGTGGGCGTTAGTCCCCGAACTCTGCATCACGTGACCGAGCCGTCCGGGGGCTAACGCCCACCGGCTCGCCTACAGACTCGTCGCGTTGCGCACTAGGTTGTGGTCGTTCTGCTCAGTCATGCGCTCCAATTGCTGCTCGTTTACCTTGAGCAGCGAGCGCAACAGGTCCTTCATTTCCACATCGCCGCCGCCACCCTTGGCCTCCCGTGCCTTGTGGGCAGCCGCCTTCTCCTGCTCCTGCAGCTCCTTGATTGCCGGGTCGAACTCGGCATTGATTTCTCGCTCGGACCGCTCGCCGCCGCTGGCGAGCGCGGCCGCCTTGCTGCTACGCACGAAGGAGAGGGCACTACGGATCTGATCGAGGCGACCCTTTTCCGCGCTGCCGGCTTTCTCCGACTTCACCAGCTCGGCTTTCTCCGACTTCACCAGCTCGCTGTACGACGGCCCCTCGCCCAGACTCGGCGCCGGGCCTGCGGGCACTGCCAGATCTCCGAGCTCTACGCCACTGACTGGTGACTCACGAGCGGATCGTAGTTGGCCCAACACCGCACCCCGGAACGCGCCCATGCCAATCAATCCCTTGCGTTGCAGGCCTGGCGTCGCCAGAAACGCCGAAGACAGTGCCTTGTCCGGTCCAGCGCCGATAACTCCGACGTCAAACGCCTTCAGGGCCGCCGTGATCTCCGGACCGCTCATGCCTTTCTGGAGCAGATAGGTTTCGAGCGACTGTCGGACCAGTGCGGAGTCGCCGCCTTTGCCGGCCTTGGCCAGGTCCGCCTGGACCTTGAGCCGGTTTTCCGTCGCTTGCTCGCTCCCCAGCGCCGCCGCCTCACGGGCGCCCAGACCCGCGTCGCCCTGCTGGGCAGCCACGAGCTCGGAAACTTTGCCCGACCGGATAGCGTCGAGGAGGATTGTGCCACCAGCGGAGATACCTTGTTTTCCCAAGATGTTCTTCAGGAGTGGCTCGCGTATGTCCGGATGGTGCTTGGTGATTCCCTCATCGACTCGCCGCAGCGCCTCGAATAGATCCTCGCCAGCCAGATCTACGTCCTCCGGCTTGAGTCCGATCGCCTTGAGAGCTAACTCGCGCCCCTCCTTCTCGGAGGCTTCCATCGAAATTATGGCTTGGACGATCCCTTCCAACTCGCTGCCCTTGCGGCCGGCGTCCTGCAAAGCAGCGATTCCGGCGAACTGCTCGCGCAGGTCCAGGCCAGCACCCTGCAGCACGCGACCTGACTCGCGAGCCGCACCCAATCCCTCGGTGCCCAGCTCGGCGCCGGCACCAATCAGGCCGCTCATTGAGGCTGCCACGCTACGAATGTTGCCGGGCGTGATCGCGATGCCCTGTGCGTCGAGCAGGCCCACGATGTCTTGCGACACGCCCTTGCCGAAAGTCTGCTCGGCTTTAAGGGCCTCCACGAGCGTGGCACCGCTCGCCTCCTTGCGATCCACGCCCTCGCGCATGAGGAGTGCGGCAGTTCCGGCCGCCTCCTCGACCGTGACTCCGGCCGTGATTGCGGCCTGACTGACCGCCTTTCGTAGTGCCGGCGATCGCCCGGCGGCAGCTACCTCCAAAGGCTTGAAGAGTTTGGCGTGCGCGAGTTCCGCGCGCCCGAGCTCGCGCCTGTATTCGGTCATCTGATCGAGTAGGGCCTTGAGGCCGAGTGCCCCGATGGCGACCTGCATTGCACCGAACGCCTTTCGGCCGATGCCCTCGGTCCGTTGCGTCTCGGTGTTGAACTCGCCGGCCTTTTTCGTGAGCGAGTCCTGATCCTTCGCGATTGTCCGCAGGATCTGCGTCTCTTTCGTTTTCGCCTCCAGCCACTGCTTGCTGCCGGCTTGCGACGCCGCGATGGTTCTCTGCACCTGGGCGAGCAGTGCCTTGTCTGCCTCGAGTACGCTCGCGTAGGCGCGTTTCACCGCTTCAGTGTTGGCGTCGAATACGATCTGTTCGTCGGCCATAGGTTCAACGTTCCTTCAACCTGCGTTTCACACCAGCTATCACGCGACTGCGGATCGCCGCGGTCTCTTCCTGCGTGGTCGTGCTGAGCTCGCCGACGTGCGCCGGGTTGATCGGGTGACCCGTCGGCAGCGGCAACACGCCGCGCTGCTTGTTCGCCGTGGCTGTGGCACGCACCTTGCCAGTGCCAGCCAGGCCGCGAGTCGTACCCGTGTTCTCCAACGGGCTCGGATCCTCCACGCGGGTGAGGCCGCGTCGCCTGAGCTCGTACAGCTCAGTCAACTCTGCTCTGCGGCCGGCCGTGCGTGCCTGCTGGATCAGGTAGCGCAGCGACCGGCGCGGATTGCGCCAGTAGCGGCCGTACCGTCGCGTAGCGCTCGGGCCGAAGTGCAGCTCGACCCGCTCCGCCTGGTACTCCTCCAGCGCCCCCGCGATCTCGTCGCGCACGATCGCGTTAAACTCGCTCGCCTTCTGGTCGGCTGGTTTCAGACGTTTCAGTTTCACGCTCAAAGGGATCATGATCGTCCGGGGGCTAACGCCCACCGGCTCGCCGTAGCAGCCAGGCTGCTTCGGAACAGCCGGGCTGCTTTTACAACGAACGCAAAATCACCGCCTTATCACGAGCGGCACCGCGTGTACCACGGGCGGCCGCCGTTTCTCTTCCTCGTACTCGTCGAGCCATACCAAATCGGCCCACGTGGGGAGGTACGTACCGTCCAGTCGCCCGGCCGCCCACTGGAGAAACTTCAGGTAGCGGGCGGTGTGGCCGACGATGCTTCGCCGCCGGCCTCGCCCTCTTTTTTTTTCCGCGCCTCCAGCTCAGCCACCAGTGACGCCGTATCGACCAACGCCTCCAACACCGGATGCACCACGCTGGTCGTCAGCAGCCCGAGGGCCGATACCACGTACCGGTCGAGCTGGTAATTGACCGCCAAGGCTGCGCAGACCACGTCGAGCCACTGGTCATAGGGGCGATCCGGTCCGGCGGAGAAAATGAGCTCGAAGTACGCCTGAGCGTCCCTGGCCAATTGCTGGTACTGTGGCAGCACCTCGCTGACCCACTGGCCGTTGGGCCCGATCGCCAATCGCTGAGGCAATGGCGAGAGGTGGTTACCCCATCGGCGCGCGACCGGGACCAGCCACTCATTGCCGTCGGCGAGTTTGACTGGGTGTCCATCGACCAGTTCACGGCGCGCCAGATCCATAGGCTGCGGTCGATCGGCCAGCCAGTAGCCGAGGAAGATGGACTGGGGACGAGCTGCTTCATCCCCAGTCCCAAGTTGGACCTTCGTCCAACGCTGCCTCTCAGGATCATAACTACAGCGCGCCACGCGACCCTTGCGGTCCGCAGCGTGCGGAGCGAGGAATGCGCCGCGGGTATTGTCGGGGCCAGCAGTCGCGAGAAACGAATGCGCGGTGATCCAGTCGAGACCCAGTTCGCGCAGGCGCTCGGGAGGCGGATCAGTGCTCTGATCGGGGATATAGACGAGTATTCCGGCCATAGCCCTGGGGTAAACGTGCAGATCAGGGGTCGGTTTCCGGGACATGCCGGGGAAGGCCGGCGCGTGGAGAGCGACGTCGTCGCTGCTTTTGGGGTCCACGGTCACTTTAAGGACGAGCGGCAGAATCGCAGAAATGTCGCGACAGAAACAGGATCGGTTTATAGAATTGTCCCTCCGAGGAAGGTGGTGCTAGTAATGGTCCGTCCACCTACCGAGAAATCCGCTTCCGCAAAAACGGCCAACCCCGTATCGTCTCTCGACCCGGAACGGGTCCCGATCGGGACGGCGGCCACCCTGTGCGGGTTCGATCGGCGGACGCTCCAAAGCGATTGCAAACAGGAGCGAGCGCTCCGCGTCGGCGACGGAATGATCAATTTCCGCGCGTGGCTGCAATGGAAGCTGAAGCAGCGTTCGGAGCAATCGCGGCGCGGTCGGGAGACGGCGCTGGCCGTGACCGCGAAGGAGAAGTGGCAGGCTCGCAAGGCGCGGGCGGCCGCACTGGCGGCCGAGGACAAACTCATTTCGCGGCGTCGCTATTCGGATCTCACAGCCGCAGCGTTCCGAGAGACGGCAGCGACCTTAGAACGCTACCCACAGCGGTTGGCGACCATCCTCGCTGATCTGGCGATGGAGGAGTTAGGTACTGCGGTTTCGGCGGGACGGGCCACATCACTGCGTGAGGCCATTATTGTGACGTACCGCGCGCGGCTGATGCTGGCGGTGAATCGCGATCTATCGGATCTGTCTGATCGGATCGAACAACTCGGGGTGAGCGGATGCAGGGACGCAGGCAGAACTTCGATGAGCGAGCGGGCGCCGAGCTCTGCCGGCAAATCGCCGGCGCCGTCCGGCCGCGCCCCAAGCCGCGCTGCTCGGAGTGGTCGCAAGCGAACATCCGCATCTCCGAGCACGAAGGGTCATGGAACCCTGGCCCGCTCGACCTGACTGAGACGCCGCCAGCTATCGCTCTGCACGACGCAGTCAGCGACCCAGAGGTGCGCAGGATCACACTCGCGAAAGGTAGTCAGGTGGGCGGTACGCGCTGGTTGCTGGACGCGATCGCGTACTGGATCGACTGCGACCCCGGTCAGATCGGCTATCTCAGCGGCACGAAGGACGCGGCCCAGGACTTTTCCGCGAACCGTTTGCGACCGTTGCTCGAGCGTGATTGTCCGGCTGTCTCCGCTCGGAGGTCGCCGGAAAAGGCGCATTGGAAGGACGATGAGTTCTGGTTCGACGCCTGTATTGTGCGTCTCGCCGGCGGTCGGGCGGTGATGGGCGTGAGCCAGCACGCCCAGCGGTACATGGCGCTGGACGAGCTGGACAAGTTCAAAGACGACATCGAGCAGCGCGCCGAGGATCGGACTAAGGGCTATCGCGGCATCGAGAAAATCCTGAAGGTCTCGACGATCGGCGAGAGCGGGCGCATCAAGCGCAGCTACCAGCTCGGGACCCAGGAGCGTTATCACGTGCCCTGCCCGCACTGCGGACACGAGCAGGTACTGCGGTGGGAGCAGATCCGCTGGAGGGTGGACGAGTCCTGCCGCTCGAAGAACGGCGGCGAATTCGGGCGCATCGCCTGGCGGCTGAATCCGAAGCTGGCATCGCACTCCGCGTACTACGAGTGCGTCGAGTGCCGCAGCCGCATTGAGTCGCACCACAAGCGGCGGATGCTCCGGGCCGGGCGTTGGATAGCGCGGTTCCCGGAGCGGCGAGAGCACCGCTCGTTTCACTGGCCTAGTCTCTTGGCACCGCAGCTCGGATGGGACTATTTCGTCGAGAAGCACCTCAGTTGCTATCCGCTCGAAGACGGTTTCGTGTTGCCTGATTCTGTGCCGCTGCCGGATATGGATCGGCTGCTGCATTGGGAGGACCTGGCCGAGGACTACCAGCAACCCGGACGCATCCAGACCGAGGCGACGATCCGCTCACACCAGAATCTGGAGACGCCACACGAGTACCCAACGCACCGTGACGGCCGGCCGTTCTGTCCGATCGACCATCCGCAGGCGGTGGTGATGTACGTCGATGTGCAGCACAACGGCTGTTGGTACGTCGTGGTTGCGTTCGGGCCGTTCGAATCGCTATGGCTGCTCGAATACGGTTCGGTGATGGGATTGGACGACCTCGTCGGCGTGTACACGACCTCCTACCACACGCCCGAGGGGCACGTGGTGAGCCCGTCGATTGCCGCGCTCGACTCCAGCGACGGCACGATGAAGGGCCCAGTGTACGACACCTGTCGGCGGAACCGCTGGTGGGCATTCAAAAACCGCGATCACGGCGCCGACGTCCAGATCGGCAAATCCGGCGAGGCGGGTGTGCTGCTGTACCACGTGAACACCACGTCGCTGAAGGACTACGCGAGCTGGAAGCTCACCGTGACCGCCGGTTCGCCCGGCGCGATCTATCTGCCGAACCAGGTGGGCTCGGATCTCGTGCGTCACTGGACGTGCGAGAAGCGATTGGAGGGGTGGACGGAGGACGGGATCAAGGTCGAATGGAAGCAATCGCACCCGGACAATCACCTGTGGGACGCGCTGGTGGGCACACTGGCGATCGCCCGTCTCAAGCGGTACCGCCAGCGCGGTGGACCGCTGCCGACGGTCGCGGGCGAATCCGCGGAGCGGCCGCGGCTGACGATGCCGGATGGCCGGCCTTATCTCGTCACGGAACGATGATTGTGGCGACGTGCCACAGTTCGGAGGGAACAGGTGATGGTTGCACTGGGGCAGCCGTATCGTTCACCGACCCAGCAGCGCGCGAACAATACGTGCCCATGCTGTGCTGCCGCCCTTCACGTCAAGAGCACGCTCGGCCGGATTCGGTACCTGAAATGTGTGAATTGTGGTAGCAATTGGAAGGCCGCCGGAGAACCGACATTGACGCGCAGTCGCCGGGAGCAATTCGAGCGCACGCTGATCGTGTTCCGCGTGGTGAGCCTGGCCATTGAGTCACGGCTACGGGGCTCATCGGAGTCGGTGGTGGAGCTTGCGCTGCGGTTGGGCTGGCACTACCGAATTCAGTCGAGCGAGATCGAGCGCATGCTCGCGTTGCGGCTGTCAGAGCTCGCCGAGTTGCCATGGCGAGAAACATCAGCATGACGGCACCTATAAACCCGTGCTGTGCCATGCCTGACATTTCTGCGATTCTCCGCACGTGGCCAAACCCAAAGAACCTTTGACGCCAGACGCACTGCCCAGTGCCGACCCCGATCCAGCCACCTACATCGCCAGCGAGGGCGGCACGTTCGAGCAGGACCTGACGGCTCCCGAGCTCCTGAAGTTCCGTCGGTTGCACGCGGGCTTGGTGAAGCGCGGGCAGGTGTTGGGAAACGGAGTGCTGGTTCAGACACGTCAGCATGTGGTCAGGTACCTGATTGGGTTGTTGCCGGAATCGTGAGAAATGGCCCTTTCCTCCAGTAGCACGCGCGACGACGTGTTGGCGGCCTACGCCGACAACGCCAGCTACGAGGAGGATGCGTCGGTCGCGAAGGCGAAGGCATTCGTGACGGCGTGCAGGATGCTTCTATCGCCCAAGCACTCTGCCGCCCTGGTGAGCGGCCCTGGACTGCAGGTCCAAATCGGGCTCAAACAGATCGCCGGTGAACTGGCGGCGGCGCAAAGTTGGCTCGCCGCGAACGACCAACGTGCGCCGGCCGGCGAGGTGATTCACGCATCGTTCGAGGAGTTCCGCGAGTAGTTTTTGAGACCGCCCCGTTGGGGCGGTGTTAAACGAATAATGCCCCAGCGTAACGCCAGTTTCCCAGCCGCGATCGAGGCGTACCGCAACGACTATGCGGCCGCCCGCGCCAGCCGCTTCCGGCGGCGTCGCGTGGGCGTGCCGCTCTCGGGCTCCGGCGCCGACTACCACTACCGATCCGACGCCGACTACCTGCGCGTGATGGAATACGCGCGCGACATGGACCGCAACGACTGTGTGATCGGCCAGATGGTGGATCGCGCGGTGCAGAACACGGTCCAGGAGGGTTTCACGCCGGACCCGCGAACCGGCGACAAAATGCTGGACAAGGACCTGACCGAGTATTGGTGGGACTGGGCCCTGGATCCCGAGCAGTGCGATGCGGCCGGCGAGCTGAGCTTCCCGGCGATGGAGGAGCTGACGCTGCGATCGGCCTTCGTGGACGGCGACATTTTCGCCCTGGCCACGCGCGACGGTGCGCTGCAATTGGTCGAGGCCCACCGCTGCCGGACCCCCAGCAATACGACGCAGAACGTAGTGCACGGGATCCTCCTCGATGATCGCCGGCGCCGGCTACAGATCTGGATCACGAAGGACGACATCGACCCGATGTGGACGGTCAGCCGAGTCAGTGACGTGATTCGCTACGACGTGCGATCGCCCGACGGACTACGCCAGGTCTTCCAGGTGTGGGTGTCAGGAAAGCGGGCCTCACAGACGCGCGGCGTCACGGCATTCGCGCCGGTCTTCGACGTGGCGGGGATTTTCGAGGACCTGCAATTCGCGAAGCTCGTCCAGGCCCAGGTGACGAGCTGTTTCGCGATTTTCCGAAAACGGACGCTCGAATTCTCTGGCTCCACGACGAAGCAGCAGGGTGCACGAGAGACCGAGACGCAATCGGACGGCACCACGCGCACAGTCGAGGGGATCGCACCGGGCATGGAGATCACAGGCCAGCCGGGCGAGGAGCTGACCGGTTTCAGTCCTGGGGTGCCGAACGCGGAGTTTTTCCCGCACGTTAAATTAGTGCTCACGCTGATCGGCGTGAACCTCGGTCTGCCGCTCGTGATGGTTCTCATGGACGCCTCGGAGACGAATTTCAGCGGCTGGCGTGGCGCCGTGGATCAGGCGCGGCTCGGGTTCCGTCGCAACCAGCGGCGACTGATCGAGCGGTTTCACGCACAGGTCTGGCGCTGGAAGGTCGCGCAGTGGATCGCCGACAGCCCGGCGATCGCCGCGGTGGCGAAGCGGGACGGGATCAAGATTTTCGCGCACGATTGGCACGCGCCGCGGTGGCCCTACGTGCAGCCGCTGCAGGACGCCTCGGCCGATCTGCTCGAGGTGCGCAACGGACTGAACTCGCACCGCCGGCGAGCTGCCGAGCGGTCGATCGATTGGGACGACCTCTCGACCGAGATCGTCGAGGACAACGCGCTCGCTATCACCAAGGCGAAAATGCGGGCCCGCGACATGAACGCGGACCTGAAGGACGAATCGGAGCGGGTGCACTGGCGCGAGCTGATCAGCCTGCCCACACCCGACGGCGTAACGGTGCAGTACAGCACGTCGGACGACGTGGACGAACCGAACCGGCCGAAGAAGGTCGCCGCATAATCTGGTGAGCCGGTGGGCGTCAGCCCCCGGACGGTTCTGATGACCGGAACAGAGAAGCACAATGTGACGACTCGGTCAGTCGCCCGACGGATTCAGATCCGAGACGCCGGGCCCGACGCCGCTGAAGTGCTGATCTACGATCAGATCGGTGAGGACTGGTGGACCGGTGAGGGAGTGACGGCCAAACAGTTCGCCGCAGACCTCAAGGCGCTCGGCCCGCGCAAACTGCTCGACGTGCGCATCAACAGCAGCGGTGGCTCCGTGTACGACGGGTTCGCGATCTACAACTCGATCAAGAATTTCGGGGCCCGCGTGCGAGTGCACGTCGATGGTTTCGCGCTGTCTATCGCCTCGGTCGTGGCTATGGCGGGAGATGAAATCAACGTCGCCGAAAACGGACACCTGATGCTGCACAACCCGTCCGGCTTCGCCCGCGGCGACGCCGGCGAAATGCGCAAGACGGCCTTGATCCTGGACAGCCTGGCTGATCAGATCGCCGGCGTGTACGCGGCCCGCAGCGGACAGTCGATCGACGCTGTGAAAGCGATGATGGACGCGGAAACGTGGCTCGGCGCCAGCGCGGCGAAAGAGAAGGGGTTCGCGACGGCGATCGCGCCGAACAAGCAGTTCACAAACCGCTTCGATCTGTCGCGATTCCGTAACGTACCGACCGATGCCAGCCGGTGGGCGTTAGCCACCGGACCCATCGAAAATGAAGGAGAACCGATCATGTCAGAGACGAGCAAGGTTACGCCGCCGGTCGATGGCCCCGCAAATTTCGACGAGCTAAAAACGTGCTGTGTCGGCGCCGACGCCGTGTTCCTGTGCTCGCAACTCGAGTCGCAGGCCACGATAAAACAGGCGACTGCCGCGTGGATGGCCGAGCAGCAGAAGCGCATCGCGCTGGCCAACCAGCAGACGGCGGACGCGAAGGCTGCGGCGGAAGAGGCCAAGGCCAAGCTCGCCAAGCCGGGTGTCGAAACGCTCACGGACGGGGCGAACCGTCCGGGTGATGACCGGCTCGCCGATCCCGAATCACAGTGGAATGAGGCGATCGAAGCGAAGATGCGCACGTTCAAGGACCGCGCCCGCGCCGTGGCAGCGGTAGTACGGGAAAACCCTGAACTGCGTGAGGCTTACGTCGCAAGTTACAATGAACGGCGCAACGCGACGGCCAGACGATAAACGCGGTCGTGGCCAGGGATGTGCCTAGCCGACCAGGGACGGTCGGCGACCGCGATCGTTTAACACCGCCCCAACGGGGCGGTCTCAGATCAGAGTGGCCCGCCCCGTTGGGGCGGCGTTAAAACAACTGAATGGAGAAGAGCCATGTCTCAATTCGTCGAAACACCGACTCGCGTGTTCAAGGCCGGGGCCGCGATCGGAAAGTACCTGCGAGTCGGGTTCTCGTCGAGCAAACTCGCCAAGGCCGGCGCCCACGAGCTGGAACTAGGCACGCTCGAGGACGAAGCGTTCGCCGATGGTGACCTGCGCTCCGTCCGGCTCCGCACCGCGCAGGGCACGCGCAAGATGGTCGCCTCAGGCGCCATCTCAGCCGATGTGAAAGTTTACGGCGACGCAGCCGGAAAGGTCAGCGCTACCGCTAACGGGCGATTCATCGGCTACGCGCTCGAGGCCACGACGGCCGACGGCGACATCTTCGAGGTGCTGCCGGTCGAGAGTGGCGACGAGCTGCTCTATGACAACGTCGCCGCCTCGGCTGCTGTCACGAACACGACGACCGAGACCGACTTCGACAAATCGTACTCGATTCCGGCGAACACCCTGAAAGCGGGCGACGTGATCAGGGTCACTGCCCAGGTAATTGCCACCGCGACTAACTCGACCGACACGCTGGCGATCAAACTCAAGCTCGGTTCAACCGTGCTCGCTACCAGCGGTGCGCTGGATGTCGCCAACGACGACATTTGCGTCGTCGCTGCCACGATCGTGATCCGCACTGCTGGCGCCAGCGGTACTCTGGTCGCCTGCGGCTTCATCACGATCGGAGTCGAAGGCACTTCGACCGTCAAGGCATTCAAGCTCGCGTCCACCGCGGTGGACACCACGGTGGCTCAGGTGCTGAAGGCCAGTGCGACCTGGTCCGTGGCCAACGCCGGCAACAGTTGCCGGCTGGATGTGCTCGCGATCGAACGCCTGGCGCGCTGATTCGTTTAACACCGCCCCAACGGGGCGGTCTCAGATTATGGTGAGCCGCCCCACTGGGGCGGCGTCAAACAACGAAACGGAGAAGAATCCATGCCATCCCCACAAACAGCAGCGCTGGCCACTCTGCGGCCCGACCTGGCCGGTTCGTTCATGGAGTTCATGGATGAGGCGGACGCCGAAGGCCTCATCGCGTACCGCGTGCTGCCGATCTTCGAGGTCGCGACGCAGGCCGGAAAGTTCGGACGCATCCCCCTCGAACAGCTCCTGATGAAGCGCGACGTGAAACGTGCGTCCGGGTCCGGATACAGCAGGTCCAAGTGGACGTTCAAAGACGACTCCTACTCGACTGACGAGTACGGTGCGGAGGAGCCAACCGACGACCGCGAGCGCAGGATGTATGCGAACTACTTCGACGCGGAGCAGATCGCCTCGTTCCGCGCCCGACGGGTCATGCTCGAGGCGGCGGAGCAGCGCGTGGCCGATGCTGTGTTCGACACTAACGTCTGGACCGGCTCCGCGCTGGCCACGACTGTCTCGACTACCTGGGTGCTCGCGAACAAGGCGACCGCCACCCCAGTGGACGACGTCGAAAACGCCTGCGTCAAGGCATGGGAAGGATCCGGCCTGTGGCCGAACGCGATCGTCATGGAGCGGCGTCGGTTTCGAGCGCTTCGCCACATGGACCAGATTGTCGATCGCGGCCGGGCGACGGGCTATTTTGGGAGCGGCACCGTGCGGCCTGGTGATGTGACCACTGCTGCACTGGCGGCGATTTTCGATCTCGACGAGGTGATCGTGGGTGGCATGGCGAAAAACTCCGCCAACGAAGGCGCGGCCGCAACGATCGCATCGGTGTGGAACAACACCAAGGCGATGGTGTGCAAGGTCTCGTCGTCCAATGACATTCGCATCCCATGTATCGGTCGCACGTTCCACTGGGGCGAGGACGGCTCCTTAGTCGGCGGCACGGTCGAATCGTACCGCGACGAAACGGTGCGGTCCGATATCGTGCGCGTGAGACACGACGTCGACGAGAAAATTTTCTACAAGCAGGCTGGCCACCTTCTGAATGGCGTCGCCTAATCGTTTAACACCGCCCCAACGGGGCGGTCTCAGATCACGGTGGGCCGCCACGCTGGGGCGGCGTTAAACGAATGCCAACGAACCTGGAATCCCTGACCGCCGACTGCGCGTGGCCCATGCTTCTCGACCAATTGGGCGAGTCGGTGACCTATACGCCCGACGGCGGATCACCCCGGACCGTCAAAGGCGTGTTCGCGATCGGCGAGCAGGAGATCGTCACGACCGACTCGGGTCAGATCCGGCAGCGCACGGGCAAGCTGATCGTCGAGGACCATGCGACGCGCGGACTGACAAGCCTCGCCGATCTGGACAAGTTCACGATTGACGGCGTGGTCTGGGCCGTAGGCCGTTGGATGGCGCAACAGAACGGTCTGCAGGTGATTGAGCTGGTTCGGGCGACGGATCTGGAGCGGAGTCACGAGAACTACATGGAGCGTTGAGATGGCCTGGCGAGCCGGGTGGCGTAAGCCCCCGGACAGGACGCATGGCAGCCAACAGCCCGGAACTGTCCGTAGTGGACTCGCTGGCCCAGCTCGTGGCAACTTCCGCCACGTGGCAGGCTTGGATGGGTTCGCCTGGCAACGCGGCGGCAGCCTATGCCCGCGTGTACCAGTTCGGCATCGAGGCCCCGTTCACTCGGCCGCTAGCGATGGTGGCGCCGACCAACAAGTGGCGGCACCTACTGATGGACGCGCGTTGGCCGCGCTGTGAGCTGTACCTCCTGTTCGAAGATACCGTCAGCGCGGCGGACGCGACCAACATCCAGGCAGCCAAGCAGACGTTCGCCAACCGCAGCGGCAACGTGATTATGGAGATGCTCGATAAGTCCCGTGACGATGGCGGCCACGTGTTATTGCAGGATATTCAGCCGCTCACGGGCCCGCGTCGCAGCCCGCGCGAGGAGCGAGCGACGCTGGGCGACTACATCGAAGAGGCGTACCGGGTGATCGTGGGCCTCGATGGGTGACTCTGGCGAGCCGGAGGGCGTAAGCCCCCGGACCAAATATGGCCACAACCAAACTGCACGTCGTTGGCTGCCTGCGGACGCTCACCGGTGCCGCCGGCGCGACCATCAACCAGTTCAACGGCCTCTCCGACCTCAAGCTCGCGCTCGGACTCAAAGAGTTTTCCGAGATGTCAGGTCAAAATATCGATGCGGACTACCTCGCCGTCGACGAGCAGCAACCGGTCTACACCTGCTCTGCAGTCGAGATCGCCACGGCCCTGAGTGCCCTCACGCTGGACGGTCTGCCGATCGGACCCAGTGGCACGACTGGCAACAAGGTCGAAGCATATTGGATCAACTGCAAGGACATGACGATCAAGGAGGCGGTGGCGGCAACGAAACATTTCCTGGCCGCGAGCCGCAAGGGACTAATCTATATCGAGTCCATCAACGCCCCGCGCAATCGTCTGGCCCGTGCCAACCTGCGGTTCGCGCCCATCTGGGACGCGACGAACGACATCGTCGAGTACACGAACAACACCGCGGCGCCCACCGGCGTGACGATCGCACACGCCTACGTCGCCGGACCGGTCTATGTGAACGGGGCCGAAATCCCGAGCGTGCAGGAGATCCAGTACACCAGCGGCTTCGAGCTGGAATTCGTGTTTTCTGGCGGCCAGGAGTGGCCGGACGCGGTGTTCATCGTCCAGCGAAAGCAGAAGTTTTCCATCAAGTGCAAGGACGTGCCGACGGCCATCACCACGACGCTCTCTGGCCTGGAGCAAGCCGCTACCGACAGCGAGGTCTACCTGCGTAAGGTCGAGAAGAACAAGCGCCGCGTAGCCAAGGCCACGGCCGAGCACATCAAGTTCACCGTGAACGCTGGCCGCATCGCGGTCCAGGATTTCGGCGGATCGCAGGAGAAGGGCTCGGACGTGAGCCTGGACATCACGCCGGCGTTTGACGGCACGACGGCGGCCGTGGTGGTGAGCACAACGAGCGCGATACCGTAAGAAGTGGCGGGACTAGCAGCCCGACTGGCAGCCCAGCTGCTTCGGAGCAGCCGGGCTGCTAGTAAGCGACCCGGACATTGCATGCGATTTTTGCGCGGTCTCAAGCTGGTGCTGGACGTGCTTCTGCGATTGGTGGGGCTCGCGATGATCGGCTTCAGCGCCTACCTCGCGTACCTCTGGTACCTGCTGCTGGACCATTTCGCGGCGACCTACGGCTTAACTGAAACATGGCGCAATTGACAATTCAAACGATCGCCCGCACGGGCATCAACCTGACGGACCTCGCCGTCGCCGCCGATGCCGCCGGCGACAAGTGGGCGAACTCCGGCCAGGAGTTCATCGCCGTCATCAACAGCGGCGGCAGTGCGGTCACGGTGACGCTGAATTTCGCCGCGACACTGGACGGTCAGTCGGCCACGAACCGCACCGTGTCGGTGCCGGCCGGTAAGACCATGTTCATCGGGCCGTTCCCGCAGTCGCTCTACAACGACTCCGCTGGCAATGCGGAGATCGACTACTCCGCGGTGACCTCCGTGAAGGTCTCCGCGTTCAAGCAGGGCGCCTTCGCCCCGTAGAATCAGGCGCCCCGTAGAATCGGCGAGCCGGCGGGCGTAAGCCCCCGGACGGACACGAATACGGATACGAATCATGATCCAATCCCAGACGGCTGACGATGGGCCTGTGACGGATCGACAGAGGGACGCGCAGAGGATCAAGGCGATACGCGACCTGTTCGCAAAATCCGATCCCATATTGCGCGACCACCTGATTATGAGCGGCGCGACGATCGAGCAGGCAACCGAAGCGGCCAAGCAGTTCGCGAGCGGGAAGTACGTCGCCAGCTTGGGCGGGATTTTTCTAACGGTCCAGGGACGTGACGGCCTTACGCGGTCGGACGCGTCCGGGGGCTGACGCCCACCGGCTCACCAGGGCAACAGTCCGTGTCATGCATGTGACGCGGGTCGGCCTCTTCGGTCCGGCAGCTCATAGTCCGTCACCCCGAGCCGCTCGGCCAGCACGCGATTAACCCACGAGTTCAGCGATGGGGTGGCCGTCGCGGTCGCGGCGCGGTGCACGGCTGGATGCAGACGCAGCGCGACCTTTATCGTGCCGACTCCTCTCTGGCTCTTCTTTCTCTCTCCGCTCTTTAGTCCCCTGGCACGTCCGTGTTTTTTCATTGCGTTCACCATTAAATAAAGTGATATCCCAATTAGACTTACGGAAATCCACAAAAACAAGCCGATTTCCCTTGCAACGCGCTAATCGTGCTAGTACCATTTAACCATCGGTGGAAATGAAATCCTTAACCCCTCCCGGACCCAGGGAGTAAAAGTCGGGAAAGGTGAAAAATGGCTAACATCACTCGGTCGTGTGGACACGTCGAAACCCACTCTCTCTACGGAAAGCAGTCACTGCGCGACTGGAAAGTGGCTCGGCTCGAATCCGAGCCCTGCCTGAAATGCCGAAACGGCGCGGCCGCAGTCGCGAATCAGTCGGCTGGTCTGCCGGCCCTTACCGGGTCGGAAAAACAGATCGCGTGGGCCGAATCGATCCGTGCTGCCGCCCTGCCGCGGATCTCGTCTAGCGTCGCGTCTATCCAGAATGACGCGCTCCTTTTCGACGAAATCCAGCGGGCGGTAGTGCTCGATGCGGCGATTCTGATCGAAGAGGAGTGGAGAACGTGTACGTCCGCCAGCGACTGGATCGACTCGCGCGACCTCAGGTTCAGCGAGCAGTATCTCCTCGAGGAGATCTGTCGCAGATTTTTCCAGCAGGACGAGGAGGAGCTCGACGAATCCACCCTGTGGGATGTGCTTTCGGACGCCAGGGATCGACGCGCCCGCGAAGCATATCAGTCGCGGCTGGCGCTGGCGAACGTGATCGCCGCCCAGGCGGACCCCGCCACAGCCAGCTTCACGTCGGGCATTATCGAGATGCAGGTCGGCGACTGGCGCGTGAGCCACATGCATTCCGGTACGACAGTCAGATGCGACGCCACTGGGGAATCACTCTCAGTCACTGATTCGGCGATCAGAGATCGGTTCGAAGCAGAGCTAGACCGCCGCACAGCGCAGGAAAACGCGGCGGAGGCGACGAAGCTGCGCGATGGGATCGCGTCTGGAATCGCGCAGGTTCGGAAAGAGAAAACGTCCCGTGGGACACGGGTAGTGGTGGTGCTCCGAAATAATACGGAAGTGATGGGCATGAGCCGGCGGGGCGCTTTCGAGCTGCAACACAGTCTTCTCACCGACGATGAGGTGTCACGTCTGGGCCAGGCGGCCTACGAGTTCGCGAAGGGGGTGCGCTAATGGAGCCACTCGATTTCGGAAAACTATCGAACGACCAGCTCCTGTCACTCCTGCGCGCGGTTCTTCAGGAATGCGTGGAGCGCGGTCAGAACGTGTGTGCCGCCGCCCAGGCTGTGGGGCTGGACGAAAACGAAAAAGCTCGAGTCATCCAGGAAGCCAGCACCCGGGAGGCAGCGAAACTGCGGGCGCAGGAGCGAGAGCGGATCGCTCGCGAGGCGGCAGAACTGGTGCGGCGAAAGGCCGCAGCAGTACAGCACGCCGCCGACGAATTACGAAAGGGGAAAGAGGAAGCCGATCGCCGCGCCGCGGCGGCGGACGCCGCAGAGCAGGCGAAACGCGAGGCGGAAAAGGCCATCGCCGAAAAGGTGGCGGCCGCGCGCCGGCGACTCGGCTGGTTGGCGCGGTTCGCCAGCCACGTCCAGCGACCCAGCAGTGACATTACGCTCCTGCTTTTCGATCACCGCGTGATCGTAAACGATGGTGCCGACCGCTACTCCAGATCCCACCTGGTCGATGTGGACACGCGCGATAAATCCATCTCGACTGCGCGCGATCTCGTGAAATCGAAACCTGCGCTTCTAACACTCGCGCTGGAATTCGCTCTGGACCGGGCCGCTGCGGGGTTCGACGGAAAAACGATCTGCTACGTCGGGAAGGATGTGCTGGAAACTCTCTCCACCTACGCACCGCAGGAGGCCCAGTGTTCTACGCACTGAAACTGGAAGCAATCGGTGACAACATCCGTTACGAGCGTCGCATGTGCCACAAACACGGGGTTGCCTGGGTGCCTAGGCGAACCATCGAGTATATGCTGCGGACGCCATACGTCGCCCGTATTGTCGGCGTTGGCAGGTATGGCGAGTTGATTCGGGAATTCGTCCGCGGCCGGCGCGACTACACTGCGGCTAACTCGGTCGGATCTCGCGGAATCTGGATTCACTATCTGCTGGGCGACGGGACTTATGAGGTCCAGGATCTACTTAACTGGACCAAGTTCCGTCGCTATTTCCTGCGCGTCCGCAACGGGGCCGCTCAAGAGGTAGTCAGGAGATCGCGATGACATCTGAATTAAAGCGTGGTCTGGGCATTGATGTGCTGACGGCTGCTCGACAGAGGATCGCTACAGTGTTCGATCACTTCCCGAAAATCTGCGTGTCATTTTCCGGTGGGAAGGATTCATCGGTGCTCCTGCACCTGGTGATGGAGGAGTGCGAGCGCCGCGACCGTCGTGTTGGTGTGCTGTTTATCGACCTCGAAGGTCAGTACCGGCTTACGATTGAACACGTGGAAGAGTGTTTCCGACTCTTCCGCGACCACATCGAGCCCTTCTGGGTGGCACTCCCAATTATCCTGCGCAACGCGGTCAGCATGTACGAGCCGAGGTGGATTTGCTGGGATCCATCGCGCGAAAAGGACTGGGTCCGTAAACCGTCGAAGCTGTCAATCACCGATCCGAACTATTTCCCATTCTTTCGCCATGCGATGGAATTCGAGGAGTTCGTGCCAGCGTTCGGGCATTGGTACGCGGACGGAGAACCATGTGCATGCCTGGTCGGTATCCGATCCGACGAGAGTCTCAATCGCTGGCGAGCGATCGCGGCGAGTGGGATCACACGGCTGAACGGGTTACAGTGGACCAGTTGGCACCTCGGTAGCCTGTTCAATGCCTATCCCATCTACGATTGGCGAACCCGCGACATCTGGATTTACAACGCACGTTTTCGCAAGCCATACAACCGACTCTACGATCGCATGCATCAGGCGGGGCTGTCGATCCACCAGCAGCGAATCTGCCAGCCCTATGGCGACGACCAGCGACGCGGCCTATGGCTGTTCCACGTTATTGAGCCGCAAACGTGGGCCAAGATCGTGGCTCGCGTCAACGGTGCCAACAGCGGCGCTCTGTACTGCGGGCAGTCGGGCAATATCCAGGGGATGTTGAAAATCACCAAGCCAGCAGATCACACATGGCAATCGTTCGCCAGTCTGCTGCTGGAATCTCTCCCCACGCGGCTGCGTGAGCATTACCAGAATAAGATAGCCGTGTTTATAAACTGGTGGCTCACGCACGGAGGTGCCAAGGACATTCCCGACGAGGCGGACCCGAAGGATGAGGCGATGAAAAAATGCCCATCGTGGCGGCGAATCTGCAAGGCCCTGTTGCGGAATGACTATTGGTGCAAGGGGCTGTCGTTCAACCAAACCAACTCCGGTTCTTACCAAAAGTACTTGAAGCTGATGCGCAAGCGGAGGAGCAAATGGCGAATGTACGAGGTGTCGGACTACTCGGCGCTCGAATCATCGAACGCGCGAGACAACTAGCCGAGGAAATAGCGCAGCTCAACTCATCTGAGGCGGTTGCCGTGCTAAACGAAGTGCGTTTGGCGTTGCATCGCGTCAGTCCGCTGCGAACTGAGCCAATCGATTGCGTGCTGTGGGTTCCGGCTGAGTCCGTGGAGGCCAACGATTACAACCCAAATGTGGTTGCTCCCCCGGAAATGCGTCTTCTCGAACACTCGATCGCGGAGGACGGATACACGCAACCAGTCGTTACGTGGCAGGACAACGGACGACGTGAAACCGTGGACGGATTTCACCGAGGGCGCATCGGCAGAGAGTCACGGCGTGTGAAGACTCGTACACTCGGATATTTGCCCGTGACAACTGTGAATGCGGACAGAACGGATCGTCCGGACCGGATCGCCTCCACAATCCGGCACAACCGAGCGAGGGGCAAGCATCAGGTCGTAGGGATGAGCGATATCGTGATGGATCTCGCACGGCGCAACTGGTCGGACGCGAAAATAGCCCGAGAGTTGGGTATGGATGCTGACGAAGTGCTGCGGCTGAAACAAATCACTGGTCTGGCGGAACTGTTCGCGGACCAGGAGTTTTCTGAAGCGTGGGAGGCAATTGAAAGGGGTGACAAATGAACGAGTCAACCAATCCACTGCAGTCTCTGCTGTCGCACGCCGCTCGCCGGCTGCCGCGCCAGACAGGGGAGATGGATCGCTTCGAAGCCCGCTATCGGCAGGCGGGCTGCGATACCGTGGTTCTCTGCGACGTGTCCAGCTCTATGAGCGAGCGCGCGGGATCGGGGCGCAAGATCGACCACCTGCGTGAGGCAGTCGCAGCGGTCTGGCCGATCGAAAATGGTCGGCTTTACGTGTTCTCGTCACACGTCGAGGGTGCTTCGGATCCGTCGCAGATCAGCGAGCCATCGGGCGGGACGGCACTGCACCTGGCCCTCATTACTGCGGAGGGTCTGCGGCCGTGGCGCACGCTCGTGATCTCGGATGGGCGTCCCGATGATGAGGCCGCTGCGCTCGCAGCAGCCGAACGGCTCACCGGTACGATCGACGTGATCTATTGTGGACCGGACGATGACGCGCGGGGAATCGAATTCATGCGACGGCTGGCGCGTACCGGCTGTGGACGTTTGATCGTGCGCGATCTAGTGAAAATGTCCAGCCCATCGCTCACGGCCGACGTGCGGCAGATCCTGGCACTGCCGGCGCCGAGGTGAACCCAATGCTCCGAATCGCAAACCACGGACCGCTGATCGTGCGGACCAACTATTGGGAAACCGAGCTGGCCATGGCCGGGAAGCTGTACGTGTCGATAAAGGCTGGTGCGTTTCGGATTCTTCTGCCGCAGGCGCACGAGTCCTCGCTAGAAGATATGCGAGCCGCGCGCGAGATCGTGATCTCGCGCGGTCCGTGGCCCGCCGCCAGGCTGGACGACGCGATCGAAATCCTCTTCGACGACCGCAGCGAGTACCCATATTCCATGCATCTCTCACCCGAATCGTTCGATCGCCTGCCGCTCGATTCCGACGCCGCTGGCGAGTGGGTATGCTCGGTATGGACGGCGCCGCGGCGCGGATATCCCCATAAGGCCCTGGAACGGATCGCATACTACCGTCGTGTGTCGCGACTGCCATGTCTGAAAGGGATAGGGGGCCGGGATGGCTGAGAAAACCGATTTCGTGTGTGGCTGCGCGAATGCGAAGCCCGCATTTTTCACCTCAGCGGATTTT